>Ga0247813_10001767_pt1 | contig 15801 bp, 9 predicted proteins | sample UWRJL169409C1_FD_180719 | JGI IMG/M metagenome (GOLD analysis project Ga0247813, IMG submission 180719) | Plant litter microbial communities from Arlington Agricultural Research Station in Wisconsin, United States - UWRJ-L169-409C-1 | ecosystem: Environmental > Terrestrial > Plant litter >... | reverse complement strand
ATGTACGCAAGTTTGCCAATAAACAAGTTAGCTTCACGATGTTGCAATCGATCCTGACTGGAAACACAATTGCTGATTTCACGAATGAGCAGGCCACACTTGATCTGGAGGCTACCGGATTTAGAATCAAAGGTGAACAGGGGGATCTTGCATTTAACCTGCTTTTTAATACTTTATTGAAACCATCAGTGACGGAGTTAAATAATGTCACTACAGGTCAGGCCTTAAAGGTGGAGTATGCCGATTATCAGTTGGTGGAAGCAGTTTTGTTCCCTTCGGTAGTAAAAGTGAACTCTGTATCTGGTAAGGATAAAATCAGTATTGCATTCGACTTTTCTAAAATTGAGCGCAATGTTCAACTGGATTTTCCGTTTACAGTTCCTAAAAGGTTTGAGACAATAAACTAATTTTTTTCATACTTTTGATGCAATGAAGCTACACAAATTACTTCTGTTACTTTTGTTTGTTACGTTTGCATCTTCGGCTATAGCCCAAAGCAGCTCTCAGCTTAAAAGAAAAAAGGAAGCTATCCAGAGAGAAATCGAACTGTTGCAGAAAAACCTGAATAAGGCAGCACAGAGTAAAAAACTTACACTGGGTGAAATTCGTGCACTGAATACGAAGATCAGCTTAATGCAAAGCAAGATCACCGTTATCAATTCTGAGATAAAAAACCTGGATAATGAAATCCATGAAAATACAAATACCGTACATTCATTGCAGGGGCAGCTGGCACAGCTGAAAAAGGAATATGCCGGAATGATAAGATTTGCACAGCGAAATAAAAATTCATACGATAAAATGATGTTTATTTTTGCTGCGAAGGATTTTAACCAGGCGTATAAAAGAATTAAATATTTACAGCAGTTTGGTCAGTACCGTAAAAAACAAGCCGATTATATCCAGGGAACTGAAAAAAATCTGAACTATAAGATTGTTGTGCTGGATAAGAGTTTAAAAGCAAAAAGCAGTCTTTTACGTGAGCAGGAAACTGAACAAAGTAAACTGGCTAAAAATAAAAATGAACAATCCTCTGTGTTGAGTAAATTTAGTAAACAAGAGCGTCAGTTCAGTCAGGATATAGCGAGACGTAAAAAACAACAATCGGCAATTGACAGACAAATTAGAAATGCCATTCAGCGTGAAATAGCATTAGCCAGGAAAAGAGCAGAGGAGGAGGCACGTATCGCTGCGGCAAAAGCTAAGGCAGATAACAAACCGGCACCTGTTGAAAGAGCTAAGACTACCAGTAATTACCTTACTGCAACACCAGAGGCAGCAAAGTTGTCTGCCGGATTTGAAAACAATCGTGGTCGGTTACCGTGGCCGGTTGGACAAGGGTCTATTACGGAAGGATTTGGCAGGCATACAGAAGGAGAGGCAGGGTATACCAATGATGGTGTCAATATCCTGACCAGTGAAGGCGCATCGGTAAGAGCAGTATTTGGCGGTGATGTATTATTTGTAACAATGATACAGGGAATTTACGTAGTGGCATTGAGACATGGTGATTATTTTACAATTTACCAGAATATTAAATCACCGACTGTTGCTAAAGGGGATAAAGTAGATACAAGGCAGACGCTGGGAACTGTGGCAACTACTTCAGATGGTGCATTACTTCACTTTGAAATAATGAGGGGGCAGTCGAAGTTGAATCCGGAAGCCTGGATCGCCAAATAAATTATTGGATCTAAAATGTTTATATTTGTTATATTATAAAATAAAGTTGAGATGTATACAGGAATATTAGTTGAATTCTTAAATATGGGTGGTGGGGAGATTATGTTGATCCTTGCAGTTGTGCTTTTGCTTTTTGGTGGTAAGAAGTTACCAGAGCTGGCACGAGGCTTAGGCAAGGGGATCAGAGATTTTAAGGATGCTTCTGAAGGTGTTAAAAGAGAAATCCACAGAAATATCAATGCTATGGATATTGATGATGAACTAAAAGCAGATGGTACTTATGCGACCACGACGGAGACCAAAAGCCCTACTGAAACTCTTGAAGAGCAAATGTATCCAAAGAATGAAGTAAAGGAGCCGATTAATTTGAACAAAGATACTGCTCCGGCAGATCATACTGATATTGCAGCACCTGCGGAGAAATTAGAAATAGAAAAAAATAAAATTAACTAAAGATTATGTTAAATACAACAATATTAGCAGCCTTAGGTACACCAGAGATTATCATTATTTTAGTCGTTGTGTTATTACTTTTTGGTGGTAAAAAAATTCCAGAACTCATGCGCGGACTGGGTAAAGGTGTGAAAGAATTCAAAGACGGAAAAGATGGAGCAGATGATAATGAATCTGTAGATGCTAACCGTACCAATACTCATAAACCTTTATAGGTTTTTGGGTTATTTATTGAATTTTGTTAACCTTTAATTCTTTCTTATAGTTTGAAGAAGTACAGCTCTTTAGTAGAGATACAGTCTCTTATCAGTAAAAAACAACTTCATCTTTCAGCGTTGCTTGATTATTATTTTAAGCAAATTGAAGCGAATAAACACCTCAATGCATTCAATGAGGTGTTTTTTTATTCCGCAACTGAGCAGGCTGTTTTAATACAGGAAAAGATAGATAATGGTACTGCAGGGAAGCTTGCAGGTATGGTAATCGGTATAAAGGATAATATCCTTTATAAAGATCATGCGACCACTGCATCTTCTAAGATGCTGGAAGGTTTTATTTCCCCTTATTCTTCTACTGTAGTAGCACGGTTGATAGAGGAAGATGCAATTATTATCGGCAGATTAAACTGTGATGAATTTGCAATGGGCGGATCTAATGAGACTTCTTATTATGGGCCTGTGCGCAATGCCGCAGATACGGAACGTGTTTCCGGAGGATCTTCAGGAGGATCGGCTGTTGCCGTTCAGGCCGACTTATGCCTTGCTGCTTTGGGAACAGATACGGGTGGCTCTGTAAGACAACCTGCTGCTTTTTGTGGCTGTATCGGTCTAAAACCAACTTATGGACGTATCTCCAGGTATGGTGTTATTTCTTATGCTTCCTCTTTTGACCAGGTGGGTACCCTAACATCCTCTGTCAGTGATGCAGCACTATTACTTGAAGTTTTGGCAGGTGCCGATGAACATGACAGTACCGTATCGAATTTAGCTGTTCCTCAATATACCGGGCAAATCAATACTGATGAGCCTAAAAGGATTGCGGTATTAAAAGAGACATTGGAGAGCGATGCACTTGATCCGGAGATAAAAGCATCGATTCTTAACGCTATTGAAGAACTTAAGACACAGGGACATACTATTGAATATGTATCTTTTGACCTTTTGGATTATCTTGTACCAGCATATTATGTTTTAACGGCTGCAGAGGCTTCATCGAACCTTTCCAGGTATGATGGTGTACATTATGGTTATAGAAATACAAGTGCGCTTAGCTTAAACGATTTATATAAAAAATCGAGAGCCGAAGGCTTTGGTGAGGAAGTGAAGAAACGTATTTTATTGGGTACATTTGTGCTCAGTGCGGGTTATTATGATGCTTATTATCAGAAAGCACAGCAAGTGAGGAGACTGATCAGGGATAAAATCGAACAGCTGTTTTTGAATTTTGATGTTATCCTGCTGCCTGTAGCGCCTACTCCTCCATTTAAAATAGGGGAAAATATGAACGATCCCCTGGTCATGTATATGGCTGATATCTTTACCGTATTAGCTTCCTTAACGGGCATACCAGCAATATCCATTCCTTTGGGCAATAATAGTGAAGGTTTGCCGTTAAGTGTACAGTTAATGGCAAAACACTTTGATGAAAACACGTTGCTTTCTATGTCAAATAGTTTCCTGAATTTAACGACTGCTCAAGTTCATCTTTAATCAAAAATATTCCATTGCTTAATTGCAAGAGAAGCCTATGAAAAGAAATATACTCGCCCTATGCTTTTGTTTGCTTGTATTGTCGGCCGCTACAGGTTTGGCTCAGCAAAAGATTAACAGATTAGATTCCGTAAGAAATATAACAGCGACTGGATTTTTGTCTCCCACTTTATCAAGTGATACTGCTGCTGTGCCGGTGGTGATGGAAAACCCATTGTTTTATAACTATAACTTTACCTATAAGAAGCGTCTTGATTCCATTCAGAGAGAGATCCCGTTGAGCTATAATGAATCTGTGCAAAAATATATTGAAGTCTATAGCGGAAGGAAAGAGATGATGGGCAAAATGCTTGGCCTGTCTGAATATTATTTTCCCATTTTTGAAAACGCCTTAAAAGAATATAATGTTCCAATGGAACTTAAATATTTACCCATTATTGAGTCGTCCATGAACTCTCATGCGATTTCAAGAGTTGGTGCTACCGGCTTATGGCAGTTTATGTTTTCTACTGCTAAAGGTTATGGATTGAATATGGACAATTTCGTAGATGAGCGAAAGGATCCTATACAGGCAAGTTATGCTGCCGCTGCTTATTTTAGAGATGCATATGCAGAACTTGGTGACTGGCTGCTGGCTATTGCGGCTTATAACTGCGGAACTGGTAACGTAAACAGAGCAATTATCAAGGCGCATTCCAGGGATTTCTGGGCGATAAGACCATACCTGCCATTAGAAACAAGAAATTATGTGCCTGCATTTATCGCGGCTATTTATGTGATGAACTGTCCTGATAAACATCAGATTAAAGCGCAAAAATCTTTTTTTGCGATGAAGACAGATACCATCCAGGTAAACAGATTTATTTCCCTGAGCGATGTTGCCCAGGCATTGTCGATAGAGGAGGATGAGCTATTTGACCTTAATCCATCTTATAAGAAGAAGATCGTAAATGGATCTGCTGAATCTCCAAAGCGGATTATTATGCCAAAGGTGAGCTTAACTAATTTTGCTATGATCTATGAGGTGCTTAACAACAGCAGCCTGGACACGGATACAAGGATTATTCTTGCCTCTAATGATGACCGGAGATTACATAAAAAAGTAAAAGCCACTCCTGCTCCTGAACGAAAGTATAGTCCGGTTTATCACCACGTTAAATCCGGACAAAACCTGGGTGAAATAGCCGATCAGTATCATATTGAGGTACAGGATCTAAAAGTATGGAATAAGCTGAAAAGCAACAATATTGTGCCCGGTCAAAAGCTGATAGTAGCAAAAAACAGCGCAATTATTAAGACTGCTGAACCTAAAACTGCTAAAAAGTATATTTCTTACAAAGCTAAAAGTAGTCAGAAAATGGACAAAATCTAATCTTGTTCTTTTTGTTCATCCTTCATTCCCGCATTTATTTGCTGAATTATTTCCTGATATTTGTTTGTTATCTATTACCTATTTACCGATAATAAACAATTGTGATTTTCTTTTACTGTGTAGCTTATGAGTAAAATTCAGGTCAGCATGTTTTATCCCGTCTATATAATGAGATGGGCATTAAATTTATTTCTTCTTTTTGGGGCCTTCCTTAACATTTTATTGCATATAGATATATTTCCTTTTAGTAGCTTAGCGCAGGCTTAAAAAAATAAAATTATGTTTGATTATATAGATGGCAGACTGACCTTTAAATGCCCTGCATATATTGTGGTTGAGGCAGGAGGAATTGGCTATCATATTAATATTTCGTTGAATACTTACAGCGGGCTGGGTGACAAAGAAAGGTGTAAAATATATGTTTGGCTGCATGTTAAGGAAGATGCACATACTTTATATGGATTCATTGATGAAGGTGAACGCAGGTTATTTCTGCATTTAATATCGGTTTCAGGAATAGGCCCAAATACAGGGAGAATGATGCTTTCCTCTATTACACCTGTTGAAATTCAAACCGCAATAGTCAATGCTGATTTGCCGCTTATACAGCGTATCAAGGGTATTGGTGTGAAATCTGCTCAGCGTTTAGTGCTGGAATTGCAGGATAAGTTAAAAAAAGAAGGTAGTGGGTCATTAATTTCGGCTCCATTAAATAATACTGTACGTGAAGAAGCTTTGTCTGCATTGATGATGTTGGGCTTTGCTAAGATTCCTGCCGAAAAAGTTATTGACAATGCTGTTAAGAGTAATGGTAACGACTTGTCGGTGGAACAAATGATTAAGATAGCTTTAAAGAACTTATAACATAATTGCCTTTGAGAAAGACTTTTACTTTAGTTGTTTTATTCATATTTTTCTTTTGCTGGCAATATGCTTTTTCACAGGTTCGGCGTACATCTAACGCGGATAGTACGAAGAATAACTTCGGCCTGAAAGAAAAGCAAAGATTGGGAATTCGCCAATCCGGCGATTCATTTTCCCCTCTCCCGGATAACTTTACCAGGGAGGTGGAATATGATGCAAAAAATAAACGTTACATCATCAGAAATAAAGTTGGTGGCAGATTTTTTAATCCGCCACAATATCTGACGATTGATGAATATCAGCGCTTGATCAACAGTGAAATTAAGAGAGATAACTGGCGGGTAATTTCTAATGCAGAGGTGGATAATGTAAGAGAAACCGGCATCATTCCCAGCCTGACAGTTAATAGTAAGGCTTTCGAGAAAATCTTTGGTAGTAATGTCATTAATATTCAGCCACGGGGGGAAGCTGAGCTTACATTTTTAGGACGTATAAATAAAAATGAAAATCCCCTCTTTAATGAACGTCAGCGGGTACAGAGTAATTTTGATTTTAATCAGCGTATCCAGATGGATGTGGTGGGTAATATTGGTACGAATGTTAAACTCAACCTGAATTATAATACAGAAGCACAGTTTGATTTTGAGAATCAGATCAAACTAGACTGGACCGGGGGGGAAGATGATATCATTAAAAAAATTGAGGCCGGTAACGTAAATTTACCATTGAGTACTTCTTTGATCACAGGTACTCAGGCATTATTCGGGATTAAAACCCAATTGCAATTTGGCAAATTAAACGTAACAACCGTATTTACACAGCAGAAATCGCAGTCCCGAGAACTGCAAATTAATAATGGCGCCCAGCAAAATGAATTCAGGATTAGCGGTGACAATTATGAGGCGAATAAGCATTACTTTTTAGCGCAGTACTTCCGGGATAATTACAATAAAACTTTATCTACGCCACCAACAATTACATCAGGTGTAAACATTACGAAAATAGAGGTATGGATCACCAATAAAACGGGTAATACACAAGATTCCAGGGATGTACTGGGTCTTATAGATTTAGGAGAAAATACCCCATATAATACGATACAAGTGAATGGAGGAGCGGCATATTCTGTGTTGCCTTCCGGCTATTCATTACCGCAGGGACCAAGACAATCTAATGATTTGTTATCACGTTTGCCTGCTGATGCCAGGCTGACGAACTCTAATGCGATCATTTCTTATTTTCAAGCCAATGGGGGAACTGATAACTTTGGAAAGCTGACTTATGCGAGGAAGTTATCTGATAAGGAATATACCTTCCACCCACAATTGGGTTATGTATCACTAAACAATGCTTTGAATGCCGATGAGGTGTTGGCAGTTGTATTCCGTTACACTTTTAACGGGGTAGAATATCAAGTAGGAGAGTTCTCGACCGACGTCAATTTTGATCAGGCCACACCGAAAGTTTTGTTTGCAAAGTTGCTAAAAAATGAAACGACTAAAACCAATTTACCTACCTGGGACCTGATGATGAAAAACATCTATTCGATAGGTGGGTATCAGATTAGTCCGCAAAACTTTAAACTTGATATTTTCAGGATAGACAATAAAACAGGAATTGAGCGTCCGCTGATTGATGAAGGAGAGAAATTTGATGAATTCAGGCGCCCGCTGAAAAATAAGTTATGGCTGCAGGTAGTAGGATTGGACCGGCTAAACCAGCAAAACGAACGTAAACCAGATGGTGTATTTGACTTTGAAGCCGAAGACCGGCCATTTACAAGTACCAACAGTGGCAGTACGGCTACTTCGATGGGGAACTTAAATGCTTCATTGACCAGTTCCAGTCTGGCTACATTTTCTTCAAATACAAGTACGGGATATATCACAATTGATCCGCTCAACGGTCGTGTTATCTTTCCGTTGATAGAACCTTTTGGTAAAGATCTGGCTGCACAGTTTAATCCTGGTGAACAGAACCTGATTGATAAGTATACTTATCAGGCATTGTATGATTCTACCAAAGTGGTCGCACAGCAATTGTTTACCAGTCAGAACCGGTACATTATTAAAGGATATTATCAGTCTGAGGTCGCATCAGAGTTCAGCTTGAATTCAATTAATGTTCCTGAAGGGTCAGTAAAAGTATTTTCAGGAACTATCCCTTTACAAGAAGGGGCTGATTTTACGGTTGATTATCAGGGTGGGAGAGTGAAAATAATCAATACGGGGCTCTTGATTTCTGGTCAGCCTATTCGAATTACAACAGAAAATAATGAACTTTTTGGCTTACAGCAGCGATCTCTGTTTGGAACCAGGCTTGACTACAAGGTGAATAATAAGCTGAATATTGGCGGTACTTATATGAATCTTTCTGAAAAGCCGCTTACGCCTAAAGTTAATATCGGTGAGGAACCCATTTCCAATACCATCTGGGGTTTCGATCTTAATTATAGCACGAGCTCCAGGTTTTTAACAAAACTGGTTGATAAATTGCCATTTATTTCTACCAAGGCACCATCCAAATTTGCTTTTTCAGGAGAGTTTGCGCAACTGGTTCCCGGCCATCCGGCAGCATTAAATAGTGAAGGGAAAAAAGGCGGGGTGAGTTATCTGGATGATTTCGAAGCATCGCGTTCGGTGATTGATCTCAAAAGTGCCATCTCATGGCAACTGTCTGGTACGCCACAGCTTTTCCAGGAAGCGCAGTTAATAGATAACCTTGCTTATGGGTATAACAGGGCACGAATTGCATTTTACAACATTGATCCATCTTTTTATAACAGAGGAGGAACAACTATCCCTGAGAATCTGCGGAATAACAGGAACGAATTATCAAACCACTATGTGAGAGAGATTATTGAACAGGAAGTTTTTCCATTCAAAGAAACTCCAACAGGACAATCTGTTTCACTGCCTACGCTGGATGTAGCTTTTTACCCTACGCAACGTGGTCCTTATAATTATACCACCAGTGGCTTTAACGCGAATGGTGATTTTATCAATCCACGATCCCGCTGGGGTGGTTTGTTCCGGAAGATTGAGACGAATGACTTTCAGGCATTAAACATTGAATACATCGAGTTATGGGTAATGGACCCCAATATTTATAAACCAGATTCCAGAGGCGGAGATTTATATTTTAATATTGGAAATATCTCAGAAGATATCTTAAAAGACGGTAGAAAATCACTAGAGAATGGATTGCCAGCCAATGGGGATCCGACAAAATATGATGAAACCAATTGGGGTCGCGTGCCCAAATTGCAGCCTATTGTGCAGGCCTTTGATAATGATCCTGCTGCCAGAAAGGCACAGGATGTTGGTTTGGATGGTTTAAGTAGCGTTGATGAGAAAACAAAATTTGCAACTCCTCTGGCACAAATCAAAACCCAGCTGAATGCTACAGCTGCTGCTGCAATTGATAACGATCCAAGTTCTGATGATTATACCTATTACAGGGGGACAGCACTGGACCAGGCTAATGCAGGTATTTTAAAACGATATGAAAAGTACAATGGACCAGAGGGGAATTCTAAAACTTCTCAGCAATCACAGGAAGAGTTAGGTATAGAAAATTCTGCATCTACTTCATTGCCGGACGGAGAAGATGTGAACAGGGATAACAACATGACGCAATCGGACGAATATTTTCAATATAAAGTTTCGATGCGGAAAGGTGATCTTGAAGTAGGAAAAAATTATGTGACAGATGCAGTTACCTCCCAGGTTAAACTTGCTAATGGGCAGACACAACCGGTAACCTGGTATCAGATTAGAATTCCTTTGTCAGATTACCAGCAGAAAGTTGGTAACATACAAGATTTTAAGTCTATCCGTTTTTTCAGGATGTTCCTTACAGATTTTGCTGATACTACTATTTTAAGATTTGCAAAGATTCAGTTGGTGAGAGGGGAGTGGAGAAAATACAATGGTAATAATGAAAGCAATCAGATTATTACTGATCCTGCGCTAACAACAGTGACCCCGGATAATTCAACTATTGAGATCAGCACGGTAAATATAGAAGAAAATGGAAAACGTTCGCCGATTCCGTATGTAGTGCCACCAGGGATTCAAAGAGAGCTGGATTTTAACAATTACAGAACAAATACCAGGCAGAATGAGCAATCACTGGCTTTTACGATCACCAATTTACGCGATGGTTATGGACGCGCTGCTTTCAAAACTGCACTGAATGATTTCAGGTCTTATAAAAGACTGGAGATGTTTGTCCACCTTGAATCTCTGGGAAATTCGGTCATCAGCACGAATGATCTGAGTGCTTTTATCAGGATTGGAACAGACAATCAGGATAACTATTATGAGTATTTGCAGCCATTAACGGTTACGCAGCCAAACACGAGTGATCCTTATGCCATTTGGCCCGATGCCAATAAGATAGATATACCGCTGGAGTTGTTCCAGAATGCAAAAATCGCCAGAAATAAAGCAACAAATGCCAATGGCGATGCCTGGAATATCAGCGATCCATATACCTATGTTGTAGATGGGAATAAAACGATCACTATTAAAGGACAGCCTGACATGAGCCAGGTTAAGGTATATATGCTGGGTGTGAAAAATCCGTTGAAAAACCCTTCCTCTCCAGGAAATGATGACGGACTAGAGAAAAGTGCACAGGTATGGTTTAATGAGCTGCGTTTAACTGAGTTTGATGAGCGTGGCGGTTGGGCAGCAACAGCGAGGATGAATGCACAGCTGGCTGATTTTGCGGAGGTGAATGTTTCAGGTAGCAGGGCTACAATAGGCTTCGGATCTTTAGATAAAAGAGTAAGTGAAAGGAACAGAGCTGATAATACATTTTTCGACGTTTCATCCAGCATGGAACTGGGTAAGTTTTTTCCGCAAAAGACAGGGATAAAGGTACCTATGTTTGTCAGCTATTCGAGTCAGGTAAGTACGCCGCAATATGATCCGAGAACACCTGATATTGAATTGAAAACGGCATTGAGAACAGCCAGTAAAGAAGAGAAAAAACAGATTCTGGATTATGCTCAGGACGTTACAACGAGGAACAGTATCAACTTCACGAATGTACACAAGGAACGTACAAATACAGAGAAAAAGCCACAATTGTGGGATGTGGAAAATCTGAGTGTAAGCTATTCTTACACCAAATTCCTGCACCATGATTTTATCAATGAAAATACCATACAGAAAACCTATCGTGGATCGCTGGCCTATAACTATTCGGCAACACCAAAAAACTACAGGCCGTTTGATAAAATAATCAAGTCTAATACACTAGCTCTTTTAAGGGATGTTAACTTCAGTTTACTGCCAAGTTCAATTAACTTTAGGGTTGACCTGGATCGTTTCTACTCAGAAAACAGCTTGAGGAATAATGATCCCCAAAATGCGATCCCTATAAATACAACTTATAATAAAAATTTCCTGGTGACGAGGGTTTATGCGATTTCGTGGAACCTGACCCGATCACTGACTTTGGACTTTGATGCAACAAATTACTCTATCATTGATGAACCTGATGGTAAAATAGAAGGATTGAAACGTGATACGGTATGGCAGAATCTAAAAAGTCTGGGGCGGACAACTGATTACAGTCATAACATGAATATTACTTATGCGCTGCCTATCAACAAGCTTCCCGGTATGGACTGGATTAATGTAGCTACCCGTTACGGAACGAACTTTAACTGGCAGACAGAACCTTTGTCTACCTTAAGGGATCCTTCAATTAATCTTGGAAACACTATCCAGAACTCCAGGACAATCCAGGTTAATCCAACCCTGAATTTTGTGGGCTTATACAATAAGATTGGCTTTTTAAGAAGAGCAAAAAATAGCGGTGATGATAAAAGTGGCCCTGGTTTATTTGTTAGTCTGCTGACTACCATCAAAAATGTAAATGCTGCCTATACACAAACCAAGGGAATATTTTTACCGGGCTATTTACCTACTACAGACTATTTCGGAATAGATAATATTACAGGTGCGCCCGGATTAGGATTCGTATTTGGTAGCCAGCGCGATATCAGGCAAATGGCTATTAACAGCGGATGGATAACAACAGACACCCTGCAGTCGCAACTTTACATCAATACCTTAAGAGAAGATTTAAGCTTTACCAGTGTGCTGGAACCCTTCAGAGATTTTCGCATTACGTTAACTGCTAACAAAAACAGAACGATGAATTATTCTACCAATTTCAGGTATGATAACAATATGGGCAGCTTCCGTAATCTCAGTCCCACTACTACCGGAGATTACAGTATTTCATTTATTACACTAGGTACGGCCTTTTCCGAAAAGTCTGGCAGTACAATATCAAAACTGTTCAACCAGTTTATGGCTAACAGGCAGGTAATTTCTCAGCGTCTGGGAATAAGGAATGTAAATTCTGCAGGTAACGTTGGTGGTTATGCTGATGGTTATAATCAAAATTCACAAGATGTGATTATCTCTGCTTTCATTGCCGCCTATACTGGTAAGAGCGCATCTTCAGTCAAATTGAATTCTTTCCCTAAGATTCCCCTGCCCAACTGGAGAATAAATTATGGTGGTTTATCAAGAATAGGCTTCCTGGAAGAAAATTTTAAATCAATTGATGTGCGACATGCCTACCGCTCTATCTATAGCGTAAATGGCTTTAATTCATTGATCCGCTATCAGGAAAGTGACGGCTATGTAAGCAGCAGAGATGAGAACCAGAATTTCCTTCCTTTTTACCAATATGCACAAGTAACGATAGCAGAGCAATTTTCTCCTTTGATTGGAGTTGATACCCGTTTGAAAAATAACCTGACGGCGAACTTTGAAATGGGGAGGACCAGGTTACTCGGCTTAAGTCTTGCAAACAGTCAGCTGGCCCAGTTATCAGAAAATAATATGGTGTTTGGAATTGGTTACCGTACCACGAAGTTCCGTTTCCCTTTTGGCTGGTTTAAGCAGCTTAAGATGGATAATAACATGGATTTTAAACTTGATGTAGCGGTAAGAGACAACAAGACTGTGATCTACAGAGCAGATGTTTTAGAGGCAGAGGTATCATCTGGAGCTAAGAATATCACCTTCAGACCTACGGTAGATTATATCTTAAACCAGCGTTTTAACGTTAAGTTGTTTTACGATTCCAATATTACGAAGCCATATACATCACAGACCTTTAATACTTCTTTCAGCAATTTCGGGTTTAGTTTACGCATAACCCTCAATTAGCATTGGTATAAAGGGGGAGATTAATTACCTTTGAAAAATAAATCTAATAATAATGAATTTTCCATCAGAACTAAAGTACACTAAAGACCACGAATGGGTTAGAGTAGAAGGCAACGAAGCCTTTGTTGGTATAACTGATTTCGCACAACGCGAATTAGGTGATATCGTTTATATTGACATCAATAGTGTTGGTGAAGAGGTAAGTAAAGATGATGTTTTTGGAACTGTAGAGGCCGTTAAAACTGTTTCTGATCTGTTCATGCCTGTTACTGCTACTGTGCTGGAAATAAATGCAGCATTGAATGACAACCCTGAACTGGTTAATTCTGATCCTTATGGAGCAGGCTGGATGGTAAAAGTAACTTTATCAGACCTTGCTGAAGTAGAAGGATTATTAACTGCAGAAGCTTACCAGGCATTAGTTGGAGCCTAGTTAAATGAAGAATATCGCTAAAGCATTAAAGTATCAGCACTGGACATTATTATGGACGGTATTTATCTTAATTCTTTGTAATATGAAAATGCCCGATACACAAGGTTCGGGCATTTTCTTTGAAGGCTTTGATAAGCTTGTACACCTGGGTTTTTTCTTTGTATTAACTATCCTGCTTTTTTACGGGAAAATTCAGACTCAGCGAAGTTATGAGTTCAGAATTCTCACTATTTTAAAAGTTGTTACTATTACTTTCATGCTGGGTGGAATAATAGAGTTGATCCAATGGAAGATCTTTACTTACAGGTCTGCAGAATGGTGGGATCTGGGCTGTGATATGCTCGGCGTGATGATGGGTGTTTTTAGTTATGTCATCTTACATTTAATGAATTTCAATGAAAAAAAGAATTAGTATTATCGCTTTTGCCGCGATTTGTCTGTTGAATAGCTGCAGTATTTTCAAGCCGGGATGTAAATGTCCTAAAGTAGTATACACTACACAGCCTTCAACTAAGGTTCTTAAAACCTCCTGATCAACCTTCCCAATAGTTTTTTCGCATGCACAAATGCGTCCCTGCTTCTCTTGTATTAAAAATGTTACTCTCTTTTAATATTCGTTAACAAACTATTCTTCCCATATGCAGTCTGATAGAATAGATTTACAACATATCCCTTATTCTAAATGATGACTTTTACCAAAAATCTCTTGCTGATAGCGTTTCTATTTATCAGTTATTCCTCTATTGCACAAACAAAAAATGGCTCGGTAACGGGAAAAGTGGTCAATGCTAAAGACCTGCTGGCTGTGGACTTTGCATCTGTAGCTGTGAAAAATTTGAAAGACTCCAGTGTTGCCGGTGTAACGAATACACTTGCGGATGGAACGTTTGAGATCAGGGGACTCGCACCAGGGTCTTACAGGTTATCAGTAGCCTACCTTGGATTAAAAACCAGTAATAAAGATTTTGTGATTACGGCATCTGCTATTGCTGTTAAGCTGGGTGACATTCCGATGGAAGATACCGGGCTGAACCTAAACACCGTAGTGATTAAAGGAGTGGTTGTTCCGGTAGTTGTTAAGACCGATACGGTAGAATACAATGCGTCTGCTTTCAAAGTCAGAGAAAATGCAGTAGTAGAAGATGTGCTTAAGAAGTTACCAGGAGTAGAGGTTTCAAAAGATGGTTCCATAAAAGCACAAGGAGAAACGATTACAAGAGTACGTGTAGACGGAAAAGATTTCTTTGGAAGTGATCCTTTACTGGCTACCAAAAACCTTCCGGCTGATATGGTAGACAAGATACAGGTAATAGATATGTTATCTGACCAGGCTCAGTTTACAGGAGTAGATGATGGGAATAGAGAGAAGATTATCAATATCACCACTAAAAAAGGGATGAAAAATGGCTATTTTGGAAATTCCAGTGCAGGATATGGCACGGATGATCGTTATGATGTCAATCTCAACGTGAATAAGTTCAAAGATGAACAGCAGTTCTCAGTTATAGGTCAGTTCAATAACGTCAATAAACAAAACTTTGGCGGTGGTAATGGTGGCGGTGGAGGCGGCGGCGGTGGTCGTGGTCGTTTCAATGGTGCATCCGCTAATGGTGGACAACAGAAGGGGATTACTACAACTAATGCTTTTGGTTTAAATTTTGCAGATATCTATACTGATGAAACAAAAATTTCCGGAAGTTACTTTTTCAATAAAACCTCGCTGGATAATCAGCAGACCAGCTTAAGACAAAATATATTAGGTAACCAGACGACTACATTTGACGAACGTCTGAACAGTCTTACAGATAATATTAATCACAGATTCAATTTTCTTGTAGATACGAGGATTGATTCTTCTACAACTATCCGCGTTGAGCCTAACATCAGCTATACAGAATCAGATTTGAATAGCGGCAGTAACTATACCAATACCTTTACGGACAACCAGACTGTAGGTACACAAAACTATAAAACTACATCTTCTTCACCTACGATAACCAATAATATCCTTATCCGGAAAAAGTTTCTGAGAAGGGGCCGTACGTTATCGCTTAATGTCAATACCAATATCAATGATAGTGACAG
>Ga0247813_10001766_pt1 | contig 15803 bp, 12 predicted proteins | sample UWRJL169409C1_FD_180719 | JGI IMG/M metagenome (GOLD analysis project Ga0247813, IMG submission 180719) | Plant litter microbial communities from Arlington Agricultural Research Station in Wisconsin, United States - UWRJ-L169-409C-1 | ecosystem: Environmental > Terrestrial > Plant litter >... | reverse complement strand
GCATCGAAGGCATCACGACCCCGATCTCCGCGGCCACCGTGCAACGGCTCTCCTGCGACGGAACCACCACCGAGATCACCCTCGACGCCTTCGGGCGGCCTCTCGACGTCGGACGGGAACAACGCACCTTCACCCCGAAACAACGCATCGCCCTCGCCGTCCGCGACGGCGCCTGCATGTTCGGCGACTGCGACAAAGAACCCGCGATGACCGAAGCCCACCACATCATCCCCTGGGCCGAAGGCGGAAGAACCGACCTCGCCAACGGCATCCTGCTCTGCAAATTCCACCACCTCCTCATCCACAACAACGGCTGGGAAATCTACCGAGTCGGCACCGACTACTACCTCCTGCCACCACCCGACATCGACCCCGAACGCACACCCAGACCGATGCCGTCGAAGAGCGCAGCCATGCACGACCTCAAACGCGAACTCGCGGCGGCGACCACATGATCACCCACGGCGTAGACAAGCGACCGCCCCGCTCGCGGGCCTCCCCCGAATGCGGCTGTCGGGCAGTTACTTGGCGTTGTCGGCCAGAATCTGGTCGAGGTCGATCGTCGCGAGCAACGCTTCCCAGTCGATCGACCGAGCGGACTCCGCGATCTCCTCGTCGGCGAAGGCTTTGCCGTTGCGATGGATCACCACACCGTCGGGCGCGATCAGGTTGAGCTGTGCGAGCACCGCGTCGTCTACGGCTTCGGTGTCGAAGTCTGCGCCGACCTCGGCGTAATAGTCGGCACTGACCGTGTACGGGACTGTGGCGATTTCGACCTTGGCCATGGTGCTCCTTCGTGGGCGCTCGCCCGTCGGTTCGAGTGCGCCCAATCTAGCGCCGGTGTCCACCCGACAGCGAGGGTCTCTTGCTGCCGACGCGACGGATGACACCCATCGCCGGGCGAACTGAAGAGGCCTATTACCTAGGTCGGCGGACGGGAGGGCTGAATGGTCTGGCCGGAGGCCTGACTGGCGGGCGGGAGGGCTGGATGGCCTGGCCGACGGGCTGGTCTGGCCGACGGCCTGGGCTGGCCGACGGGCTGGTGGGCTGGCCGGAGAGCCGCGCGCGGTCCGGCTGACGAGATGAGCTGACTGACTGGCTGTCTGGCTGACTGGATGGTCTGGCTGACTGGCTGGATGACGGGCTGGCTGACTGGATGGTCTGGCCGGTCGGCCGCGTGCGATCCGGCTCGCTGGCTGCTGCTCTGTTCGGCCGACTAGTGCGCCGCCGGATGCTCCGCCGGCAGCCCGTGACGCTTACCCTCGGCGGCCAACGCGACGTTCTTCTTCTCCCACTCGCGCAGAGCCTGCCGCTCCGGCTCGATCGCGGCGAACTCCTGGCACTTCAGCACGGGTTTTCCACAGGCGCATGCACCGACATTCTTGTCATTCTCGTGGTGCAGACGTTCGAGCCGCCAGAGCACGGCCATCGCGCGGTCGTTTCGTCGGTTCGCGAGCTCGGTCGCCCGCTCGGAACGCCGAACGACATCGTTTTCGAGCAGGTCGCGCACCCCGCCGGCCGCGAATTCTCCGGCCACCACGGCAGTCAGACCGTCGGACTGCGCCTGCAGCGCGGCGGTCGCGGCCGCCTCCGCAGCCAGCTGCGCGCCCAAGGCCTCGACCTCTACTTGAAACTTAACCTGCTGGTCAGCGTACAGATCGGCCCACATCTGCACGTGTTCGCGGTCGCGGCGCTCCGCCTTGTCGCTGCCGAGGTGGTTCACACACTGCGCGCAGACGACCTGGTCGCTCGGCGACGCGAAACGGAACGCGCGGGGGGCCAGGCAGCAGAGACACGGCGCCGTGACATCCACGTGCAGTTCGTAGGCGTGGGGCACGGTCCGCTCCATTAATTCACACACACGTTCGAACGCAAATATGCAGGTGAGTCGTTAAGTTCGAATTACACAGCTGTAGTTATCCACAGGTTTATTAACATGTAGGAAAGATTCATCCACAGGTGTTTATACACATGTTAATAGTCTCGAACTGGGGGTTGGTGCGCCGCCACGCGGGGCATTAGACGGGGGTCGCCGCGACCGCGAAACGGTAGGTGTTCTGCAGCAGGTATCCGCCGCCGGCCACCCGGAACGGCGTGGCCGCGGCGAGCACGACCGGGGCGAGCTCGCGCAGCACGGAGGGGTCTTCGCCGAGCAGCACTCCGCGCACGAAGGTCTCGTCGTCGGGCACCTGCCACGGCACGGCGACGGTGCCGGCCGTCACCACGGTCAGGCCACTTTCGACGAACACCGCTTCGAGCCCGCCGGCCACCCGAAGGTCGCCGTCGGGCGCCACGTCTTCACCGTCGGCCTCGGCGACCGCGCGCTCGATCACGTCGAGGTCGTTGCGCGCGCCCTCGGCCCAGTTCGCGACGGCCACGAACCCGCCCGGCGCCAACACCCGGGTGAATTCGGCGAGCGCGTCGATCGTGTCATCCGCGAACTGGAGGGCGTTGACGGCAGTGACCACGTCGAAGACCGCCTCGGGCCAGGGCAGCCGCTCGGCCTCCCCCACCCGCACGTCGGCGAGCGGCGCCAGCGTGCGCGCCAACGCGACCATCCCCGCGGCGGGATCGATGCCGACCGCGACCGCGCCGCGGTCGGAGAGCGTGCGCAGAAATTCGCCGCTGCCGCAGCCCACGTCGAGAACACGCGAACCGCGACGAACGCCGGATGCCGCGATCAGCGCCTCGTGCGCCGGCGCGGCCGAACCGGCCCACAGTTCGCTCCACTGACCCGCGAGGGCCGACCAGCCGTCATCCATGCGCCCCACCCTAGCCGCGGAGATCTCGCGCCCAGGCGCGGACCTCTCACCGCCGGCCGGTACGCCACGACGCGGACCTCTCGCCGCCGACCCGTACTCGCTTCCCGAACGAGGCACGGCGCCGCCCGCCCACACATTGCGCGGGAGAATAGACGGATGACCCAGGAGCTGCGCATCCGCCCCCTCGCCGAGACCGACGTCGACGACGTCGCCGCGGCATCCGACCTCGACCGCGGAACCCTGCTCGCCGACGTGACGAGCTGGCAGCAGCAGAAGGCCCCGACCGTTGTGGCCCGCGCCGCCGACGGCTCGTTCGTCGGTTTTGTGCGCGCGCGGCCGAACGAGGTCGAGACCAGCCCGCGCCCCGAGGGCCAGGTCGCCGAGCTCACCCACCTGTTCGTCGTCGCCGAGCACCGCGGCAACGGCGCCGGCACCGCCCTCGTCGGGCGCGCGCTGAAGACGCTGCGCATGCTCGGTTTCGCCCGCGTCGTCGCGGCCGTGAACCAGGCCACCGCCGACTGGCTGGCCGGCCGCGACTGGGAGGTGCTGCCCGCGGGCCGCGCGCTCGCCTGGGTCGAACCGTTCATCCCCCGCGACGACCTCTGGCATCTCGACGCACGATCCGGCAGTTTCTCGCCGCTGCTCGCGATGCCGGTGCCGAAGAACCGCCCGCTGCAGGCGTGGATGCGCCTCGCCGACTCCCCGCCGCTGATCGAGGCGCAGTACGACCCGCGCGGCGACGCCGACGCGCACGCGGTCGCCGCGATCACGGCGGTGCTGACCGAGAACCCCGAGGCGCTCGAGTCGCTGCCGCCCCTTCTGCGGGCCGCGCTGTACTTCCCGGCCTAGCCCCGGCCCCGCACCGCCCCACCCGGCGCGACCGCCGGATCGGTCGTACACTGGCAGCAATCAGTTCGTGCGGGCCTTGATTTGGGCTCGAGGGCACTCCGTCGAGTGTCGTCCCTGTTGCTCGTCACGAAGGCTCCCCATGCCCACTGCTCTGCACGACGCGCTGACCCGCCTCGAGTCCGCCCGCTCGGTCGACCCGGCCGACGCCGAGCTGCTCTTCTCCGCGCGCGGCGCCGACCTCGAACGGTTGCTCTCCGTGGCATCCGCCCTTCGCGACCAAGGCCTCGCCGACTCCGGCCGCGAGGGAATCATCACCTACTCGAAGAAGGTGTTCATCCCGATCACCTTCCTCTGCCAGGACCGCTGTCACTACTGCACCTTCGTCGAGAACCCGGGCGCCCTCGCACGCATGGGCAAGCCGAGCTACATGTCGCCCGATGACATTCTCGAGGTGGCCCGCGCGGGCGCCGCGCTGGGCTGCAAGGAGGCGCTGTTCACCCTCGGCGACCGGCCCGAGAACCGCTGGCCGAGCGCCCGCGACTGGCTCGACGCGCACGGTTACGCGTCGACGCTCGACTACATCCGCGCGATGGCGAAGCTCGTGCTCGAGGAGACCGGGCTGCTGCCGCACCTCAACCCCGGCGTGATGTCGTTCGGCGAGCTGCAGGCGCTGCGGCCGGTCGCGCCGTCGATGGGCATGATGCTCGAGACGACCGCCACGCGGTTGTGGAGCGAGAAGGGCGGCGTGCACTACGGCTCGCCCGACAAAGACCCGGCCCTGCGCCTGCGCGTGCTCGACGACGCCGGTCGCGCGAAAGTGCCGTTCACGACGGGTGTGCTGCTCGGCATCGGCGAGAACGACGCCGAGCGTGCCGAGGCGCTCTTCGCGATCCGCGCCTCGCACGAGCGGCACGGGCACATCCAAGAGACGATCGTGCAGAACTTCCGCGCGAAGCCGAAAACCGCGATGCAGGACGCCGACGATCTGGAAACCCAGGAGTATGTCGCGGCCGTCGCGGTGGCCCGCGTCGTGATGGGGCCGGATGCCACGATCCAGGCGCCGCCCAACCTCACCGACGCGAACGAGCTCGGCCTGTTGATCCGCGCCGGAATCGACGACTGGGGAGGAGTGAGCCCGCTCACCGCCGACCACGTGAACCCCGAGCGCCCCTGGCCCGAGCTCGACGACCTGGCCCGGCTCACCCGCGCCGCGGGATTCGAGTTGACGGAGCGGCTGACGGCGCATCCGCGGTTCGTCACGGAGGCGGGCTGGGTCGACGCGCGCATCCGTCCGCATCTCGACGCCCTCGCGGCGCCGTCGGGGCTGGCGGATGCCGCGGCTCCCGTCACCGGACGACCCTGGCGCGCGGCGCCGGCCACCCGGGTCACGACCCCCGCTCTGCGCCGGGCCGCCGTCGACCCGGCCGGCCTCACCGACGCGGACTACATCGAGCTGCTCGGTGCCGACGGCGCAGGGCTCGAGGCCCTCGCGGCCCTGGCCGACGAGCTGCGCGTCGCCACCGTCGGCGACCGGGTGAGTTTCGTCATCAACCGCAACGTCGATTCGTCGCTCGTCACCGACCCCGGCCTGATCGGCGACCTCGCCGACGAGGCGGCCGCGCTCGGCGCCACCGAGATCTGCGTGCAGGGCGCGCTGCCCGCGCGACTTCTCGGCTCGGCGTATCTCGACATCGTGAAGGCGGTGAAGCAGCGCCAGCCCGCACTGCACCTGCACGCGTTCCGGCCGACCGAGGTGGCCGACGGCGCCGCGCGGCTCGGCATCGCGGTGCGCGAGTTCTACGAGCGGTTGCGCGACGCGGGCGTCGACACCGTGCCCGGAACGGGTGCGCGCATCCTCGACGACCGCATCCGCGCGCTGCTGAGCGGCGGCTCCGACCCGAGCGTCGCCGAGTGGACCGCCGCCGTCGCCGCCGCGCACTCCGTCGGCCTGCGTTCGACCGCGACCATGGTCTACGGGCACGTGGAGACGCCGGCCGAGCAGGTCGCGCACCTGCGCGCGCTCGTCGCGCTGCAGCGGCAGACCGGCGGTTTCACCGAGTTCATCGCGATGCCGTTCGTGCCCGTCGACTCGCCCCCGATCGCCGGCGCCCGCCCCGGACCGGGCGTGCGGGAGAGCCGCGCGCTGCACGCGGTCGCGCGGCTGATGCTGCACGGAAGCATCGACCACATCCAGGCCGCGTGGACCAAGCTCGGCCTCGAGACCAGCCAGGCCGTGCTGCTCGGCGGCTCCGACGACCTCGGCGGGCTGCTGCTCGACGGCGTGATCGCACCCGAGGCCGGGGCCGAGGCGCACCGCTCGCTCACGATTGCCGACGTCGAGCGGATCGCCGCCGAGATCGGCCGCACGGCCCGCCAGCGCACCACCGACTACGGCGACCCGACGCCCGAGCAGCTCGCCTTCGCCCGCCGCGCCGACGCTCCCCCGGCGTCGCGGCTGCAGCTGAAGATCGGCGCGCGCGGTGGGAAAAACGCCAGGGTCGCGGAGCCGGCCCCGGTCGCCGAGCCTGTCGAAGCGCCACTCGCCGAAGCACCACTCGCCGAAGCACCGCGCCCATGATCACCCTCACCGAGACCGTCCCCCACCGCGCCTTCCTCACCGCGATGCTCGCGCGCCACTACGAGCTCGCCGGAACGCCGACCGTGCTGATCACCACCGACGCAGCAGTCCCCGTCGCCGACACGATCGCCCGCGTCATCCTGATCACACATTCCTCCGACAACTCCGACTCCCTCCTCGCGCATTATCTGCCCGCACGCCCGACCCTCGTCATCGGCCCCGCGGCGATCGCCGGCGTCGCCCACGCCCGCCTCGCCACCGCGCACCCGGCCGAGCTGCTCGCGGTGATCGACGGCTACCTGCGCCACCCCGAGCGCTACCCGGTCGGCACGACCCGGGAGCCGACGAGAGTATGACCGCCGCACCCACGACCGCGACCCCCGCGACCGACACCACGGCGCCCGACACCCCAGCACCCGACACCGCCGCACCCGCACCCACCGACGTCGACATCCTCATCGTCGGCGCCGGTTTCGCGGGCATCGGCGCGGGCATCCGGCTCGCGCGCCTCGGCGAGCGCTCGTTCGTCGTGCTCGAGCGCGCGGCCACGGTCGGCGGAACCTGGCGCGATAACGACTACCCCGGCGTCGCCTGCGACATCCCCTCGCACCTCTACTCCTTCTCCTTCGCCCCGAAACACGACTGGTCGCGCTTCTTCGCCCCGGGTTCGGAAATTCAGGACTACCTGCTCGAGTGCGCGCGCGAGATCGCGAGCCACATCCGAACCGGCACCGACGTGCTCGAGATGCGCTGGATCGCCGACGACGAGCGCTGGCACGTGCGCACCTCGGCCGGCGACTACCGCTGCCGCACGCTCGTGATGGCGGCGGGCCGGCTCTCCGAACCGCGCATGCCCGAGATAGCGGGCCTCGAGTCGTTCCCAGGGGCAATCTTCCACTCCGCGCGCTGGAACCACGACCTCGACCTGCGCGGCAAACGGGTCGGCGTCGTCGGCACGGGCGCCTCCGCGGTGCAGATCGTGCCCGAGGTCGCCGCCGTCGCCGGCTCCGTCGTGCTGTTCCAGCGCACGGCTCCCTACGTCGTCCCTCGCGACGACTTCGTCTACCCGGCGGCCGAAATCCTGAGTTTCCGAAACGACCCGGCCGCCCGCGAGGCCGAACGCGCCGACCAGTTCTGGGCGATGGAGTCGGGCTTCGCCGCCCGCGTCGGCGCTCCCGAGCAGCTCGCCGAACTGCGCACGCGCGCCCGCGGCCAGCTCGAGAGCCAGATCGCCGACGCCCGGCTGCGACAAGACCTCACCCCCGACTACGAGATCGGCTGCAAACGTGTGCTGCTCTCGAACGACTTCTACCCGGCGCTGACCCGCGAGACCGTGACGCTCGAACCGAGCGCCCTCGCGAGCATCGACGAGACGACCGCCACGGGCGCGAGCGGCACCGGCTACGACCTCGACGTGCTCGTCTTCGCGACGGGGTTCGAATCGACCCGTCCGCCGTTCGCCCGCCGCGTCATCGGACGCGACGGCGTCACCCTCGACGACGCCTGGCGCGACGGCATGGCCGCCTACAACTCGACCACCGTGCACGGCTTCCCCAACCTGTTCGTGATCGACGGCCCGAACGCGAGCCTCGGCCACAACTCGGCGATCGTGATGATCGAGGCGCAGATCGACTACCTGCTGGGCGCGCTGCACGACGAGACCGAGGTGCTCGAGGTCTCGCTCGACGCCCAAGTCGCCTACGTGGCCGAGCTCGACGCGCGCGCCGCGTCGACGGTCTGGCTGGGGGGCGGATGCGAGAGCTGGTACGTCGACGGACGCAGCGGTCGTCTCACCCTGCTCTGGCCCGATTTCGCCTACGCGTTCCGCGACCGGTTGGCCGAGTTCGACCGCGCCGCGTACCTCTAGACGCGCCGCCGCCGGGCGATCGCGCGGTAGACCACCCCGACGACCAACACCCCGACCCCCACCCCGATCGACAATGCCGGAAGGGTGGCGACGAGCACGAGACATCCGACGACTCCGGCCACCTGCACGACCCGCGGATACCGACGCTGCGCCCCCGCCTGCGTGAGGGCGGCGACGTTCGCGACCACGTAGTAGAGCAGCACCCCGAACGACGAGAAGCCGATCGCGCCGCGCAGGTCGACGGTGAGCACCAGCGCGACGATCACCGCGGCGACGGCGACCTCTGCCCGGTGCGGAGTCTGGAATCGCGGATGCACCGCCGCCAGCCAGCGCGGAAGATCGCCCTCCCGCGCCATCGCCAGACCCGTGCGCCCGATGCCCGCGATCAGCCCGAGCAGCGCGCCGAGCGCCGCGACCGCCGCGACGACCCGCACGACGGGCGCCGCCCACGACCAGCCGCCCGCCACCGCCGCGTCGGCGAGCGGGGTCGGCGTCGCGGCGATGCCGTCGGCGCCGAGGGTGCCGAGCAGCACGACGGCCACGACCGCGTAGACCAGCACCGTGGCCGCGAGGGCGACGGTGATCGCGCGGGGGATGGTGCGGGCGGGGTCGACGACCTCCTCGCCCATCGTCGCCACCCGCGCGTACCCCGCGAAGGCGAAGAACAGCAGCCCGGCCGACTGCAGCGTGCCGTGCCAGCCGCCGGCGACGAGCGGCCTGACCGCGTCGAACGCCGTCAGCCCGCCGCTGGCCGCCGCGGCCACGCCGACCGCGAGCCCGACGAGCACGATCACGACGATCACCCGGGTCAGCCGGGCCGTGCGGGTGATGCCGCGGTAGTTCACGGCGGCGAGCGCCACGACCGCGACGGCCCCGACCGGCTTCTCCCACCCCGCCGGTGCCGCGTAGGCCGCGAAGGTCAGCGCCATCGCCGCGCAGCTCGCGGTCTTGCCGACGACGAAGCTCCAGCCGGCGAGAAAACCCCAGAGCGGGCCCAGACGCTCGCGCCCGTAGAGGTACGCGCCGCCCGACCGCGGGTAGGCGGCCGCCAACTGGGCGGTCGAGGTCGCGTTGCAGAACGCCACGATCGCGGCGACCGCGAGCCCGACGAGCAGAGAGGCGCCCGCCGCCTGCGCCGCCGGGGTGAACGCCGCGAACACGCCCGCGCCGATCATCGAACCGAGCCCGATCACCACGGCGTCGGGCGTGCGCAGGCGTCGCGCGAGCGGGGTCGGAGGGGTCACGTCGGCAGGATACCGGGCGGGTGTAAACGCTTCCGATCATGTCTCGAATCGGTTTCAGCCCTTGGGTTACGCGCGCGGGTGCCGTAGCGTCGTGAAACCTGCAGGTTCGAAGTCGAGAGGCTCCCACTACATGCACAGCCGGTACGAGTTCGTCTCGCTCGACGAGATCGCCGTCGGCGCGACCGATTACCGCCGGCCCGCCGTGCACACGGTGTTGCTCTCCGCGCTCGCGATGATCGTGATCCTCGCCCTCATCGGCGCCGGATTCGCCGCCTTGGCCACACCCGCGGTGCTCGCCGCGACCACGACGACGAACCGGGTGACCGCCTACTGGGAGGAGTTTCCCTCCGACCTCCCGATCGCGGCCGCGCTGCCCCAGCACGTTGTGCTCCTCGACAAGGGCGGCGCCGAGTTCGCCCGCTTCTACAGCGAGAACCGCATCCCGATCACCTTCGAACAGATCTCGCCGAACTTCGTCAACGCCCTGGTCGCCACGGAAGACTCGCGGTTCTGGGAGCACTCCGGCGTCGACTTCGCCGGCATCGCCCGCGCGTTTATGGCGAACCTCACCAACGACGACCGCACCGAGGGCGCGTCGACGATCACCCAGCAGCTCGTGCAGAACATCCTCATCAGCAACGCGCGCAACGACGACGAGCGCACGGTGGCGAAGGGAGACACCTACGAGGCGAAGATCCGCGAGGTGAAGTACGCGGTCGCGCTCGAGAAGACGATGCCGAAGAACGACATCCTCACCACCTACGCGAACGCGGTCTACTTCGGCAATCTGGCCTACGGTGTCGAGGCGGCATCCCGGGTCTATTTCAGTACGGATGCCGCGTCCCTCACGATCCCGCAGGCCGCCATGCTGGTCGGGCTGTTGCAGTCGCCCGTGCAGTTCGATCCCTACGCCCGGCCCGAGGCCGCCCAGCCGCGCCGCGACGCGGTCATCGACCGCATGGTGGTCGAGGGCTACATCACCGCCGACGACGCCGCCGCGGCGAAGGCGACCCCGCTCGAGCTCGCCCGCGGCGACACCCCCTCGGGCTGCGCCACCTCGGCCTACCCCTACTACTGCGCGCTCGTGCAACAGGAGCTGCTCTCCAACGCGGCGTTCGGCGCCACCCCGGAAGAGCGGCAGCAGAAGCTGAGCCTCGGCGGTATCACGGTGACGACGGCGCTCGACCGCGGGGTCTCCGACGCGGCGACGCGCGCGGCGACCGACGCCCTCGGCAACGACAACCGGGTGGCCGCGGGCATCGGCGTCGTCGTGCCCGGCACCGGCCACATCGCCGCGGTGGCGGAGAACCGCAACTGGGACCAGACCCAGGTCGTCTACGCCACGAGCGCCCAGCAACCGGGCTCGGTCATGAAACCCCTCACGCTGGTTACAGCCCTCGAGCAGGGCATCCCGATGTCGACGACGCTCGTCGCCAACGGCCCCTACTTCTCCCGGGTGCTCGACAACCCGCCGAAGGGCTATACGAACTTCGGCAATGCCCAGCTCGGTGCGATCGACGCTCGCAGTGCCATCCGCCAATCGGTGAATATCTACTTCGTCAAGCTGATCGAGCAGACGACCGTGCTCTCGGTCGTCGACATGGCCAAGCGGCTCGGCATCACCACGATCAACACCAACGAGGGCGACCCGAACGCGGTGGCCCCGCGCACCGGCTCGTTCGCTCTCGGCACATCGTCGGTCACCCCCGTCGAGATGGCGAACGTCTACGCGACCTTCGCGGCGGGCGGAATCAAGTGCAACCCGATCGCGGTGATCGCCGCCGTGCGCACCACGACGGGCGAACCGCTGCCGACGTCGGCGCCCGACTGCCACCAGGAGATCAGCCCGGCGATCGCCGCGCAGATGGACGACGCGCTGCAGGGCACCTTCAACGGCGGCGGCACCCTCGCCGGCGTCGGCGCCCTGCCGGGCCGCGAGACGGCGGGAAAGACCGGCACGACCGACGACAGCTCGGCCAACTGGACGGTCGGCATGACGCCGCAGTTCGCCACCGCGGTCTGGGTGGGCGACCCGCTAGGCGGATTCGCCCATCCGCTCATCCGCGTGCAGGCCTACGGGCGCTTGTTCTACAAGCCGACCGGATCGTCTATCGCCGGCCGCATCTGGAAGGCGGTCATGGTCGACCTGCATGCGGGCGCGCCCGCGGTGCCGTTCCCGAACGGCTGACGCCGGCCACCGACACGTCATCTGCGTGGGTCACAATGTATGCATGACAGACCCTCGCGTCGGCGGAACCGTCGCTCTGATCCGATCGATGATCCCCTCGTTGAACCCGAGCGAGAAGCTGGTCGCCGAGGAATGCATCGCTCATCCGTGGGAGGTGGCGACCCTCTCGTCGTCCGACCTCGCCGCCCGATGCGGCACGTCGACGGCGACGGTCGTGCGCGCCTGCCAGGCGATGGGGTTCAAAGGTTTCCAACACCTGCGGATGCTGCTCATGCGCGACGCCGGTGCGGCCGACAGGGACGCCCCCGACGACGACGGACCCGACGCCGCCACATCGAGCGGCTCGTTCGGAATGGTGCAGCGTCAGTTCACCCGCGCCGCACGCGACATAGAGAACGCCCTCGGCTCGCTCGACAGCGTCGAGTTCGACCGCGCTGTCGAAGCTCTCCACGGGGCCCGCCGCATTGTGATCATCGCGACCGGGTCGTCGGTCGCCGCCGCGCAGGCCATCACCCTTCGCTTCATCGGCAGCGGCATCCCGGTCGAGACGCCCACAGACCCGTTCGTGCAGAAACTCACCTGCCGCCTGCTGAGTCCCCACGATGTCGTCATCGCCATCAGCAACTCGGGTATGAACCAGGCGACACTGACCGCTGCAGAGAGCGCACGGGCCGCGGGGGCGACGGTCATCGGGGTCACCAGCTACGCTCGATCGCTGTTGAGCGAGCTGTCCACCGTCAGGCTGGTTGCGGGCGCCGCGTTCCACGCATGGCAGGAGGAGTCGCTCACAAGCAATGTGGTCCAGCTCTTGCTGCTCAACACCCTCCAGTTGGCCGTGTCGCAACACCGGCCGGAAACCGATGACGCGCGCCGGATCGTCGCTCAGGAGATCCTCGACACCATCACGCCCGAACGGTAGTCGTCAGCGGTTCGACTATTCGACACCTGTTGGGCACTGACCGACAACCCTTCGTTCACCCTCCCCGACAATCGTCTTCATGTAACAGAAATTCGCCGACACAAGATTCGACGAATTCTAAATTCATGGAGGCGTCGTGGGTCGTATCGAAATTGTCGGGGTCGGCAGAAGGTTCAAAGGCACCGTAGCGGTCGAGAACGTCTCCCTCACCGCGGAGGACGGCGACTTCCTGGTACTGCTCGGTCCGAGCGGGTGCGGGAAAACCACGCTGCTGCGCATGCTGGCGGGGCTGCTCGAACCTACCGCGGGCTCGATCGTGCTCGACGGAGTCGACATCACCGACCAGCCGGCGAAGAAGCGCGACCTGGCCATGGTCTTCCAGAGCTACGCGCTCTACCCTCACCTCTCGGTCTTCGACAATCTCGCCTTCCCGCTGCGCGTCCGGCGCATCGGGAAAGACGCCATCGCGGCGCGGGTGAACGAGGTTGCGTCGATCCTCGAGATCGGGCACCTGCTCGATCGCAAGCCGAAGGCGCTCAGCGGCGGGCAGCGTCAGCGCGTCGCCGTCGGCCGCGCCCTCGTGCGTTCCCCCAAAGCGTTCCTCATGGACGAACCGCTCTCCAACCTCGACGCCAAACTGCGCACGGCCACTCGCCACGAGCTCGTCGCATTGCACCGCGAGCTCGGTGCGACCTTCGTCTACGTCACACACGACCAGGTCGAGGCTATGACGATGGCGACCCGGATCGCTCTGTTGAACCGCGGCGCGCTCGAACAGGTCGGAACACCTGAGGAGGTCTACGACCGACCCGCCTCGGTGTTCGTCGCCGGGTTCCTCGGCAGCCCGCCGATGAACCTCTTCGACGCCGGACTGTCGTCGACCGCGGGCCGGATCGTGGTCGATACCGTCGACTTCACAGCCGACCTCTGGGCTGGAAACACCGAGCCCCGGGACGTGGTGCTGGGCGTACGTCCCGAGAACCTTTCGCTCGCGACATCCGACATCGTCACCGGCGGCTTGCGTGTGAACGCGACCATCGAGACCGTCGAGAAGCTCGGGCACGAGGAGATCCTCTACACGCGCACCGGCACGTCGACGGTCGTCGTGCGTACACCCCGCGGCCGGCACCACGCGGTCGGCGACTCCGTCGTGCTCAGTGCGCCGGCCGAACGGCTGCATCTCTTCGACCGCGCGTCGGGCCTACGCCTCGAGTGGGTGCCCGACGCCCCCGCCCGCCGGCACGAGCCCGCGCTATCGGCTTCCGTCTCCTGACTCCCCTTCTCCTCTCATAGAAAGAACCCCCGTGAACAACAACCTCCGCAAGTACGGCGCCCTCGGTGCCGCATTCGGCACCGCCTTCCTGCTCGCCGCGTGTTCTACCGGTCCGACGGCAGGCTCGGCGTCGGGCCCCGTGCCGACCCTCGCCCCCGACGAGAAGGTCGAGATCGTCTTCGAGAGCTACAACCTCGCCACCTCGGGCGCGACCGCCGACGCCGTGCTCGGTCTCATCGCCGACTTCGAGGCCGAGAACCCCAACATCACGGTGAAGACGCAGGCCAGCCTGTCGGCCTCGACCGGAGCGGGCGGCACCGCCGCGAGTGTGCAGCAGCAAGTTCTCGCGGGCTCCGCCCCCGACGTCGTGCAGATGACCTTCGACACGCTCAACTACGCGGTGAACGAGCTCGGCGCGAAGCCGCTGTCCACGGTGTTCGGCGAGGACGCTGTCGCCGAAGCCCTCGGCGGCGAGTACCCGATGAACGAGAGCGTGGTCGACTTCGGCACCGTCGACGATGTCACCTACGGCATCCCGTACGTGCTCTCGACCCCGGTCTTCTTCTACAACGAGACGGCCCTCGAAGCCGCCGGCCTTCCGTCCGACGTCGACCTGTCGACGTGGGACTCGGTCGCGGATGCCGCGGCTGCCGTTACCGCGCAGACCGGCAAGCCCTCGCTGAGCATCTCGTGCACCGACCCCGTCGGACTCTGGTGCATGCAGTCGATCCTGCGCTCGAACGACGGCCGTGTTCTGAGCGAAGACGGCTCCACCATCGAGTTCGGCGAAGCGGCGGCCGTCGCAGCCGTGCAGAAACTGCGCGACCTGTTCGACCAGGGTGTGCTGCAGAACGCCGACTTCGCCGGACAGATGGAGTCGTTCAGCCGCGGCGAGACGGTGATGCACCTCGACTCGTCTGCCCTGCAATCGTCGTTCTCGGCGGCCGCTGCCGCCGGGGGCTGGACCCTCGCCGACTCGGTGATGCCCGGGTTCGAGGGTGAGACCGTCGTGCCGACGAGCTCCGGTTCGGCGCTCTACATGTTCTCCGACGAGCCCGCCGAGCAGGCCGCGGCCTGGAAACTCATCCAGTTCATGACCGGCGCGCACGCCTACGAGGAGATCTCGACGAAGATCGGCTACCTGCCGCTGCGGTCGACACTCACCGAGGAGGGCGCGCCGCTCGGCGAATGGGCCGCCTCGAACACGCTCCTCGCCCCGAACCTCGCCCAGCTCGACGTGCTCGAGCCGTGGGTGTCGTACCCCGGCAACAACTACGTGCAGGTCGACACGATCCTCGCAGACGCGGTCAGCAACGCCATCTACTTCGGTGCCGACCCCGAAGAGGCGATGACCGAGGCCGCAGCACGGGCACAGGAACTGATCGAAAAATGAGCACCACCGTTCCCCCGGAAGTTGCGCACACCCACATCGCGCTTGCCGGTACGCACAACTTCCGGGGGATCGGCTCCCACCCCGCCGGTGTCGGACGTCGGGTCCGCGACGGCAAGATCTACCGCTCAGACGCGCTGAACAGACTCACGGACGACGCGCGCGCGACCCTCACGCAGTTGGGAGTCGCCACGGTCGTCGACCTGCGCACCGACGAAGAGTGTGCTGCGGCTCCCGCCGCCGTCGACTCCCGCACGGTGACCGTCGTGCGTTCGCCGATCTTCCATGGTTCGCTGCTCTCGATGTTGGGCAGCGAGATCACCCTCGCCCAGCTGTACCGGGTGATGGTGAGCGAGCACGGCACCCAACTCGCCAGCGCGGTGCGCAGCATCGCGCGGTCGGGCGACTCCGCCGTGCTGGTCAACTGCACGGCGGGCAAGGACCGCACCGGCCTCGTCGTGGCCTTGGCTCTCTCCGCGGCCGGAGTGCACCGCGACGTGGTGATCGCCGACTACGCCCTCACCGGCGGGTATCTCGCGGGAGGGTGGAAGCAGCAGATGCTCGCACACTTCACGGCAGCGGGAGTCGCGACGACCCCCGAACTCGAAGACCTGATCGTCGGCAGCCCTCCCGAACTGCTCGGAGAGGTCTTCGACCTCCTGGAGGGGGCCTACGGAGACGTCGCCGGCTACCTCGCGTCACATGGACTGAGCGCGATCGACCTCGAACTCCT
>Ga0247813_10001764_pt1 | contig 15805 bp, 11 predicted proteins | sample UWRJL169409C1_FD_180719 | JGI IMG/M metagenome (GOLD analysis project Ga0247813, IMG submission 180719) | Plant litter microbial communities from Arlington Agricultural Research Station in Wisconsin, United States - UWRJ-L169-409C-1 | ecosystem: Environmental > Terrestrial > Plant litter >... | reverse complement strand
TTATTAGATAATAAAAAGATTTAATAAATATAAATCCGGCGAATAATATAAATTTGTTAGATAAAAGTTTAATAAATATAAATCCAACAAATAATATAAAGTTTAATAATATAAATTTGTTAGATAAAAGTTTAATAAATATAAATCCAACGAATAATATATTTAAAAGTTTAATTCGGCGTTTAATTCGAAGTTTAATTTAATAATATATTTAGTTTAATAATATATTTCTTTAAAAGTTTAATTTGGAGTTTAATTTAATAATATATTTAGTTAGAAATTTAGTTTTAAAAACTATATAATTTAATGTTTATATATTGTATATTAAAATTCATAAGTAAATGTTGGTGTAGTTAATTTATTTTCTTTAATAAATTTACTTGGATATACTTGTTTAAAATTAATTAATTGAGATTCAAATATTTCATTATCAAAAATATTAAGAAATATATAATTATTAGGCGTTTGACCTACACAAACATTTAATGAGATTGTATCGTCTAAAGACGTATTATCAAAATATACTTGTCCAATAAATGAATTTGATTTAAAACAAGATATATTTGTAATATTTTTAGCATTATATTCAAAACTACATATATTTGTTAAATTTTTAAAATGTTGAAGTAAAAAACTTAAAATAAATATAGCTGGATTTAACTCTGAAGTTGAATCAATAATTGGAAAAACACCTAATTCAAATTTTATATTAAAATATTGTAAAATAATATTATTATATGACACACACTTTTTTGTTTCATCATTTTCTTCTTTAAAAACAATTTTAGAATTAAAATTAAAAATTGGAAGTATTTTAACATTTGTTAATTTAAATTTAATATTACTTATATCAAATTCAAGGTCAACTGCATTATCTAATTCAACCAAACTAATTGTAAAATTTTCAATAATATATCCACTATTATAAATACACATTAACATATATAATATTTGAAAAGATAAATCTAAACTATTTGAATAACTTAATATTTGATTATTTAGACACATTGCTTTAAATTCAACTAAATAATATAAATTGTATTTGTAAATTAAACCCATATATGGTGGATATTTATCAACAATACATTTTCTTAAAAATTTAGTATATAAATCAATTGATTTTTCAAGTGCAATATTATTTTCAAATGCAAAAAATTTAAACGAAAATGTATATGATTCATTATTATTATTAAATATTAAATTTCGTTGATCGTTAAATGATAAATTTCTAGCTGTTACTGTATTTAAAATTCTACTAAATAAAATATTATATCTATCTTTAAAAAAATAATTTAATAAATATACATTACTTTTTATTGTTGCTATAGGAAAAAAAGATTTAGGTTCTGGCTTTTTATCTGTCCTTGAACATCTGTCATTGTATAAGTTAATGTTTATTGGTTTAGATTCCATAATTAAAATTTGAAATTAAATTGTATTATTTCATACTAATTAATTTTATCTTTTCATGCAATATAATTTTATTCTGCCAATTCATCTTGCCTCACTTACATTCTTTCCTGCCCCAAATAGATTTCATCTTGCAATTCTATCTTGCATCACTTTGAGTTCATTCTGCCTCATTTAAAGTTCATCCTGCCTCACTTACATTCTTTCCTGCCTCACTTACATTCTTTCCTGCCTCACCTAATTTAATTTCATTCTGCCTCACTTACATTTTTTCATGCCTCAAATAAATTCTATCCTGCCTCACTTACATTCTTTCCTGCCTCACTTTGAGTTCATCTTGCCTCACTTACATTTCATCCTGCCATTCTTTCCTGCCTCACCTAATTTAATCCTGCCTCACTTACATTCTTTCATGCCTCACCTAATTTAATCCTGCCTCACTTACATTCTTTCATGCCTCACTTAAAGTTCATCCTGCCTCACTTACATTTCATCCTGCCATTCTTTCCTGCCTCACCTAATTTAATCCTGCCTCACTTACATTCTTTCATGCCTCACTTAAAGTTCATCCTGCCTCACTTAGATTCTTTCCTGCCTCACTTTGAGTTCATCTTGCCTCACTTAGATTCTTTCCTGCCTCACTTTGAGTTCATCTTGCCTCACTTAGATTCTTTCCTGCCCCAAATAAATTCTATCCTGCCTCACTTAGATTCTTTCCTGCCCCAAATAAATTCTATCCTGCCTCACTTTGAGTTCATCCTGCCTCACTTACATTTTTAATCAATATTTTATTTTATCATACCTACTTAGAGTTCATCCTGCCCCAAATGGATTTTATCCTGCCTCACCAGTTAGATTTTATCCTGTCTCATTTTATTTAATTAATATTTCATCTTGCCTTATTTAGAGCTCATCCTGCCTCACTTAAAGTTTATCCTGCCCCAAATGGATTTCATTCTACATCACTTTATTTAATTAATATTTTATCCTGTCCCAATTACATTTCATCCTGCCTCATTTAGATTCTATCCTGCCTCAGTTAGATTCTATCCTGCATTACCTAATTTAATTTCATCCTGCCTCACTTAGATTTTATTCTGCCTCACTTAAAGTTCATCTTGCCTCACTTAAAATTCATCCTGACATTCTATCCTGCCTCAGTTAGATTCTATCCTGCCTCACTTAGATTTTATCTTACTTTATTTAATTAATATCTTATCTTACTTTATTTGATTAATATTTTATCTTACTTTATTCAATTAATATTTATCTTACTTTATTTAATTAATATCTTATCTTATTTTATTTAATATTTTATCCTGCCATTCTATCTTGCCTCACTTAGAGTTCATCCTGCCCCAAATAGATTTCATCTTGCCTCAGTTAGATTCTTTCCTGCCCCAAATAAATTCTTTCCTGCCTCACCTAATTTAATTTCATCCTGCCTCACTTAGATTCTTTCCTGCCCCACTTAGATTTTATCTTGTTTTACTTTATTTAATTAATATTTTATCTTACTTTATTAAATTAATATCTTATCTTACTTTAACCTAAATAAAATTTAATTTTGTGTAATTGTATAATTATTTTGTGGAATATATAATTCTTTTAAATTTCTAATATTAACAAGAAATTCTTGAATAATTCCATCTTGAGTTAGATACATTTTATTTTCCATAAATATTTAATTAATATTTAAAATAATTTTTTCACAAATTAATTCAAGTAATTGAATATTTTCTTTAATTTTTAAATCATTAATTTTAATAAATTTTTTTCTAGTAAATCCATCTTCCCATAATTCATTAAGAATGCACCTTCGACAATTAGAAAGGAGCATATAAAATTGGCAGTGAATAAGATCAATAATTGGTATAAAGTTCTTAACTTTTTGAGATATTCTAAATTTGTAATCAATTATTATTCCATTTTCCCTATTAATTTCAGATTTGAGACAATAAATAAAAAAATTGTTATATTCTTTTAAATAAATATCTTCGTGAATGATTTCATATTGTATGTCTTCTATATTAACATTCATATTATCAATAATATATTCAACATTTGAAGGTGTAATATTAAAATTGTCTAAAGTAAATCGTTTAAATAATCGATTATGAATATTTTTTAATACAATATCTTTTGTTTTAAAATTATTAAATCCAAGTAATGATGCAATATCTGAAACTTTAACTCCAATCTTCATAAAGTAAATGGTCTGTAAACGTAAATAAAAATAAAAAGTTAATTTATGCGTTATAATATTAAAAAAGTAGTCACTGATTTAAAATCAAATACAATGAGATTTGATTCTCTTGATATTAAAGATGATAAATTTGAAGATGATATAATAGAGTGTTACAAAACAAACATGCTTATGATTCAAGAAAATATTAAAAAGTTTAATAGTAATAGATATAAAAAAGATTATCTTCGTGCAAGAGCACTCATGGGATTGTCTACAGTTGACAAAAGATATATTTGTACAAACGATCTTGTAGAATTACATCCAGTTTTTTATATATTTGGTTTAATTATTCCCCATTTAACAAATATTTTTGAATCAGATCTTACAAATGCATTTATGATGTTGACAGATAAAAAGCAAATGGACGAATCATCAACGTTACTTCTTAGAACTATTCTCATGAGTGAAATTAAAATTGAAGATGGAGATGGAACTTTATTAACAACAGAACAAACAATAAATGTTTTAACTTATTTAAATATTATTTTGCATGTTATTATACATTCATTATTTAAAGCAGGTCCAGATGATAATCCAAAGATGATATCAAAAGATGTAATTAATAAATTTAATTTATTAATGACACTTAAACTGAGAACACCTCCAGTTATAGATAGAATTGATGAAAGAGATAATTATTTAGTAAAAGTGTTTCGAAAGATTAGTTTATTGTATGGTAAAAAAACAGTTGCACTTAAATTAACTGCAATTCCTCCTGGAGCAAATCTTTGTGAAAACGGAGATAGTATGCCTCTCGTAGCAATTGATGGAAATGTCCCGTCAATTGAAGAATATGTTGATTCATTTATTATTAGATTTGAACAAATTGGACTTAAAGATGTTCGTGGAGCTAAAGATGATAAAGATTCACTGAATACTACTGTTGATAATTCAAGTAAAGTTTCAATTAAAAATTCACTTACAAATCTAAAACGAATGGTGAATCTAGAAGGAAAATATTATTATGCTAAATTTCATAGTGCATTTTCATATCTTCCAGTTATTCTTAATCGACGAGATACAACAATTAAAAAAGATTATGTTAAAGTTTTAATGAGTAAAGTAAGCAGATGTTGTGTTGACGATAAAGTTAATAGTACACCAATTATAATGAGTGAATTAGTAGAAAAATTAGAATTTAATAGTAGGATGTATTATCCATATATTATTGGAGGAACTTTTGTTAATGATGATATTGATGACGTTGATTTTATTCTTGTTAATATTACAACTGAAATTATTAAAATTATTAAAAATAATGATAAATTATTCTATTGTGATAAAGACGAACCTAAAAAAGAAGCTGTTACTGGTGCAGCAGCTAATACATTCTCAGAATTTATTAATGATGCATATAGTGGTAAAGAAGATGAGGGATGCTGTGATATTAGCTTATTAAAAGGAAATACATATAAAGCATATACAAATCGTAATCCAACTGATACTGATACAGCTAATTGTTATAAATATTTATTCACTTCAAACAGAACATGTAATCAACCACTTATTTTATATGGTGAAAATTGTGAAGGAACTAGAAGCACAGCCGCAGTTGAATTTGAGAAATTATCAAGTCTGCTATCAAAATCAGCTTCATTTATTTTGTATTTAACTTCAACTGATTGTGAAGAAGGTGAATTTACTGACATGGTTGTAAAAGTATAATTATATTATTTATGATATTAAATTATGGAAGAATTACGTTTTAAACAGTTAAATATTAATAATGCAGATGGTGGTATGTTTAATACAATTTTATGTAATGAATATGATAAAATTTTAAATTATTATAAAAATAATGTTAGATTGAATGATTATCAACGTCTTTGTGCTAACTATTTTCAGGCCAAATCTAACTTTCGTTCATTATTATTATATCATGGAACTGGTTTAGGAAAAACAGCTACAGCAATAACTGTAATAAATAATATATTATCATTTTCTAAAGATTTGATGATTATTATTATTTGTCCTGCAGCACTTAGAGCAGGATCATGGATTCCAAATTTAAAAGAATGGGGAAATAATAAAAATTTATTAGATAAAGTAAGTTTCTTATCTTTAGACTCTCCATCATTTATTAATGAATTTGATATCGTTACTAAATCATTATCATTTAATATTCCTTCGTTAATTATTATTGATGAATGTCATTTATTTATTTCTTCACTAACTGAAGAAACATCACCACGTAGAGTTGTTTATTTTTCATTACTTGAACTTATTAATAATTATAAAACTTATTTACTTTGCTTGTCAGCTACACCAATCGTTAATAAAATTGAAGAAATTGTTTATCTATTCAATCTTCTAAGACCTAATACATTTCACAATAAAGTAGATATTTTTTATCAATTATTTATTAATGAATTAACTGGAAATATTAAAAATCATAATATATTTTGTAAAAGAATAACTGGATTAGTCAGTTATTTTGAAACTGAGAATAAAAAAGGTATGCCAGAAGTAAAAAAAATTAAAATTAAATTAAAAATGAGTAAATTACAAACTGAATCGTATAAATTTTATGAAAATGAAGAATTGAATATTGGTGGAGGATATAAACAAAAAACAATTGGAGCATGTAACTTTACTCTTCCTTTAAATGTTATTGAAACTTCTAGAAGTAGCGCATTTAACATTGGTACATTTATTAAAGATTCTGATCCAAATATATTAAATGACATGTCACCAAAATTTATAGATATAATTAATAAAATTAAAACATCAACAAGACCTAATTTAATACATTCTTCGCATATTAAATCTACAATTGTTCCACTTGAATTCTATTTACAACGATTTGGATATACACATCTAACTGATAAATCAAAACACGATTATAAAAATTATATTTCAATTTTTGGTGAAATTAATCCAAATGAAAGAGACAGATTACTTCATATATTTAATAGTGAAGCAAATAAAGATGGTAAAATTATTAAAGTATTTATTATTTCAGATGTATTTTCAGCCGGAGTTACTATTAAACATGTTGAAAACTTATTTATTTTGAATTATCATTGGAATTCTACTAAGATTCTTCAAGTTTTTGGTAGAGTTGCTCGACTTAATACACATATTACATTGCCGGAAGTTGATCAGTTTGTTAATATATATACATATGTAATGATAAGAGAATATGGAGAAACATCTGATGAACATTTAGAAGCTATTTCAATTAAAAAAGATAATATTAATAATTTATTTTTACATCTCATGAAAATATCATCAATAGATATTAATTTTAATAAATCTAATTTTAATTATATTTACAAAGATATTGAACCATATACAATTCCAATTGAATATATAGACACAATGAAGCCATTTATTACTAAATCTATTATTGATGATGAAGATTTAATTAAATATAAAGTTACTGATATGAATTTAATTAAAAAAATTGCTAAACAAATTAATGTGTCATATTTTACAAAAAATAATATCAAGAAAAAAATTACATGTTTACTTGTTTATCCAATTGTTGATAAAAAATATTATCTATTAGATTTAAAATATAAAAATTATATTGGACAAATTAAAGTTGAAAATGACTATCCTATATTTGATAGTAATTTTGATAATTGTTTTGAATCTGAATTAATTATCTAATAAAAATGAAATGATTTAAAATATCTTTAAAGTAAGTATGTATTTATTACGTTTAAACAATGCTGTTAGCACTGTACCCAAAATACAAATAATTATACCATTATATTGTAATGATATTGTTTCTAAAGTTGAATTTTATATTAACTATATATTAGGTTATAAATTTACATTAACATCTAATAGTTTTTATATTGATTATTTACATGTCAACTTTAATACAGAAGATGATAAAATTATGAACTACAAGTTACAAAGTTTAAAAGAACAACAATTATACATTTTTTTAAGTACTCTTAACATTAAAAACTTCATACAAATAGGACAAGGACAAGGAAGTTCATATAAACACAAATTTGATAAATTTGTTAAAATATTATACTCAACAGTCGAATTAGAAGACATTAAACATTTATTAATATATAGTGGAGCTTGTTTATATATTCTTGGTACAACATTTACAAAAGATATTGATATTTTAATCTTAGGACTTGATTTTGAATCAGCACACAAAAAGTATAATAAATTACTTGAATTACCATTTATTGATGTTTGTATTTATTGTAATAATAATTATTACGATTTGAATAATAACTTACACCATAATGCTGATAATCTTAAACATTTAAATCTTAATACTAAATATTTAAATTATAATGGTATTAATTTTTGTACTGTTAATATGGTTCAAGAATTTTATTACAGTCGTATTTTTAATAAATTATCTAAAGGGTATTTATTATATGATATTTATATGTTAAATCGACAAAACAACATAAACTTTTTACATCATACAAGACCATCTAACGTTTCACAATTTTCATTAGAAGATATCGAAAAACTTCAATTTTTTATTAAAAAATATTTAAAAGAAAATGTTACATTAAGTTTTCTTAAAAATTTATTACCACAGATTTTATAATATTTATTTTATAATATTTATTTATTTATAATTATTTATGTCAAGTGTATTTCCTCTAATTATATTAGTTATAATGTCTGTAATATTAACATCTTTATATTTTTATATTAGATCAATTTCTAAATTATCAATGACTACGATGACAAATTTAATTGCATTACAGTCAAAAATAGATGCAATGAATATTGCTCCAGGTTCTATAATGGATACAGGTGTTCCACTAGGCACAGTTCTTGCGTATTCATCTTCAGTTTTACCAACTAATGGAAAATACATGTTTTGTGATGGTTCCGAAGTATCAATTGCATCTTATCCTGATTTGTTTAAAGTATTAGGTAATATGTTTAATAAAGTTGGAGTTAATGCAACTTCATCTTTTAATTTACCTGATCTTCGCGGTTATTTTATTCGTGGACTTGATGTTGTACAAAAAGTTGATATGGATGAAAGAAAACTAGGCAGTATTCAACAAGATATGTTTAAAGAACATACTCACGAATATGTACATCTAGCAGCTGCAAATCCATTTGGTAATGGTTTAAATCTTGATAGAAATGTTATTCCTACTCTTGATTGGGTTAGAAATTATCCAGGAAATAATGTTGGATTAACTGGTGGAGAAGAAACACGACCTAAAAATATGGCACTTAATTATATTTTACGCGTTAAATAATTAAAATATGTTTTATGAATTATTCAAATTATGTTCTAGATTTAGATATTTGTGATAAAAGTGATAATTTATTATTTAAAATTTACGATAAAACATGTTTAGTTCTTTTAGATGAAACAATTCTTCAATTATTAAAAAAAATAACATTTGTATATAATAAAAAATATCCAAAAAATAAATTAAGTCATAGTTCAATTTATATTTATAATAAAAAAAATTATAATATAATATCTAAAACAAATTTAACTTCAAGTAATATATTAAAAGAAATAATCGAAGAAAATATATTTAATTCTAATGGACTCAACACTGATAGAATGTTAATTGATTATTTTGGAAACATAACACATCTTAAGTTAAATATTTTAATACTTACTGAAGAAATGGAAAATATAATTAAATTCTTTTCATCAAATTTAACAAGTAAAACATCAGTAATGATTTTTAAACGATATATAACATTTTATTTTCCATTATTAGATTTTGAAATATTTACTAATATTATTAAAAATATGAGTTCTGAAAATTATATAGAGTCTTTTAATTATATTGAACGAGATCAATATGAAATTCTTGAACTTGATGTAATTGATAAAACAGATTCAAATTATTTTGATGATCCCAATTTATCAGCTCTCTTCCTTGAAATATATCCAGAGTTTAAATGTTCATTAGATTTTGATATGTTAAAAAATAATATAGTTTTTTTAAATGATATGTTTTTAACAATTTTTGATCAAATTAAAATATCAAGTACTATATTAAGTTGCGTACTACAAAGTCCGCAAATTACAATTCAAAAAGGTTCAGTTGACAAAGAAGTTAAAAAAACAAATGATTATAGATTGATTTTGAAAGGATTAATGCAAAATTTAAAATTTACATTTGAATTATATATTAAAAGATGTAAAATATTTATTAATTTTATTAACTATAAAACAACAACAATTAAAGAAAATACAATTCAATTATTAATAGAAGATATTTTAAAATATTTAAAAAATGATTTTGTTGAAATTGGATATAGTACTTTTAACATAGACTTTTTTAATACAAAAGTCGGATTGACACGCGAAATTGAGTTAAATAATATTGCAGAAAAAGTTAAATTATTTGAAAAATATTTTACATTATATAAAGTTAGTCAAAATTCAATAACTATTAAATATAAAATGGGAAGAGCTAAAAATATTAAATATTTAATTTATAATAAAATCTCTAGTATTTTAAAATCTGGTAGTATTACTAATGAGTTATTTAGATCATTGAGTGACGAATTTGGATTAGATGATGAAGAATTGTATGAAATAATATATGAATTAAAAAATAATATTAATGATATTTATAAAGATAAGGGAATAAGTATATTAATCACAAATTCTAATATTCAAATTTCAGGAGTTAATACTATTGAAATTAATACTAGATTATATTATTTACTTGGTAGATTATTTAATATTTCATTAAAAGAATTAAATTTGAAAGAAAAAGTTATTCGTCGAGTAAAAAATGATGATAAATATTCTGAATATGTAACATTATTAGATAAATATTTAAAACGTAAATCAACTGATAGTAAAAATGTTTATTGGTGTAAAGCATGTCAAAATTATGGAAATAAAATTAGAAAACCTATAATGTATGATCATGTTCCTGAAGATTTTAAATATGATAAAGAAACTCAAACATTTATAAATGATTTTGGATATCGTTTATTAGAAATATCTCCAGGAGTTTATTTTGGATGTAATAGTAAAAAAAGTAATCCAAACAAATATATAGGATTTGTTAAAACATGCTCATTATGCTGTTTTAAATATGATCAATTTTTAGATATTAAAGTTACTTCGTCTAAAAAAGTAAATACGTGTTGGTATAAAACTAAAATGACAAGTAAAGATATTAGTGGATCATATATTTATAGTTATTCAAGAATTGTAGGAGATATATCACGTATGTTAATAGAATTTGATCCATATTTTAGTGATAGTAATTATTTATGTACTTTGGAATATATTGGTGAACAAAATAAACTTCCAACAATTAATGAACTAATATTTATTGATACAATTTTAATTAATCCACAAATGTATGATGGAATTAATGAATATAAAATATATATTTATCAACATCCTTTTTTACACAAAGTAATTTATAACAACGAAAATAAGATTAGTGAAACGTTTTTAACAACTCCAATAGCAAAATATATTGATAATTCAAAATCAATATTTAATACTATTATTCCAACTAATGCTTATAATATTTATTTTCAATACAAAAATTTAATTAAATCATTTTCATTTGTTAAAAATAATTTAATTGTAATTTTCATATTTACTAATAATATTGTATTATATGTCTATGATAGATCTTTAAAATTTGGTACATATGAAACAATGTTTGGTGATTTAAAATATGTAAATAAATTTGATATTCCATCATTTAAATCGATTGAAGATGTTATTAAAACTAAACAAAATATGACACCTGTTAGTATTTTAATAAATTCAAATAATAATGTATTAGGAATTGTTTACTCTCACAATATTTATCTTATTTTTCAAGAAATTTCTGAATCTGAATTTGACAAAAAAGGCATTTTTAAAAAATTAGAGAGAAAAATTAATATAGAAATAATTAATTATATTTCTAAAAGTATTAAAAATATATCAAGTAATTCATTAATTAGTCAAGATATTTATAACAATTATTTATATTCTTTATTTAGATATAATATATTTATATTTTTAAATCAAAATAACAAAATTAAAATGGAATTATTTAAATTAATAGAAGCAAATCCAAATATTCAAATTCGACATACAGTAGTAAAAACTTATATTTTTAATTTATTTAATGATTTGACTAATAATACATTTATTAAATTAATAGACAAACTCGATTATAATTTTAATTTAGATAATGATATAATTAATCTTTATTCTAAATGTGAAGCTCCATTTGTTAAAAATAAAGAATGTCAATTATCTTTAACTAAAGATTTATTAGATAAATTTCTTGTATTTGTAATTAATGAAATAATTTATAAACATGCATCAATTTATAAATATGTAAGTAAATATATAGATAATATATTTAGTTATTCAAATAATTATATAAAGTTAACAGAATATAATTATTCTATTGATTCAAAACAAACAATTGGTAAAATAATTGGAGATCAATTTATTCAAGAGATTTATAATTTAGATATGCCAATTTATAGGGCTTTATCAAATATTTATTTTTGGTCGAAAATGAAACAAGAAAAAAACTTTCAAAAACGCAACTTAGGATATTTATCTAAAAGTCAAACATCATTATCTTATTATTTAAAGTCAATTATATTATCAGATTCAAATCCAATTAATATTATTAAATATTTTAATGAATACATGAATTTAAATATAAATTTAATCTTTGATAATTTAACTGACCAAAAAATAGACCAATATAATATTTATGTCAATATTAAAAATAATATTATTAAAAATATATCTGTCGGATTTTTAGTATAATAAACGGTTTTTATTATGAGTATTCATTCAATTGAAAATTATAGAAAAATAAATGATAATTTGAGTAATAATATTTCTGATAACAATAAATTAATTCAAATATATAATGATCTTGTTTCTACTTTACAATCAGATAATGATCTTACATATAAAAAAATATCTATATTTTTAAAATGTTATAATATAGTTAAAAAAAACTCAAAATTTGGATTAATTAAAAAGAACTTAAATAATGATAAATATATTGAATATAAAAATAATCGAGATTTATTAGAATTCCCAGCAGAAATAAAAGAATATAAAAATATAATTCAATTAAAAAATGATATAACAAAATTATATCAAAAACAAATTACATTAGATATAGCAATTTGTTCAGATTTACATGCAAATTGTAATAATAGTAATGAAAAATATTTGAATGAAATTTATACTAAATATTTAGATATAACAGGAGCAGATATAATTTTTTTATGTGGAGATATTATAAATATTTCAACTATTGATAAGTTTGATAAATTAATGAGTAATTTACAAGATAAATATAGTCATATTTTTTATGTATTAGGAAATCATGAATATTATAGGTGTGATCAAGAAAATGCAAATGATAAAACAATACCAATGCGCCAAACAAATACAAATTTAGTTGATTTTATAAATAATATTTATAATAAATACAATGATGCAATAAATAATTTAAATAGTAGTTCAAAAAATGGTAAAATCTATTTAATAAATAATATGAATTATACACAAGATGTAAATGGTAAAATAATAGATTCAGGTTATAAATCTAGTAAATATTATACATTAATAGTTAATAATATAAAATATACAATATTAGGAAATACATTTTTTATAAACCCAGCTCAAAATCAAATTACACCTTTGTTTGATAATACAAATTTAAAACATGATGATTTAAAAAAATTATATGATATATCAATTACTTCAATTGAAACGATAATTTCAAAATTTAAAACTCCACGCAATTTTATAATTATGACACATTATCCGCCGATTAGTGACACTAAAATAACTCCAACAAATCAATTAACAAGTTCAATTGGTGATTATTATACAAATGTTTATATGAATAAATATATGGAATATGATGAAAATAATCCTATAACTGATCAAGAAGTAGACAGATTAAAGACTATTTATGAAAATCATAGTATAGCATGGTTATTTGGTCATACTCATATGATATACGAGAACGTAAACAAATCTAAAAATATTAGATTTATTCAAAATCCAATTGGATATGAACATGAAAAGAATAGCACAAACTCATTTTTTACTCCAAAAAATAAATTAACTTTTGAATTTAAACCAATATTTAATTTAAAATTTAATTGAATTATCGTTTATATTTATTATGAATAAAATGGAAGAAATAACTACTATGTATAAGCAAGCTGTTGCATCTTTTTGGGTAACTGAAGAAGTTGATTTATCTCATGATTTAAAAGATTGGATTAAATTAAATGAAAACGAAAGATATTTTATAAAACATGTTCTTGCATTTTTTGCAGCGAGTGATGGTATAGTAAATGCAAATTTAGTTGAAAGATTTCTTGATGATATTGACATAGATGAAGTACAAAAGTTTTATAAATGTCAAATATCAATTGAAAATATTCATTCTGAAATGTATAGTTTATTAATCGATACATATATATCCAATGAAACTGAAAAATTATATTTATTTAATGCAATTGAAAATATGGAATGTGTTAGAAAGAAAGCAAATTGGGCATTAAAGTGGATTGAATCAAAAGATTCGACATTTGGTGAGAGATTAATTGCATTTGCGATAGTGGAAGGCATTTTCTTTTCAGGATCATTTGCAGCAATATTTTGGTTAAAGAAACGTGGATTAATGCCTGGATTATGTTTTAGTAATGAATTAATTTCACGAGATGAGGGTTTGCATTGTAATTTTGCTTGTTTAATTTATAAATTACTTGTTATTGAAAAATTATCTGAAAGTAAAATATATCAAATAATAAATGAAGCAATATTAATTGAAAAAGAATTTTTAACAGTTGCATTAGATGTAAATTTAATTGGAATGAATGCTAAATTAATGTGTGAATATATTGAATTTGTATCAGATCGGCTTTTAGTTGATTTAGGGTATAATAAATTATATTTTGCATCAAATCCATTTGATTTTATGGATACAATTTCATTAAATGGTAAAACTAATTTTTTTGAAAAACGAGTTGGTGAATATCAAAAAAGTGGAGTATTTAATAATGATAGAACATTTAGAGTAGATTTGGATTTTTAATTTCTTATATTTTATGAACAATGTCTAAATATGTAATTTTTCCAATAAAAAATCAAATAGTATGGAATTTATACAAAAAACTTTTAAATAATTTTTGGATTGGTGACAATGAAAAAGTTTCAGGTTTAATTTATAATGATAATTTATTTAAATATTTAATTAGAGAAATTGATTGTAATGAAATAAAATTCTTTTTAAGTCATGCAATGTTTATTGAAAGTTTACACTCAGATATTATTTCTTCGCCGGAATCAAATATTAAATTAGATTGGATAAATTTACAAATATCAAATGATTTAAAACTTTCTCGTTTAATTGTAATATCAATTTGTAAATATTATATATTTTATATTGATTTTAATTTATTACCCAATACATCAAATGTAATACATATTAGATTAGATATAAAAATAATAAAAGAAATGCTGTTAATTTTATTTAATTTTGTTTCATTCGACGGCTATTTAGTTTTATTTAAAGATTTATTTGAAGAAGCAATATGTATTCAAACAAATTATATGATTAATGAGTTAAAAATTAGTTCAATTGAAACTAAAACAATAATAGAAGAACTGCGTAAAGAGTTGGAATTGTTTATTCCCGCGTAATATTATTTATTCGGATTTATATAACAGAAAATATGTCAGTGCTAATTCAAATACTTAAATACAAATACAACGACAAAATAATGTCTTAAACATAGTGTAGCTAAAGCTATATTACAAGAAATATGTCAGTGCTAATTCAGCCGACTACACGTAACTAGGAAATCTAAACTTAAATAAATATGTCAATTTAGATTTAATAAGACAACGACAAAATAACGTTTTATATTACAAGAAATATGTCAGTGCTTAATTAAATTTGAAGAAATATGTCAGTGCTAATTCAGCCGACTACACGTAACTAGGAAATCTAAACTTAAATAAATATGTCAGTACTAATTCATCCGCTTAAACTTGAATACAACGACAAAATAACTTTTTATATTGGAAGAAATATGTCAGTACTAATTCATCCGCTTAAACTTGAATACAACGACAAAATAACTTTTTATATTGGAAGAAATATGTCAGTACTAATTCATCCGCTTAAACTTGAATACAACGACAAAATA
>Ga0247813_10001763_pt1 | contig 15807 bp, 14 predicted proteins | sample UWRJL169409C1_FD_180719 | JGI IMG/M metagenome (GOLD analysis project Ga0247813, IMG submission 180719) | Plant litter microbial communities from Arlington Agricultural Research Station in Wisconsin, United States - UWRJ-L169-409C-1 | ecosystem: Environmental > Terrestrial > Plant litter >... | reverse complement strand
GGCACCGGGCGCCTGCACGGCCAGCCAGTTGCCGGCCTGCAGGGACAGATCCAACGGGTTGCCGGTGAGCTGCTGTGCGCCCATCCGGCGGTTGAAGCCGGCGTCGACGTGCATCGCATCCACGCGCGAGGCGTAGCCGGTCCCCTTCACCGGGTAGGCCTCGGTATTGGCGAGCGCCTCCTTGAAGCCGGGGGTATCGGTGTTGGCCAGGTTGTGCGACAGCGTGCCCTGCGCCTGCAGGGAGGCGCGTGCACCGGTCATCGCGACGTAGAGTGCCTTGTCCATCGGTGGTGTAGTCCCGTGTTGCGGTCAGTGGCTCATCAACGCAGGTTGATGATGGTCTGGGTGATCTGGTCCTGCGTGGAAACCATCTGCGAGTTGGCCTGGAAGTTGCGCTGGGCGGTGATCATGTTGACCAGCTGCTCGGTCAGGTCGACCGTGGAGGCTTCCAGCGAACCGGCCTGGATCTTGCCCAGGTTGGAACTGTCCGGCGAACCGGTGCGCGGGGTGCCGGAGTTGAAGGTTTCCACCCAGAGGTTGTTGCCCTTGGCTTCCAGGCCCTGCGCGTTGTTGAAGGTGGTCAGCGCGACCTGGCCCAGCGGGCGGTCATCGCCGTTGGTGTAGCGCGCGTAGACGACGCCTTCTTCAGACACGGTGATTTCGTTGAGCTTGCCGGCCGCGTAGCCGTCCTGCTGAGTGTTGCGCAGGGCGAACTTCTCGCCGTACTGCGTCGAGCCGCTGATATCCAGGGTCAGCGACAGATCGCCGGCGCCGGTGGTCGGGCTGAACGCGGTGAACGCGATCTTGCCGTTGGCCGGGTTGGTCAGTGCACCGGATTCGTTGAAGGCCATCGGCGTTGCGGCGCCGACCTGCTGGCCGTCGACGAAGTTGTAGACCTGCCACTGGTTGGTGGTTGCGGTCTTGACGAAGTACGAGGTCTGGGTGTGGCTGACGCCCAGCGAGTCGTACACGGTGATGCCACCGGTCGAATGGTTGTAGCTGTTCGAATCGGTCGGATCGAACGTGGTCACGGTCGGCGGCTTGGCGTTGGCCGGCAGGGTGAAGCTGATGTTGACGCCGGTGGTCTGCTTGGGCGGGCTGTCGGTGGTCAGCAGCTGCAGATCGGTCAGGCGGCCGGCATCGAAGTTGGTGCCGTCGGCATTCGGTGCGAACACCTGAAGGCGTGCACCCTGCGGGTTGATCACGTAGCCGGCCTGATCGGTCTGGAAATTGCCGGCGCGCGAATACACGCGGGCGCCGTTCATGGTCATGGTGAAGAAGCCCTCACCGGAAATGGCCATGTCCAGGCTGCGCCCGGTCTGTTCGTTGTTGCCCTGCGAGAACTGCTGGGCGACGTTGGTCAGGCGTACGCCCGAGCCGACCGCGTTCTTGGACAGGCCGTAGCTGGTGGCCGAGAACAGATCGGCGAATTCGGCGCGCGACTGCTTGAAGCCGGTGGTGTTGACGTTGGCGATGTTGTTCGCCGTGACGTTCAGATCGGCATTGGCTGCGTTGATGCCGGACAACGAGACGTTGAAGCCCATGGGTTGCTCCTGTGGATTCGGGTGGTGCGGCTCAGCTGATGCGGAGCACGTAGTCGATCGGGGCCGTGCCCAGACCCTTGAGGTTGAGGTACAGGCCATCCGTGCCGACCGTGACGCTCTCTACCGGGGCCTGCACATAGGTGTTGAGCTTGGTCTTGGCGCCGGCGGTGTCGGTATGGGAAGCGACGATGGTGTAGGTGCCTTCGGCCATGCGGTTGCCGTTGGCATCCTTGCCGTCCCAGTCGAAGGTGACTTCGCCGGAGGCCTTGGCTTCCACGCTGATCTGGTTGACCTTCACGCCGTTGGCATCGGTGATGTCCACCGTCACGAAGCCGGCGCTGGGCGCGGCGACCATGCCGGTGACGTCGCCGTCCTTCTCCAGCGCGAGCTTCTCGGAGGGCACCAGCACTTCGTGACCCACCAGGGCCGCGCCGCGCAGGATCTGGTCGCTGGACATCGAATCCTGGAAGCCCTTGACCGTGTTGTTGAGGTCGGTGATGCCCTGCACCTGCGACAGCTGCGCCATCTGCGCGACCATCTGGGTGTTGTCCATCGGCTTGAGCGGATCCTGGTGACGCAGCTGCTCGGTCATCAGGCGCATGAAGTCGGCCTGGTCCAGGGTGCTTTTCTTCTTGCTGGTGTCGCTGTTGGGTGCGTTCAGGCCCAGCGCGGTGTAGATGTCGCTGCTGTTCTGGCCAACGCCGTTGGTGGTGCTCATGGGGGTCGATTCCTGGGGAGTGAGGGTCAGCGACCCATGGTCAGCGTGGCCAGCGCCAGTTCCTTGGCGGTGGTCAGCATCTCCACGCCGGCCTGGTAATTGCGCGAGGTCGAGATCAGGTTGACCATCTGCGCGACCGGGTCCACGTCGGGCTGGTAGATGTAGCCATCGGCATCGGCCAGCGGGTGGCCCGGCTCGTAGCGCTGGATCGGCGCGGCGTTGCTCTGGCTGATTTCCTTGACCTGCACCGTGGTGATGTTCGGGTCGGTGCGGCTGGTGACCGACTGGAAGATCGGCTCCAGCGGCTTGTAGACCGCATCGGCCGAACCGGCGACGGTGTCGGCGTTGGAGAGGTTGGAGGCGATGGTGCTCATGCGCACGGACTGCGCCTGCAGCGCGGAACCGGCGATATCGAAGATGGGCAGATTGCTCATGGCTTATTGCCCCGTGATCGCGGTGAGCATCGAGCGCACCTTGGATTCGACGAAGCTCAGCGAGGCGCGATACTCCAGCGCGGCGCGGCCGTAGGCAGCACGTTCGGCATCCGGGTCGACGGTGTTGCCGTCGATGCTCGGCTGAACGCCTTCTTTGGCGATCTGGAACGGGTTCAGCCCGCCGCCGATCTCATAATGCTGTTCGTTGGTGGTTTTCATCAGGCCGTTTGCATCCAGGCCCTGGGCATTACGCAACGCGGCATCGAAATCCAGGTCCTGGGCCTTGTAGCCGGGGGTATCGGCGTTGCTCAGGTTGCTGGCGATCAGCTTCATCCGCTGCTCGCGCAACGGCATGGCCTGGGCATGGACACCCAGATAGTTGGAAATCAGATTGGGCATGGCGCACTCCCACGGGACGATGCCAGGGGCAGTGCAAGCGGCGTGCCAGAGGGCAGGGCGCGTCGATGCCCGGCGGCATGTTCACGCCAGGGAGTTCACCACGCCAAGGTAAGGGGGCCATACCCCCGGGGTAGATCCACGCCATCCGTGGATAAAAGGGCCAAGCCCCAAGGTAGATCCACGCCATGCGTGGATGCGCAAGCCATGCCCCGGGCGTGCATCCGCGCGACACATGGATGCCGTAAACCCACCGGGGAAGGACGCCGGCGCCAGGGCCGGCCGCCCCTTACGCCGCCATCGCGACCTTCTTCAGGCGGTCCAGCAGGAAGTCCGCCAGCTCATGCGGCGAGTACTTGGCCACGAACGCATTCGCGCCGACCCGCTCGACCATCGCGTTGTTGAACACGCCCGACAGGGAGGTGTGCAGCAGCACGTACAGGCCGGCCAGGCCCGGGTGACGCCGGATTTCCGTCGTCAGGGTGTAGCCGTCCATCGCCGGCATCTCGATATCGGAGATCACCATCGCGTAGCGCTCGGCCGGGTTCTCCCCGGAGGCGTGGATCTGCAGCAGGTGGTCCAGCGCCTGCTTGCCGTCCGAGAGCAGGGTCGCCCCGACCCCCAGCTGGTCCAGCACGCTGCGGATCTGCTGGCGGGCCACGCGGGAGTCGTCCACCACCAGGACCTGCATCGGCGGGGCGTCGGCGGGCAGGGCCATCGAGGGATCCAGCACGGCTTCACCGCGGACTTCGGCGATGTCGGCCAGCACGCTTTCCACGTCGATCACCTGGATGAGTTCGCCCTGGAAACGGGTGACTGCGGTCAGATAGCTGGACTCGGCGCCCAGTTCCGGCGGCGGGTGGATGTCTTCGACGGCAATGTTGACGATGCGTTCCACACCGCTGACCAGGAAGCCCTGGATGGAACGGTTGAACTCGGTCACCACCAGGTAGCCCGGTGCCTTGTCGGCATCGGGCTCACGCTCGGGGTGGCCGATCGCCAGGCCCAGGTCCAGCACCGGCACCGAGCGGCCACGGACATCGGCCACACCGGCGAACTGGCTGGGCAGCCCCGGCACCTGGAACAGATCCGGGCGCCGCAGCACTTCCTGCACCTTGAAGACATTCACGCCAAAAAGCTGACGTCCACCCAGCCGGAACAGCAGCAGGGCCAGACGATTGTGGCCGGCCAGTCGCGTACGCTGGTCGATGCGGTTGAGCAGGTCATGGGACATGGACTTGGTATCGGCGGCACCGGCGGCGACTTGAGCGCCCTGCGCGCAGGAGTTCGGCATGACCCTTGCATCGAGCTGCGCATGATCCTTGCCCGTGGAGTGCCCATGCGTTCTGTTCTCTTTGCCGCACTGTTGCTGGCCGCGCCCGCCTGGGCCGCTGGGGGCTGGCAACCCGTGGACAGCATCCGCCAGGCGGCGCTGGGGACGTTGCCGGCCGGCAGCGAAGGTGACACCACCCTGGATTCGGCACTGCGCCTGCCGGCGTGTGGTCAACCGCTGGCCGCCCAGCCCACCGGGACCAGTACAGTGGAGGTCAGCTGCCCCGACGCGGGCGGCTGGCGTTTGTTCGTACCGGTAAAGGTGCGGCGCAACCAGACCGTGCTCATTCTCAATAGAGGCGTGGCTGCTGGAGAAACCCTGGCGGCGGCCGATATCACCACTGGCCAGCGTGATGCGGCACGGATCGCCGGTGCTGCGCTGGCCGATCCGGCGGCAGCGGTTGGCCGGGTGGCACGCAGGACCCTGAGTGCCGGCAGCTTGCTGTCGGCCAACGATCTGGTTGCCCAGCGGCTGGTGCGGCGCGGCGACAGTGTCGCCCTGGTGTCCCGGCGCGGCGGGGTGGAGGTCCGGGTTGCCGGGCGCGCCATGGCCGACGCGGGCGAGAATGAGCGGGTCTCGGTCGAGAACCTCTCTTCGCGCAAGATCGTGCAGGGCACCGTCGCGGCCAGCGGTGACGTTTTAGTGGCGCGCTGACCAGAATTGTGAATACGGGCCACTTTTACCGCAAAACCTGCAATATTCCCCTAAAGATGGCGGCTGACTGGCCGTTATCCCTTGTGAACCGTACTTCCAGGACAAACCCATGAGCCAGAAAATCGACGGCAACCTGCAGGCCACCGCCCATCTGCGCAGTGTTGCGCTCGGCAACAAGCCCAGCGTCAGCACCGATGCCCCGGCGCGCCCGGTGGAGGCTGCCGACAGCCTGCGCCTGACTGGCGAAGCCACCAGCCTGCAGGCCATGCAGCGTGAACTGTCCACGGCTCCGGCAATCGATGCCAACCGTGTCCAGGCCGTGCGTGATTCGCTGCAGAACGGCACCTACAAGATCAATCCCGACGCGATCGCCTCGCGCATGCTTGAGCTGGACCAGCAGCTGCAGGGATGAAGCTGGCGATGAGCGAGCCGCTGCAGCGCCTCAGCGATGCCTTGGACGTCGAACGCCAGGCATTGGTCGAGCATGACGTGCAGGCCCTGATCCGCGCGACCGGTGCCAAGCTGGAGGCGTTGCGGGCCCTCGAGGCCGCATTGCCGCTCGGCCAGGCCGAGCGCGTGCAGGAGCTGGCCGAGCGCAATCGCGCCAACGGCGTGCTGCTGTCGCGGCGGCGCCGCGAGGTCAACTGGGCGCTGCGCCAACTCGGCCGCAGCGAGGATTCCTCGGCGTACGACGCCAAGGGCCAGTCGCACACGCTGCACACCCGGCGGCCGCTCGCGGTCGCCTGAGCAGCCCGATCCGGCGGCCCCAGGCTGCCGATGATGACGTCACCGCGTATATTGGGCGCCTGTTTTCCAGCCGCCCGATGTGACCGTGACCGTAACGTCCTCCCTTGTCACCGCCCCGTTGCCCCCGCATCCGGTTCTGCTTGCCCTGTTCGAGCGGATCAAGGAAGGGGTCCTGCTGTTTCGTGAGGACGGCAGCGTCGCGCTGGCCAACACCGCGGTCAGTGAGATTCTCGGCCAGGCCGAACGGGATGCCGAGCTGACCCCCGCGCAATGGCTGCGCCAGCTGCTGCCGCCCGATGCACTGGAGCAGGCACGCCTCAACGGCCACTGGAACGGCAGCCTGCCGGTCGGCGAGCGGATGGTCATCGCCCACGTCTACCACCACGACGATGGCGGCCAGCGGCACTATCTGGCGCTGTTCCGCCGTATCGAAGGCCAGGAAGACTACGAGCGCGAGCTGCAGCAGCGTCATGCCGAGCTGCGGCAGGCCTACCTGCGCCTCAACGGCACCCAGGAAAAACTGCTGCAGTCCGAGAAGATGGCCTCCATCGGCCAGCTGGCGGCCGGTGTGGCGCACGAGATCAACAACCCGATCGGCTACGTGCACTCCAACCTGGGCAGCCTGCAGGAATACCTGCGCAGTCTGTTCACCGTGATCGAAGCGTACGAGCGTGCGCTGCGTGCGCCCGATCCGAAGGCGCTGATCCCGGAGATCGACGACATCCGTCAGCGCTTCGACATCGATTTCATCAGCCGCGATCTGCCGCAGCTGATGGCCGAATCGCGCGAGGGCATCGAGCGGGTGACGCGCATCGTGCGCGATCTGAAGGACTTCTCGTATTCCGGGCGCGATGAGTCGTGGAAGCTGGTCGACCTGCATGCCGGTCTGGAATCCACGATCAACATCATCTGGAACGAGCTCAAGTACAAGGTGACCCTGCACCGCGAGTTCGGCCAGCTGCCGCTGGTGGAGTGCCTGCCGTCGGAGTTGAACCAGGTCTACATGAACCTGCTGCTCAACGCCGGCCACGCCATCGCCGACCGCGGCACGATCAACGTGCGCACCGGCGTGGATGGTGAGACAGTCTGGGTGGAGTTCGAAGATACCGGCGGGGGCATCTCGCCGGATCTGCGCCAGCGCATCTTCGATCCGTTCTTCACCACCAAGCCGGTCGGCAGCGGCACCGGGCTGGGCCTGTCGATCTCCTACAGCATCATCAACAAGCACCACGGTCGCATCGACCTGGACAGCACGCCGGGCGTGGGGTCGAAATTCCGCGTGGTGCTGCCGATCAAGCAGCCGCGCTGATCAGTCGTCTGCCGGGGCAGCCACCGTAGGCGCGGTGTTGGCCCGGCGCTGTTCCTCGTGCGTGCGGAACGCCTGGTGGATGTGCTTGCGCAGCTCATCGTCGTTCCACGGCTTGGTCAGGAACCGGTAGATCGCGCCGCGGTTGATCGCATCGGTCACCGTGTTGAGGTCCGTGTAGCCGGACAGCACCAGCCGGATCGTGTCCGGGTAGAGCATCTTCACCCGGCCCAGGAATTCGGTGCCGCTCATGTCGCTCATGCGCTGATCGGACAGGATCACCTGCACGTCGTTGATGGCCAGCAGATCGAACGCATCGCGCACGTTGCCGGCAGCGAGAATGCGGTAACCGTCGCGGCGGAACAGACGCACCAGTGAGCGCAGCACGTTCTCCTCGTCATCCAGCAGCAACAGCGTGCGGTCCGGGCGGGTCTCGGCGAATGCTTCCGGGCGCAGGTAGCGACGGCGCAGGGTCATGCCGGCGGCATCGGCCGACATCGGCTCACCGAACAGATAGCCCTGGAACACATCGCAGTCGTTGCGGCGCAGGAAGCCCAGCTGTGCCTGCGACTCCACGCCGTTGGCGATCACCGTCATGCCCAGTTGGTGGCCCATGGCGATGATCGCGCGGGCGATCGCGGCCTCGCGGTTGCCGGCCGGTGCGCTCTTGATGAAGCTGCGGTCGATCTTCAGCTTGTCCACCGGGTAGCGGACCAGCGCGCTGAGGCTGGAATCACCGGTGCCGAAGTTGTCCAGGCTCAGGCTGATGCCTTCGTTGCGCAGGTTGACCAGCGTCTCGTGGACGAAGTTGACGTTGTTGGTCAGCGCGCTTTCGTTGATCTCCAGCGTGAGCATGTGCGCCGGCACGCCAGCGGCCTGCAGCAGCGACATCACCTCGGCGAAGAAGTTCGGGCGCAGCAGCTGCAGCGTGGAGACGTTGACCGCGATGGTGAAATCGTCGAAGCCCTGGTCGCGCCACAGCTTGGCCTGCTTCAAGGCGCCTTCCAGCACCCATGTGCCGATCTGCACGATGATGCCCAGCCGCTCGGCGGTGCGCATGAAGCGCTCCGGCACCAGCATGCCCAGCGTGGGCGACTGCCAGCGCAGCAGCGCCTCCATGCCGACCACGTGGCCATCGCGGGCGCTCACCAGCGGCTGGTAACGCAGCTTGAGCTCGCCATTGGGGATCGCGTCGACAATCTGGCGCGCGATGATGCTCTCGCTGTGCGCGCTGGAGGGCGTATCCACCGCATGGATGCGCACCGCATTGCCGCCTTCGCGGGCGGCCTGGTACAGCGCGTCTTCGGCGTGATCGAGCAGGCGCGAGACGCCGGTGGCGTGTTCCGGGCACAGGCTCACGCCCAGCTTGCCGGTCATGAACAGCGTGTACGGCAGCACCGACAGCGGCAGCTCCAGCTGTTGGCGGATCTCCTCGGCCAGGTCTTCGGGCAGCGGCATTTCGGCCGTGCGCGGGACGGCCAGCAGGAATTCATCGCTGCCGTGGCGCCACAGCTTGCCGCGCCCGCGCAGGTGGTGCTGCAGCCGCTGGGCGACCAGCACCAGGGCCTGATCGCCCACTTCGGCGCTCATGTTCTCGTTGACCGAGGCGAAGTGGTCGATGTCCACGTGCATCAGCATCAGCGGCGTGCCGCCGGAGGCAGCCTCGGTCACCATGGCCTGCAGCTCAGGGTTGCCGGCGCCCAGGCGGGGCGGCGCGTCCTCGATGCTGACCAGGGGCAGGGAAGGGTTCCACATGGGCTCAGTGTTCCAGAGAGTCGTGAGCCGTCGCGCCCGAGGCGCGATACGGCAGGTAAAGGTCGATCAGGGTACCGGCGCCGTGCGCCGATTCAATGCGCAGGGTGCCACCCACGCTCTGCGCGCGCTCGCGCATCACGATCAGGCCGAGGCCGCGCGGGCCTTCCGGGTCGAAGCCTTCGCCGTCATCGCGGACCTGCAGGTGCAGGCCGTGGTCGTCGACATCGCGCAGGTGCAGATTGACCTGGCTGGCGCGGGCATGGCGCAGCACATTGGTGAGGCTTTCCTGCGCGATGCGGAAACAGGCCTGCTCGATATCACCGGCCGGCCGCCGTGGCAGTGACTGGATGTCCGGCAGCAGGTCGATCGCCGCCGAGCGGAACAGCACGCCGGCCTGCCAGCGCAGCGCCGCTTCCAGGCCCAGTGCATCGAGCTGTGGCGGGCGCAGCAGGGTGGAGATGTCGCGCAGCTTGCCCACGGTGGCGTCGGCCAGCTGGATGATCTGGGCCAGGTCCTCGTCACGGCGCGCGGCGTCCTGCTCATCCTGCGCCGCATAGGCCGACAACTTCATCGCGGTGATGGCCTGACCGATATCGTCGTGCAGGTCGCGCGAGATCGCCCGCCGTTCGTCTTCCTGCAGCGAGAACAGGCGCCCGGCCATGGCCTGCAGCTCGCGGTTGCTGGTTTCCAGAGCCTCGCGGATGCGCTCGGGCTCGCTGAGGTCGCGCACGATCAGCAACTTGCAGTTGCGCCCGCCATACCGCACGTCACCGACGGCCAGCCCGGCCTGGAAACGCTCGCCATTGAGCCGCCGCATGCCGATCACCTCACCGGCGCTGACGCTCTGCTGCGGCACCTGGGCGAACAGCTGGCCGCGGACCCGCGGCAGGTCGTCGGTGGCGACCAGGGCCGCCAGCGGTTCGCCCAGCAGCGTGTGCTGGCCGTAGCCGAACTGCGCCGCGGCGCAGGCATTGGCGTACAGCACATGTTCTTCAGAGAGGATCACCACGCCATCGGGCAGCACCCGCACCAGTTCGCGGAACTGTTCCTCACGTTCACGCAGCAGGCGCCGCGACTGCTCGCGTTCGGTGACGTCCTGCAGGGTGCCGAGCACGCGTGGCCGGCCGGCATCGTCCTGGCCGCTCTCGGCGCGCAGGTGCACCATCAATGCACGACCATCCATCGCCAGCAGCGGGAGCAGGACATCGATCTGCACCGGCTCGCCGGAGGTCATGTCCTGCAGCAGCTGCTCGCTGAGTGCGGCGGTGGCCGGGTCGGCCGGTACCAGCAGCTCATCGAAGCGATGCCAGCGACGCGCTTCGGGCGGGTGCCGGCCAAGCAGCCGATAGACCTGATTGGCGTAACGGCCCAGCCCGGTGGCGGGATCGATTTCCCAGGCGCCGATCCGCGCCATCTCGTGCGCTTCCTCGACGCGGGCGAGCGCCTGATCGCGACGTTGCAGGGCCTGGTCTTCGCGCGTGCGGTCGATCGCGATCAGCAGTCGCGAACGGCGGCCGCCATAACTGATGAGGTTGCTGCGCATCTCCATGCGCCGGGTACTACCATCGCTCAGGCACAGATCGGCGGTGATCACGCACAGCTGGTCGGGATTCTCGCGGATCTGCGCCAGCTTGACCTCCAACGCGGGGACATCGCCGGGCGGCCACAGCGCGTTGATCGGCATCGCAGTGAAGGCGTCACGGCTGTAGCCGAAGAAACTGGCAGCGGCGGGATTGACGTCCAGGATCGCCAGCGAGTCCAGGTCATAGACCAGGATCGGCCCGGGGTTGCCTTCGAACATCTGGCGGTGGCGGGTCTCCGAGGATTCCAGGCGCGCATGGGTGCTCAGGACGTGCTGGGCCAGCGGCCGCAGCAGCAGATAGATCAGGGCGGCACTGGAGAGCACGAAGAAGGTGCCCTTGATGGTCTGCCATTGGGCGGCGGTCTGCATATCGCCGGCGACCACTTTGACCGCGGCATCGCTGCACAGGATCCAGACCAGCGCCAGCACCAGGTAAGCCACCACCACACGCCAGCGGTCACGGCGCAGATCGCGGGCCAGCGAGGTCGCGGCGGCGGGTTCGGGGTGGCCTGGCAGGTCGGTGGGCATGGGGCAGGGCGGGCCGATCGGGAAAGGCGAGCGTCATCTTACCTGTCCGCGGTGGGGATGCAGGTGGCCGGAACGCTCAATAATCCGCAAAACCCGCCGCTAACGATTGCGTTCCCGGCTGTCGGGTGCGTTATCGGAGTTACAGGCGTGGATCAAGGGATTATCGCGAGTCTGCTGCAGCACCCGCTGGCGTCGGCGCTGGTCATCCTCGACCGTGCTGGTCGCCCGCTCGCGGCCAATCCGGCCGCGCGTGAACACGGCCTGCCGGCGACGATCGCCGCGTACGGCGAGATGTTGGAGGACCTGCGCCTGCTCGCCGCGGATGGCGGCCTGATTCCCTGCCAGCTGCCGGGCGGCCCGGCCGGGCGACTCGATGGCTGGATGCGCGCCGTGCACGATCCGGATGGCCACCTGCTGGCCTTTACCGTGAGCGTGCCCGAGCCGGTCGCCAGCGTCGCCGGCAGCCGCTGGGAAGTGGCACTGGATCACGCGGGCCACGGGCTGTGGGACTGGGACCTGCCCAGTGACAGTGTGCGCCGCTCGCGGCGCTGGGATGGCCAGCCGATCGAGGAGTCGCACGCCCGCGCCGACGGCGTGAGCGCGCTGCTGGAATACGTTCACACTGATGACCAAGCGGCCGTTCGTGCCGCTCTGGACGCGCACCTGCGCGGCGAGAGTGCGGCCTACACCGCCCAGTTCCGCGCCCGCCACCCCGATGGCGAGTGGCGCTGGGTGCTGGACCGCGGCCGTGTGGTCACCCGCACCGCCGATGGCCAGCCGCTGCGCATGGTGGGTACCCATACCGACATCCAGGCCCAGAAGCAGATGGAGTCGCTGCTGCTTGAGCAGCAGGTCCACCTGCGCGAGGCGCAGCGGATCGCCAGCATGGGCAGCTGGTCGTGGGACCCGGACGCGCGCCAGTTCTGGTGGTCGCCCGAGTTCCGGGCCCTGCTGGAGACCGGCGATGACCCCATGCACGGTCGCCGCCACTGGCTGCGCCAGATGGAGCCGCAATCGCGTGGGCGCCTGCGTCGTGCGTGGCGCCGCATGTGGCGCGATGGCGCTGCAGCGACCCTGGAACTGGAGCTGATCCGCAGCAAAGGCGCTGCACTGTACCTGCGGGTGTGGATGCAGCCGCTGGTCGGCCCCGACGGGCGCATCCAGCGCCTGCTCGGTCAGGTGCAGAACATCACCGAGCAGCACCAGACCGATGCGCTGATCCGCTGGCGCACCGAGCTGCTCAACCGCGTCTCCGCGCTCGGCCGCATTGGCGGCTGCGAGATCGAGGTGGCGACCCGGCTCATGCAGTGGACCGAGGAGTGCTACCGCATCCACGGCCTGCGCAAGGAGCCGATCACGCTGGACCAGGCGCTGAGCCTGTACACCCAGGACTCGCGCGACGCGTTCGAGGCGGCGCTGGTCCGGATCGCCGAGGGTGGGCTGCCCGAGCAGCTGGACCTGTGCTTCTACCGGCAGTCCGGTCTGCGCATCTGGGTGCAGGTGCTGATCGAGCTGGACCGTCGCGACGGTCTGCCGACACGCTTCGTAGTGCTGTTCCGTGACATCACCCGCGAGCGCGAAGCCAACGAGCGCATCGAGCTGCTGGCCCATTACGATCTGCTCACCGGCCTGCCCAACCGGATGTTGTTGCGCGAGCAGACCGCCGATGCGATCGAGGAAGCACGCGATCGCGGCAGCCCGCTGGCGATGCTGTTCATCGATCTGGACGGCTTCAAGACCATCAACGACACCTTCGGCCACGCCACCGGCGATGCGCTGCTCAAGGCGGCTGCCTCGCGCCTGCACCAGAGCCTGCGCAACAACGATCTGTTCGGCCGCTTCAGTGGCGACGAATTCATCGTCGTGCTGCGCGACCTGGCCGCACCGGAAGACGCCGGGCATGTGGCACGCAAGCTGATCGCCTCGCTGGCCGAACCCCTGCACCGCGGTGAAACCACGCTCAAGGTCGGCGCCAGTGTCGGCATTGCGATGCTGGATGAGAGCCGCCAGGATTTCGAATCGCTGCTGCGCGCCGCCGACGCGGCGATGTACGCGGCCAAGGAAGCCGGACGCAATACCTACCAGTACTACAGCCAGGACGCGCTGGCCAAGATCCAGCGCAAGCTGGAGATCGAACACGCACTGCTCGGTGCGATCGAACGCGAAGAGTTCACCCTGGCCTACCAGCCCCTGATGCATGCCGAGAACAACCAGCCGCCGGCCATCGAGGCGCTGCTGCGCTGGCATCGGCCCGGGATCGGCTACTGCAGCCCGGCCGAGTTCATCCCGATCGCCGAGAAGTGCGGCGAGATCGTGCGGATCGGCGACTGGGTGCTGGCCGAGGCCTGCCGCCAGGCCGCCGCCTGGGACGCAGCGGGGCTGGAGTTCGACCGTGTGGCCGTGAATGTCTCGGCCGTGCAGCTGCGTGACCGCGGCTTTGCCGAACGCGTGATCGACATCTGCCATGCGCACGGCTGGCCGCCGCAGCGGCTGGAGCTGGAGCTGACCGAGTCCGCGCTGATCCGTGACACCGACGTGCTGCGCCATTGCTTCGATGTGCTGGAGCGTCACGGCGTCCCGCTCGCGGTGGATGACTTCGGTACCGGCTTCTCGAACCTGCATTACCTCAACCGGTTCCCGGTCGGGCGCCTGAAGATCGACCGCAGTTTCGTCCAGGGCATGCTGCACGACGCCGGTACCGCCGAAGTGACCCAGGCAATCGTGCATCTGGGCCATGCGCTGGGCATGAAGGTCGTGGCCGAGGGTGTGGAGACCGAACAGGAAGAGGCCATGCTGCGCCGCCAGGGCTGCGACGAGATCCAGGGTTACCTGTACTCGCGTCCGCTGGCCCCGCGTGATCTGGCGCTGTGGTTGAAGCAGGGCCTGCAGACGCCGCCGCGGGAGAGCTATGTAGCGGTGACGCAAAGCGTCTGAGGACGGCCTGCGTAGCCTTCTGAGCGACCGTGCACCTGGCATGGCACTGCCGGCCAGGCGGAGACGGTGTCAAGGGCGCCGCCAGCCCTGTTGAGGCACCCTCGACCGACCTGCGCGCTGCCTCAGCGCAGCGTCATCGAGCGTCGCACATCCATGGAACCCGGCAAAGCGCTGGAGCTCACTGCCGAGAAGCGGCAGGACTTCATGTCGATCCGCTGCTGGCTCCCAATGCGCGCTGACTACCTCAAACCGCGCCTCTGCGCGATGGGCCTTGCAGTCGATCCGTGCCACCAGCGTGTCTCCGAACAGGACGGGCAGGCAGAAGTACCCGAACACGCGTTTATGGGCGGCCGTATAGCATTCGATCCGGTAGTCGAAGCCGAACAGCGCGCTGAGGCGATCACGGTGGATGACCAGATTGTCGAAGGGCGAGAGAATCGTGACGGCCGCGCGGGAGGCTGCCGCCGATTCCAGCGCAGCACTGTCCACGTACACGTCCATACCATTGAGACCTTTCAGCAGTTGGATGCTGCCAGCAGTGATCCGATCGTGGACAACCTCGCGCATGGCGGTCCGAAGCGCCTTCCCGCTCCGGAGATGCAGCAGCTGGGTCGCGGTGAAGACGCCGTGTGCCCTGAGCGTGGTCTCGAAAAGATGGACGGCGTACTCGTGATCATCCGGGATGCTCAGGTCCAGACCATCCGGCAGGCAGCGCTCTGCGAGATCGTAGCGCTTCTCGGCGCCGCGCCGCTCGCAGACCATCAGATCGCCGCGCATGAAGAGCGTTTCGACGGCACGACGGCCCGGGCCGGTGCTCCACCAGCTGCCGCTGCCGGTGTCACCCCTCTCAAGGTCCCGCAGCCTGAGCGCACCCTCTGAGCGGATCCGGGCCAGGATCTCCTTCATCAGGTAGGGATCGCCGTTGCAGAAGTGGCGGCTTTCCCCTGTGCGTATCGACGACATTCGGGGCAGCGCGAAGCGATAGTCGCGCATCGGCAGGTAGGCAGCGGCGTGGAACCAGTACTCGAAGAGCTTTTTTTCGCTGACGAGATGGTTCAAGCACGCCGGGTCGTACTCCGGGACACGATTCCACAGCACGTGGTGATGTGCGCGCTCGATGACCGACAGCGTGTCGATCTGGACGTAGCCGAGGTGAGAGATGGCGTGGAGGGCTCCATCAGCCCCTGGGTTGAACAGCGGGGCCGAGCCCAGTCCCTGGGCATGCAATGCCACCTGTTTCAGGCGTTCCTTCATGCGTACTCACCTTGTGTGACGCTGAAGAATATCCGGGTTGGCCGGACCACCGGACCACCGGACCACGCTCAGCGCGCAGCAGCGCCCAGATCATCACCACTGAGGCCCAGGTCCCACGCCAGGCCGGCGAGGGCCGGATCGATGGGCGTGGTGCCCGGATCAATGGGTTGGCTGGCCAGTTTCGCCAGCTCCTGCCGAGCAAGCTGCTCCAGATGCGCGATCAGGGCGCGGCCCTGCAGGGGAGTGTGGTCTTTGATGGCTGCCTGGAGGGCGCCGTCGGCAATCTGCGCCACGGGCTCCAGGTCGGTGGGTGCTACGGATGCAACGGACAACATGGACGCATTCAACATGGGTCGATCATCTGCAGGCGAGGCGGGTAGTGCAAGCGCAACGGCCCCGGGGTGAGCCGGGGCCGCAGGGTGTGCCGGGGGCGGCACGGTACCGCTGGATCAGAACAGTTCGACCGCGCCGGCGGCCATGCTCTGCTGGGCGACAGCCTTGTGCGGCGGACGCTCCCATTCGCTGCGCATGTCGCGCAGGCGGTTGCCGGTGCGCTGCAGGGCAGTGACGATCTCTTCGTCGATCACGCCGCCATTGCGCTGCAGCAGTTCCTGCAGGGCCA
>Ga0247813_10001762_pt1 | contig 15812 bp, 18 predicted proteins | sample UWRJL169409C1_FD_180719 | JGI IMG/M metagenome (GOLD analysis project Ga0247813, IMG submission 180719) | Plant litter microbial communities from Arlington Agricultural Research Station in Wisconsin, United States - UWRJ-L169-409C-1 | ecosystem: Environmental > Terrestrial > Plant litter >... | reverse complement strand
CCAAAAGCAGATACTTTTGATGTTGTTACTTATAATTTAGAGTTTTTTGGTACAGATGTAAAAGGTTCTGACGGAAAAGAGTTTGGTCCGGAAAATGATGCGTTGCAAGTAGAAAACGTAGCCAAAGTAATGAACAAGCTTAATGCCGACGTTTATGTAGTTCAGGAAGTTTCTAATGATACCGAGTTAGATAATTTAATTCAAAAAATCAGCATTAACGGAAAAACATTTGATAAAGCAATTTCGACATCATGGTCTTATTCCTTTAACGATCCGGAAGCTGATTTTCCTCCACAAAAGTTAGTGGTTCTTTATAATACGCAAACAACTACTGTAAAAAGTACCAAAGTATTGTTTAAGGATTTATATGATCAGGTTCGTGCCGGAACAGTAGTTTTGCCTAATTATCCGGGTACTGGAACTGCGCAGGTTAATGATGATAGTTTTTTCTCTTCAGGACGTCTTCCATATTTGGTTAATATAGAAACGAATATTGGCGGAATAACAAAAGAAATTAACCTGATTGATCTTCACGCCCGCGCCAATAGCGGAACAGATATTATGAAATACAACCAGCGTAAATATGATATTGAATATCTTAAACAAGCTTTAGATGCTGAATATCCAAATTCAAATCTTATTATTTTAGGAGATTTTAATGATGATGTAAAATCGTGGGTTGGAAACACAAATACAGCTTCATCATATAAAGTTTTTGTTGACGATACAGCAAACTATAACGCACTTACTTTAGGAATAAGCCAGGCAGGAGCCTTTAGCTTTTTAAGTTCAGGCGGATTTTTAGACCATATTATCATCTCTAATGAATTAAACGATCAGTATATACCTAATTCAATTGCAGTTTATGATCCCCGTATTGATATTCCAGGTTATACAACCAATACATCTGATCACGGTCCGGTAATCGCCCGCTTTGAATTGAAAGAAGATAATCTGGGTACAATCGATTTTGAAAATAATAACAAATTGGCTGTTCAGGTTTTCCCTAATCCGGTTACAGATGTTGTAAATGTTTTTGTTAAAAGCAAAACAGATAAAAAATTAAAATTAAGACTTTATGATACTAACGGAAGATTATCAGCAAAGTCTGTTGATGTTACGGCAAGTCAGGATGTAACTGCAACAGCAATTCCGGTTAGCCATTTACAAAAAGGAATTTATATTTACACTTTAACTGAAAATAACAAAGTCGTATTTAAAGGAAAAATAATAAAAAAATAAGAAGACATAATTACTTATGCAAAAGGCAGTTCAATACGAACTGCCTTTTTTGTATTTTGAAATTTCTATTGGATTCCGAATACTAATTTTGTCTTCAAAACAGCAGATTCTTTATCTGTTAGATCTAAAAAATAATTCAATTGCCATTCTTGTGTTTTTTGTGCTTGTTTACTGGTAGTTGTATCCCAGGAAGGGTAAACTCTGGTGGCTCTTTTGCCTTCCTTTTTTGGAGTTGAAAATATTCCTTTTTCCAGTAAAACTGATTTCGGAAAGATGAATTGACCAAAATTATTTTCCTTACGCACACTTACAATGACAAAATCTATAGCATCAGAAGATTCAAAAGGCTCAATTATTCCGGAACTATTACGTTTCCATAATGTTACAAATTGGCCGTTTTTTGTAGGGGTCGTTTTAGCAATTCGGTAACAAATTGATTTGTCATTTATTAAAAAACGATACGCGCTATAATCGGTACTTTCAGCTTCAGCTTCAGGATGTGAACATTTTAAATTGCAGGCATCATAAACCATTTCCTTTGCTGAGATTAAATCGTCAGGAATTAAAGGGCTAGTATGCCAGGTCTTTTGGTTAATCATTTTATTGCGTTTTGAGAAGTAAAACTACAACTTAAAACGAAACATTCAGTCCAAAGTTAAATGCCCATTGAAATTGATTGAATGATTGGTTGTTCAAAGGATTGATGTAATAATTCATTCCCGGCTCAACAAAAACATGTGTTTTTTTGTATAAGCGATATTGCAATGTACTGCTTAGCAGGGATCCGTAAACAAAATCATTGGCTTCTAAATTAGATCCTATTGAATTTCCATCCAATGATACTCTGTTAGAAATTAATTTACCAACAAATCCACCTGTATTTAAACTGATACTGGTTTTGTTTTTATTAAAAAGTGCATAAGAAACTTCTAATGGCATCTCAATATATCGTAAACTCTGATCGATATTACCAGTTGACAAATTTTCACTTTTTAAGGAATTTGCAGTATTATTGGAAACAAAAACATAGCTTGAATTATTTGTTATTTGCGGTATAGTTACGGCAACACTATGGTTTAAATAGTCGCTTGTTGTTGGAAATGAGGATACTTTAGGATTGTTATAATAAGAAACATTAGCAACACTTTGTCCTAATTCATTGATCTTTAATCCGGAACTTACAGCCCATTTTTTATTGAGTTTGTAATTTGTCTTTACTCCATAAGTATTGGTTTGCTTAGACTGGTTAGCATTTCCTAAGGTTTTATCTTTGCTGATATTTTCTGAATTGGCAACCCCTGCAAATACTTCCAGCGACCATTTTTCAGCATTTGAAACAGTTGTTGTTTCCTCGTCTTTTGTGGTTTTTGACACTGCCACAGCTTTTTCCAAATTTTGCAGTTCAGCTAATTGAACCGAATCTTTTGCAGTTAATCCGGACTCAGATTTAGATTTATTTTGTGTATTAATTGCAAATACCCTTTCTGAATTTGAGGTTTCAGTTTGTGATTTAGAATTGGTTTTGTCAAATATGTTTGTATTGTTTTCTATTGCTTTTGAAGGTATAAGAGAGTTATTGTTTTTTGAATTAAAAGCATTTTTAATATCATGATTTTTAGAACCAAATGCTACAGTTTCTTCATTTTTAGTGAATTTACTGTTGAAAATACCGTTAGGAGAATTTTGATTTAGTTTAGAATTCAAATCTTTGTTAAGGGTTTTATCACTATCCGCTTTTTTATTTTTTGAAGCAACAGCATTTTGATAAGCAACATTTTCCTGCTTATTTTTAAAGTACTGATTTTCATTGTATCTATTTGGATTTCGTACTTCTTTTGAATTTAAAATTTGATTGTTTTTAGTTTTTTTATTCCAATTTTTTTCCGAATTAGATACAATGCCATTAATTCTATTCTGATTTGAAACAACAGAACCAGGAGCCGATTTTGATTTTATCGATTTTTCTTCCTCTGACGAAACGATGTTTATATCTTTGTTTTTGTTGGGCTTTATAGTTTCCTGTAAAACATTCGTGTCGTTTGAAACGGTTTTATTTTTATCAGAATTATGATTATTGTTTTCGATTACTACCGAATTATTGGGTAAAATAGTACCATTGGTGCTAGAACTTTCAGAGCTTGAATTAAAATATAAAACAGACGGGATTGATAAGCCTACCAAAAGACTTGCTGCAATTGACCACCAAATAACTGCCGCTTTTTTCTTTTTTGGCTGATGTAATTTTTCTTCAATAGCATCCCACAGTTCTGGTGGCGGAACACTTGAAAAGTTTTCCATTGATGAAAAAATATCTTCTATATGCTGCTTTTTCATGCTGTCTTAAAATTTTTTATACTCAAAATCCTTTTTTGGAGGATTTTCTTAGCCCTGTTTAAATTTGATTTTGATGTTCCCTCTGAAATTTTTAGCTGTTCTGCAATTTCCTTGTGTTTCATTTTTTCAAAAACATATAAATTAAAAACCAAACGATACTGATCTGGTAAATCCTGAATATATTCCAGTAATTTTTCCTGTGGAATGGTACTAACTTCCAAATCATCCTCTTCAACAAAATCAGTTTCAGGATCAAAAATATCCATAAAAAAACTCTCTTTTTTCTTTTTGTTTAAGGTTTCGATTAGTTTGTTGATGAAAATCCGCTTCAACCAGCCTTCAAAACTTCCTTCAAATTTATATTGGTGGATTTTTTGGAAGGCGATAATAAAGGATTCCTGAAAAACATCTTTGGCATCATCTTCATTTTTCATATATTTTAAACAAATACCATATAAAACAGGAGAGAACAACTGATAAATTTTCAGTTGCCCTCCTTTGTCATTCTGGATACATTGTTTTATATATATTTCTAAATCGTTTTTCAAGAAATGGCTTAATTTGGTTTTGCAAAAATAAGATTTTTAAAGCTCTTACACTATTTTTATAAATTGTAAAAGAACGTTCTTAAGTATTGCTTAGTTACATTGGGTTTTGATTATCAAGTCTTTCTGTGATATAGGCTTTCCTTCAAAGGAAATGGAGCATGCTGATAGACCAATTATTTTAAGGCTGTAATTTTATCCTGAATTGCTTTTTTGAAAGCTTTTATTTCTGTTGACTGATCGACTGTATCATCATTGTCAATGTAAATTTTTGTAACTACCGCTGCCTGATATAATTCAAAATAAACTCCTTTTTTGTCACCTGTATCAGGAGATCCGTAAGTTTTATTCTGTCCTTTGATGTTTAAAATTTCAGTTGGAACAGTTTTTAAGAACAATGTGTAATCGCCTCTTTTGTTTGCAGAATTGTACTTATATTGTGCAAAATCATAACTTGTATATGCTACATTAAGAAAATTAAGAACACTATAATCATTTAGCTGATAAAATTGCTGGCACGCTGTAGTTCCTGTACAATTTCCATCAAAACTTCCTATTATAATTTTATCAGGACTTTCGTTGGTTTTATTAAAATAAATCGGCTTAGTAGTTTTAGGAATCAAGACATAATCAGAGGGATAAGTTGGATTTTGTGTAGTTACTTCACCTGATTGAGGTCCGTGTTCATAGAAATTTATGACTACCTGACAGCTGTTTTCTACTATTGAAGTAACTTTTATTCCATAACCACTGGTTGATTTCTGACCCGAAAAAATTCCAACTAAAAAGTTTTTTGTAAAATCTATATTAGGATCACTTGGATTTGGGCATGAATTTGTGTGTTTCGTAAAAGTCAAATCCATTTTTTCCTGTGTATTTAGGATAAATGCCTTGGGTTCTATCGATGGCGTTTTAAGGGTGTAATTACATGAAAGCGGAAAACCACTAAAAGCGACATTAACATACTCTCCACAGTTGTCTTTAGGAAAATCATCATTCAGTGAACAGGCACTAAATCCAAAAGCTATAAATAAGCCAAGCATTAATTTTTTCATAATATTTCATAATAAGTTATATTCAATAGATGATGTTTTATCTGAATGGTTGCGTAAAAAATAGTTTTTACAATAAAATATTTTATAGAAAGTATGTGTTTGTTGGTTTAATTCACGAATAGCAATAATTAGTGAAATTTTAATTTTAAAATTAAGTACTACGTATTATTGCGTACTTTTACTTAAAAATAAAACTAGTTATGCAGGATTTGCTCCCTTTTTTATTCATTTTTATTATAGCATTGTTTCTAGGTATTTACTTGGGTAAAGTGTTGATTTCGGCTAAATTTCAATCAGAAAAGGTTGGCTTGGAAGAAAGATTTAATGCAAGCCAGAATCAATTACTGTTACAAAAGCAGCAGTTTGATCATGAAAGAAGTAATCTTGAAAATCAGCTTCGACTTAATAATTTAGAAAAAGAAAATATCCGTACAGAAAAAGACAGTCTTGCTATTCAGCTTTCCAAAAAGGAAGTGGATTTTGAAAATTTATGGGAGAGGCATAAGGAGCAAAAAAATGAAATAACAGACTTACAGGAAAAATTCACCAAAGAATTTGAAAATCTGGCCAATAAAATTTTAGAAGATAAATCGGCTAAATTTACAGAACAAAATAGCCTGAATATGAAGAACATCCTGATGCCGTTGCAGGATAAAATTCAGGGTTTCGAACAAAAAGTAGAGCAGACGCATAAAGAAAGTATTGATTACCATGCAGCTTTGCGTCAGCAGATTTTAGGTTTGAGTGAAATGAATGCCCAAATGAGCAAAGAGACCCTAAACCTGACCAAAGCCTTAAAAGGCGACAGTAAAATGCAGGGAAATTGGGGCGAACTGGTTTTAGAGCGTGTTTTAGAAAAATCAGGTCTGGAAAAAGGACGTGAATATGAAGTACAGCAAAGCTTTACAAATACAGATGGTGCAAAAGTTTTTCCGGATGTTGTTATCAATTTGCCGGATGGAAAAAAAATGATTGTAGATTCTAAAGTGTCATTGGTAGCCTATGAAAAATGGATCAATGAAGATTCAGATATTCTAAAAATCGACTTTTTAAGAGAGCACGTAAATTCCATCAAAAGGCATGTCGAACAATTGGGTAATAAAAACTATCAGGATCTATATCAGATAGAAAGTCCGGATTTTGTCTTGCTTTTTATTCCGATTGAACCGGCATTTGCCATTGCACTTAATGAAGATTCGACTTTATATAACAGGGCATTCGATCGTAACATAGTCATTGTGACACCCACAACACTTCTGGCTACTTTAAGAACAATCGACAGTATGTGGAGTAATCAGAAACAGCAGGAAAATGCTTTTGAAATTGCCAGGCAAGCCGGAGCATTATATGATAAATTTGAAGGCTTTGTGTCTGATTTGGTAAGAATTGGGAATAAAATCAAAGACACCAAAACAGAATACGAAAGCGCCATGAGCAAACTGGTGGAAGGAAGGGGGAATTTGATTTCGAGTGTTGAAAAACTAAAAAAAATGGGAGCAAAGGCAAAAAAATCACTTCCTGAAAATATTATTGCCAGAGCCGCAAATACAGATGAAAATCAATCTTTAAATTAAGAACACCATGAAAAAAGTTATACTACTTATTGCTGTTGTTTCTATTTTCGTGATGTCGGCTTATTTTGCATTCCTTTATTATGTTCCGTACAGTCAGGGCTCCAGATCTGGGGAATTGATCAAGCTGAGCTATAAAGGCGTAGCGCTGAAAACATGGGAAGGAGAATTGAGCCAGGGCATTTCGGGCGCACAGATTTTTAGCTTTTCAGTACTTGACAGTGATAAAAAAGTTATTGAAAATTTAAATGCATTGCAGGGTCAATACGTAAAATTGACGTATGTAGAGCGATATAAAACATTTGGCTGGTGGGGAGATACTCGTTTTTTTGTTATAAATGTTCAAAAAGAAAGTTCCCCTTTTAAATATAAATAAATAATATGACTGCAGATTTTAAAACCGTTTCATCATCAAAAATTAGTATTTCCGAATTAATGTTACCGTCGCATACGAACTTTAGCGGTAAAATACACGGAGGTTATATTTTACAATTACTGGATCAGATTGCTTTTGCATCCGCATCAAAATTTTGCGGGAATTATTGTGTTACCGCATCAGTTGATACCGTGAATTTTTTAAAACCTATCGAAGTTGGTGAATTGGTAACCATGAAAGCTTCGGTAAATTATGTTGGAAGAAGTTCTATGATCGTAGGTATTCGTGTAGAATCCGAAAATATCCAGACAGGCGCTGTAAAGCATTGTAACTCTTCATATTTTACAATGGTAGCCAAAGATAAAGATGGTAAAAGCGTTCAGGTTCCCGGTCTTATATTGTCTGATCTCAATGAAGTAAGGCGTTTTAGAAAATGCATCAAGCAAATCGAAGCAAAAAAAGAAATCGAAGAACACGCTAAGCTTACGAATGTAAATTCGATTGAAGATCTGGCCAGTTTTGATAAATACAATGTCCTGCTGGAAATCGTATAGTTTTTAATAGAGCAGTTAATTTTAAAATTTAGAATATGGTAAAGTTTGGCTACACAATTTTATATGTTGAAAATGTAAAAGAATCGATAGTATTTTACGAAAATGCATTTGGCTTTTCAAGAAAGTTTATTTCACCTGATAATGATTATGCGGAACTAAATACGGGTGAAACCACCATTTCGTTTGCATCGAAGAAATTAGCACAATCCAATTTAAAAGATGGATTTATTGAAAGTAATCTGAGTGATAAACCCTTTGCAATCGAACTGGGTTTCATTACGGATAATGTAGCAGAACTTGTGCAAAAAGCCACTTCTTTCGGAGCTTTGCTTGTGAGTGAACCCAAACAAAAACCGTGGGGACAGATCGTTGCCTATGTAAGGGATTTGGATGGCTTTCTGATTGAAATCTGTACGTCTATGGAAGGATAGAGGATAAATTCTGCAACCAGTATTCTATTGGTAAGATTTCACAAAAAATTAGCATTTAAAAGGCAACTATGCGTCCCGAATTTTCGTAAATTTAAGGGTAATCATTTGATTACGTCTATTTTCACGGAATCCTGCCATTTGATTAATTATAATTTAATTTTTTAAAATCGAATGACATAATTGTTTTAAATGCTGACGATTATGAAAACAACTACTTTGCTTATTTTATTTTGTACTGCTTATTCGATTTTTGCTCAGGATAAATTTACGACCAATTCGGCTGTAATTAATTTTGAAGCATCAGTTCCCTTTTTCGAGGAAATAAAAGCAGTGAACAGAACGGTTGCCATTACATTAGAACCCAAAACAGACAGTTTTACCTGTGTCGTTATGATAAAAGATTTTAGTTTTGGTCTAGATTTGATGCAACAGCATTTTAATGAAAATTATATGGAGAGCCAGCGCTATCCTAAAGCGGTATTCAAAGGGAAAATCGTAAATTTTGATTTAAAAGATGTCAGTACTTTGGAAAAGGAATTTCAGGTGAAAGGGAAATTATATATCCATGGAAAATTCAGGGAAGTAGAAGTAAAACTGCTGATGAAAAAAGTCGCCGAAGGAATTCAGGTTACTTCCAGTTTTCCAATCACGATTTCCGATTTTAATATTGTAATTCCGGAAAAAGTCGCTTCAAAGATTTCTAAAACCGCCAATACGGAGTTGTCAGGATTAATTCAAAGCGATGATTTATTATATTTGACTTTGAAATAATTTAAGAAATGCTATTTGATAATGCTGTTTTTAAATCGGTATATTCAAATTGAAAACCTGCTTTTTTAATTTTTTCAGGCGAAACTCTCTGACCTTCCAGAACTGCCAGACTCATTTCGCCCAAAACGATTCTAAGAAAGAATGCCGGTATTCTGGGCAGCCAGATTTTATAGCCGTATAATTTTGCCAGTGTTTTAGCAAATGAACAATTGGTAGTGTCGTCATTAATTGTAGCGTTATAAGGTCCGGACATTTCGCTGTCCAGTGTGGCTTTTAAGTAGATCTGAGCTAAATCCTCAATGTGAATCCACGGTAAATATTGCTTGCCTGTTCCTAAAATAGTTCCGAAGCCGGTTTTAAAACCCGGATTCATTTTCTTTAAAAAGCCTTCGTTTCTGCCTATAACAATTCCCGTTCTGATTTTTACGGTTCTGATATTTAATGACTGGATTTTGTCTGCGGCTTTTTCCCATTGCTGACAGGTTGTTCCCAAAAAGTCATTAGCTGCAGGCGTATTTTCAGTGCATATTTCTTCACGGGTTATGGCACCGTAAATTCCAACTGCCGATGCAGAAACAAAAGCATCGAGTGATTTATTGTGTTTTTGCAAAATAGAAAAAATAAGTTCAATAGGCTGGGTTCGGCTTTGCAGGATGTCTTTTTTTCTCTTTTCTGTCCACCTTTTCTCGACAATTCCTTCTCCGGCAAGATGAATTATATAATCCGCATTTAAAATGGCATTTTCCTCAATGTAATTCTTTTCCAGATCCCATTTGTAATACGTAATGGTATCTGTGTTTTTTCTATTGCTTCTGCTTAGGATGGATACTGAAAAACCATTTGCTATCAGGAGAGTACTAAGATATTTTCCAATGAATCCGGTACCTCCGGTTAATAAGATGTTTTTTGCCATGATAGTTTATATAATATTTAACAGTGATTCTGTTTAACGATAAATAAAGATAGTTAAACATTGCGTATCTTTAAAGCAAATTCTAAATTTAATGAAATGGCAACTAAAAATAAGATAATCACAAAAGATGATATCGTTTCAAAATACATGAATGAGGTTTTAGAAAAAGGCGAAAAGCCAAAATCAGTTTATCTTTTTGCAAAACACAATCACTTTACAGAAGCTGAATTCTATACTTTTTTTGGAACATTGGAAAGTTTAGAAAAAGAAATCTTCAAACTGTTTTTTGAGAATTCTGTTAATTTACTGCACCAGCATCCGGACTATCCGCAATATGATATGAAAAATAAAATGCTGAGTTTTTATTTCACCTTTTTCGAAATTTTGACAGCCAACAGAAGTTACGTTTTACAATCTTTAAAACGGGACAGAAATCCATTAAAGAATTTAGTACAGCTGACGACACTTCGCGAAGCATTTAAAAATTACGTTTCTGAAATCCTAACCGATGATTACAGGCTGGAGCAGGAAAAATTGCAAAAATACCAGGAAAAAGCCATTCAGGAAAGTGCCTGGCTGCAACTGATGATGACCATAAAATTCTGGATGGACGATGAATCTGCTGCTTTTGAAAAGACAGATATCTTTATCGAAAAATCGGTAAATGCTTCATTTGAATTAATGAATGTTGCACCATTAAACCATCTGATTGACTTTGGGAAATTCCTTTTCAAAGAAAAAATATACAGCAAATAATGAAAACAATTGATTATATACCAACGTCAAAAATAGAAAGAGCCAGCAAATTGGTACAGACAGGTGCCAAAATAGGTGTCAACTATGTGAAGCATTATGCCGAAAAAATGGTTAACCCGGACCTGACCCGAGATAAGCTTAACGAAAATAATGCTGAAGATATTTATGACGGTTTAAAAAGTCTAAAAGGAAGTGCCTTAAAAGTCGCACAAATGCTGAGCATGGACAAAAACTTTCTTCCGCAGGCGTATGTAGAGAAATTCTCTTTGTCGCAGTTTTCGGTTCCGCCACTTTCAGCGCCATTGGTTTTAAAAACTTTCAAAAGCAATTTTGGCAAAACACCTTATGAGATCTTTGATGAATTCAATGCAAATTCTGTCAATGCTGCAAGTATTGGTCAGGTACATTTGGCTGTAAAAGACAATAAAAAACTGGCTGTTAAAATTCAGTATCCCGGTGTTGCCAACAGCATTTCGTCAGATCTGGCATTGGTCAAACCCATTGCAATCCGAATGTTTAATCTTCAGGGAAAAGACTCTGATAAATATTTTAAAGAAGTAGAAGACAAACTGATTGAAGAAACCAATTACCTGTTAGAATTAAAGCAAAGCCAGGAAGTTGTAAAAGCCTGCAGTAAAATCGAAAACCTGCTTTTTCCCAATTATTATCCGGAGTTTTCATCAGAAAAAATCATCACAATGGACTGGATGACGGGAATTCATCTTTCTGAGTTTACAGCAAAAGATTTTGATCGCGAAACAGGAGATAAAATTGGCCAGGCACTTTGGGATTTTTATATGTATCAAATTCATGTTTTGCGTAAAGTCCACGCCGATCCGCATCCCGGAAACTTTCTGGTTGACGATCAAAACCATTTGATTGCTTTGGATTTTGGATGTATGAAACAGATTCCGAATGAATTTTATGTACCATATTTTGATTTGATCAATAAAAATGTGATTACCGATAAAAATCGATTCAACGAAAAATTATTCGAATTAGAAATTCTTCGCCCTGACGATTCGCCTGCTGAAATAGAATATTTTACCGAAATGTTTCATGATTTGTTATCGCTTTTCACGAAGCCATTTCAGAACGAAACTTTTGATTTTGCCGATGTAACTTTCTTCGAAAGCATTGCCAAATTAGGCGAGCGTTTCTCAAACGATACCAATCTCAAAAAAATGAATGGTAATCGTGGTTCCAAACATTTTATTTACATGAACAGAACTTTCTTTGGTCTTTATAATTTAATGTTCGATTTAAAAGCAAAAATTGTGGTTAACGAATTTCAAAAATACAAATGATTAAACAAGAAATGACCGAACTCGAAAAAGACAGAATCATAGAAATGGCATGGGAAGACAGAACAACTTTTGAAGCTATCTTTATGCAATTTGGTTTAAAAGAACAGGAAGTTATCGATTTAATGCGTATCGAAATGAAAGCTTCAAGTTTTAAAATGTGGCGGGAACGTGTTCAGGGGCGGAAAACCAAGCATGAAAAACTCAGAGACTTTAAAGAAGGTCGTTTTAAATGTTCCAGACAAAGACATATAAGTCATAATAAAATTTCGAAAAGATGAAGAATATTCTAATCATCGGTGGAAGCAAAGGTATTGGGAACGCAGTTTTGCAGCAGCAATTAGAACATAATAACGTTTTTAATATCAGTCGGACGGAACCTGATTTTGTCCATTCCAACCTGACACATTTTAGTTTAAATGTTTTGCAGGATGAACTTCCTGAAATCGAAAATATAGACACTTTGATTTATTGTCCGGGCTCTATTACTTTAAAACCCATTTCTGGTTTAAGTGTTGATGATTTCAGAAATGATTTTGAAATCAATGTCATTGGTGCCGTAAAAGTGATTCAGAAATACCTGCCTGTTTTAAAAAAAGGCAATCAGCCTTCCATTGTTTTGTTCAGTACCGTTGCGGTAAAATTAGGAATGCCTTTTCATGCCAGTATCGAAACTGCAAAAGCAGGTGTTGAAGGTTTGGTAAAATCACTCGGAGCAGAACTGGCTCCCACAATACGGGTCAATGCAATTGCACCCACAATCACCGAAACTTCACTTTCAGCTTCCATACTGCGAAACGATCGTATGAAAGAAAATATGACAGAACGCCATCCTATGAAAAGTTATTTAAAACCTGATGAAGTGGCCAATATGGTTGATTTCCTGATTTCTGAAAAAGCAAGTTCTATTTCAGGTCAGATTTTTGAAATGGATTACGGCTTAGTGAGTTTTAAAATATAAATCATGAAAATTCTCTTAACAGGTGCAACAGGTTACATAGGAAAACGTATTTTGCCTATTTTGGTAGCGAAGGGACACGAGGTAATCTGCTGTGTAAGAGATAAAAACAGATTTTATATTCCGGAAGAGTTCCAACAAAAAGTACAGGTTATCGAAGTTGATTTTTTAGATAAGGAAACTTTAATCAATATTCCAACAGATATTGATGCCGCTTTTTATCTCATCCATTCCATGTCCGGTTCTGATACCAATTATGACGAATTAGAAAGTATTTCGGCAACGAATTTTTCAGAAAGAATCAATCAAACCCAGGCACAGCAAATCTTATATTTAAGCGGAATCGTAAATGATAAATCACTCTCAAAACATCTTTCGTCACGCAAAAATGTCGAAAGTATTTTAGCAAAATCAAAAGTTCCGTTGACGACATTAAGAGCAGGAATCATTGTAGGATCAGGAAGTGCTTCTTTCGAAATAATCCGTGATCTGGTCAACAAACTTCCAGTCATGATTACGCCCAAATGGCTCAATACAAAATGCCAGCCTATTGCCATCAATGATGTATTGGAATTCCTTTCAAGATCACTTTTAAATCCGGTTACGTACAATCAGAGTTTTGATATTGGAGGTCCGGATATTCTAACCTACAAAGAAATGTTACTGGCTTTCGCCGAAGCAAAAAATCTAAAGAGATATATTTTTACCATCCCGGTCATGACGCCTAAACTGTCATCGTACTGGCTGTATTTTGTAACTTCTACTTCCTATAAACTGGCAGCAGCCTTAGTAAGCAGTATGAAAGTTGAGGTAATTTGCAGTGATCACCGCATTAACGAACTTTTAGGCGTTCAGCCAATTCCGTACAAAGAAGCACTTTCAAGGGCTTTGTTAAAAGTTGGGGAAGACAAAGTAGTATCTAGCTGGAAAGATTCCCTCATCAGCGGAAGGTTTAGCCAAAGCATTTCCAATCATTTAAAAGTCCCTAAAAAAGGCTGTTACATTGACCGAAGAAAAAAAGAAGTTCTGGATCGGGACTATACGATTAATCAAATCTGGTCGATAGGAGGGGAAACCGGCTGGTATTATGGCGATTGGCTCTGGAGTTTCAGAGGTTTTATTGATAAGTTATTTGGTGGTGTAGGCTCCCGTCGTGGACGAACCAATAAACATACAATTTATGCCGGCGATGCACTCGATTTTTGGCGCGTTCTGTATGCCAATAAAAAAGAAGGAAAACTGATTTTATACGCCGAAATGAAACTGCCCGGCGAAGCATGGCTCGAATTTAAAATCATTCATAATACCTTATATCAGGCGGCGACTTTTAAGCCAAAAGGAATCTTAGGAAAATTATATTGGTATTCCGTACTGCCTTTTCACGGCTTTATCTTCAACGGAATGCTCAATAAACTCATTAAGTAGTTTCAGGAGCTTAATCCAGCTGTACACTTTATCTTTTGTGGCGAACCCCGCCACAAAAGGATGCCGTTCCCATCTGGGCTAGGGCTTTAGTTTTTATAAGAGATTTTTTATAACAGAATGCATCCAAGAATTAGATCTCATGATTTGTAAATATTTATTTATACATTCGTAAATAACTATTTTATGTATTTCTCAGAAGTATCTATCCAAAATAGGGTGGCTTTGTATGACTTTGTCATACAAATATACAAGTTAGTGGCTATTTTAAAAAAACGAAACAGAAAATCACAACAATGGAAAAAATAATAATTCAGGAAAGTTCAATAGAACTAACACACGACAGAAAAGGTCAAATAGCGGTTTTAATGTATGTAGGAGATAAAGACCCAGTTGCAAAATTAAATTTAGCAGTATCTCAATACGTAGGGAATTTTAGTCACATTCAATTCGTAGATATTAATATGGATAATCCTTGGGTAAGAGTAATTATCACTGGAATTAATGAAATGAATCAAGAAGATTTTAATCCATTAATACATAAACTGAAAGGATGGTAATATCAAATCTTGCCGGAGCCATTGAACATTGGCTTGGTTTTCAACATAAAATTGGTCGCTCATTTATGATGAATGAAGAAGCTTTAAAATATCCATTGGCAGACTATTTAGTTAATGAAGGTAATTTTAATTTATTTGCAATTAATCTTGAAAAAGCACATCCTAATTTTTCAAACAGACTTGTTGACCTTACTATCGTTGACAATCAAAATGGAACTTTAAAAAATTTATTTGAATTAAAACTTGCAAAAACAGAAACAAGACATCAATCCCGTCTGGTGCTCGTTTGCAACGATTACCTACCCCGTCTGGTGCTCGTTTGCAACGAGTACCTACTTCCTTAATTAAAGAAAATAAAGCGTTTGCAACGCGGCTAATTAAGACAGACTCCCAAACCCGCTGTAGTACCAGAACGTTAGCGGTCATTGTAAACACATCTTTTTATAAACGAGAAATAAAATGAAGGTAGTAAAGAAAATAATTATTTTTTTTGGAATAGCAATCTCTCCCGTCTGGTGCTCGTTTGCAACGATTACCTACTTCCTTTATTAACGAAAATAAAGCGTTTGCAACGCGGCTTATTAAGACAGACTACCATAACGGCTCAACCTCTACGTTGCAAAACATTGTATTATCCTGCTCGTAATTTCTATAGCTGCTATTTACATAATCTCTTTCATGAAAAACGATTTCGGCCTCAACAGGATTATAATGTATGTAGTTTACACGTTGTTCCATTTTCTCTAAATTGTCTAATATAACAGGATGAAAACCATCTTGCCATAATTTGTAATTCTTGGCTCTTCCTGTTTTCTGAGCTTCAAAACTAAATTTCCGTAATAGCCATTCGCGTCTGCTTTCAGGATGCTCTTTTATGGCTTCTATTAATTTTTTGGAAGTATATTTTTTAAAATCACGAACAACATTTTGCAGCTCCCCATCAAAAGCGGTAACAATTAAATGGATATGGCTGCTCATATATACATAGGCGTGTACAGTCAATGCTTTTTCTTTGATACA
>Ga0247813_10001761_pt1 | contig 15818 bp, 12 predicted proteins | sample UWRJL169409C1_FD_180719 | JGI IMG/M metagenome (GOLD analysis project Ga0247813, IMG submission 180719) | Plant litter microbial communities from Arlington Agricultural Research Station in Wisconsin, United States - UWRJ-L169-409C-1 | ecosystem: Environmental > Terrestrial > Plant litter >... | reverse complement strand
TGATACCCGGCGGCCGTTCCTTTTTGCCGTGTGCGGCTGTCAGGCGGGCAGGTAGCGGCGCTCGATGCGCTCGCCGAGCCTGGCCACGATCTCGTCGCCGAGTGTGCCGCTGAGGTCTCCCCACTCGCGCACCGTCTGCTCGCCCGAGTCGCCGGGGCCGAACAGCACCACGCGGTCGCCGACCTCCACCGGGGCGTCGACGCGGAGGGTGAAGGTGCTGTGGCCGATCTCGTCGACCAGCGGGTAGCGGATGCCGCCTACCGCGACCTCCACGAGGGAGCGCACGCCCCGCGGGATGCCGTCGGCGTAGCCCAGCGGAACCTCCACCAGCGAGGAGCCGTCACCCAGGGGCTCGACCGCGGTGACGAGAGCGCTGAGGGTGAGCGCCGGCCGCAGGTTCATCTCGGCCGGGGTGATGCCGTCGAACGACGGGATCCCCCAGACGTGGCCGCCCATGCGCACCATGTCGAAGCGCACGTCGTCGCGGCGGAAGCCGGCGGAGCTGGCCGCCAGGTGGCGCACGGCGAAGTGCGCGCCGAGCCGCTCGCCCTCGTCGATCGCTGCGCGGAAGCGCAGCACTGCGAGGTCGTCCTCCTCGTCGGAGGCCTCGGCGATGTGGGTGAAGATCCCGGCGATCCGGGCGATGCCCGCCGCCTGCAGCTCCAGGGCCCGCGTGACCAGGGCCGGCCAGTCCGCCGCCGTCGCGCCGTTGCGGTTGAGCCCGGTGTCGATCTTGAGGTGCAGGCTCGCGATCTCGCCGCTGCCCGCCGACTCCACGCGGTCGAGCTCGGACTGGCGGGAGACGCCCAGCGTGACGCCCGCGTCGATGGCCGCGCGGAAGTCCTCGAAGGGGCCGTACTGCCAGGTGAGGATGTCGACCTCGCTGCCGATGCCCGCGGCGCGCAGGGCGAGCGCGGTGCCGATGTCGAGGGTGCCGAGGAAGCGCGAGCCCGCGTCGACCGCGGTCTGCGCGATCACCGGGGCGCCGTGCCCGTAGGCGTCGGCCTTGATGACGACCATCAGCGCGGCGGGTGCGACCCGGGCGCTCAGCTCGAGCACGTTGTGGCGGATCGCACCGAGGTCGATCAGCGCTTCGCGGAGGGCGGTCATCGGTGGCTCCTGGGGACTCGTCTGGCGACGCGCGCGACGATCTCGGCGCTCGTGGTGCCGAGCGCATCCGCCCATTCGTCGATGTGCGGCACACCGGTCTCGGCGTCGCCGAACAGGGTGGCGTACTCCCCCGGCCGCACGGCGAGGTCGCCGACGTCGAGCACCAGGGCGTCCATGGCGACGCGTCCGGCGACGGTGAACCGCCGACCGCCGAGGGAGACCGGAACGAGATTGCCCGCCGCGCGGTCGATGCCGTCGGCGTAGCCGATAGCGACCATGGCGAGGGTGGTCTGGGCGGTGGTGAGGTAGCGGTAGCCGTAGGACACGCCGACGCCGGCGGCGCTGGACTTGATGCCGACCACGACGGCGCTGAGCGTCATCGCCGGGCGCAGGCCGGAATCGCGGGGGCGCGCGCCCGGGCGGTCGCTGAGGCCGAACAGCGAGGCGCCGATGCGCAGGGCGGTGTCGCCGTCGACGTCGTCCCCCGGCTCGTAGTCGATGCCGTGCACGAGCTCGATGGGGAGGTCGGCCTCGAGGGCGGCGACCGTCGCCTCCGCGAAGCGCTCCCGCGCCTCGGCCGTGCGCGCGGTGCCCATCAGCCCCGTGATGCGGGGGCTGCCGTCCGCGGCGGCGCGGGCGCAGAGCTCCGCCCAGTCGGAGGAGGGTATGCCCGGCTGGCCGCCGCCGATGCCGGGGACGAGGTGGGCGGTCTCGACGCCGGCCGCGGCGGCCGCGTCGAACTGGGACACGGAGGAGATCGCCGGTGTGACGCCCAGCGAGGCCGCGACGGCCATGTCGTCCGCACCGTGCAGCCAGCTGAGGAGAGGCGCGTCGATGCCGGCGGCGCGCAGCTGCCGAGCCTCGACGAGGTCGGGAACGGCCAGCAGCGCGGCTCCGGAGTCGAGCACGGTGCGCGCGACCTCCGCGCGGCCGTGGCCGAGCGCGTTGGCACCGACCATCGCCACGATGGCCCGGCGCCCGGCGAGGCCGCCGAGCAGCGCGACGTTCGCCGCGATGGCTCCGAGGTCGACCTCCGCGCGCCGCAGAGGCGCCGTGGGGTCGCCGGCCGCGTGGTCTGGCGTGACGCCCTGCGGCGCCGCGCCCGGGGCGGCGGTCACCGCGCGGTTCCCACCTCGACGGTGGTCCCCTGGACGAGGAGGCGGCGGGTCTGCAGCGCGAGGTCGTCGAGCTTGGCGTGCTCCGCGGTGGTCTCGTAGGCCGAACCGCGGCGCTCGAGCGCGATGCGCAGGAGGTGGTCGGCGAGAACCGGGTTCATCGCAAGCACCGGACCGTGCGAGTGGGTGCCGATGGCGTTGCCGGTGCGTGCGCCCTCGGAGCCCGTGCCGTCGTTGCCGCGGCCGGAGCCGGTGGTGCCGAAGCTCTGCTGGTCGGCGCCGAGGGTGGTGAGGGCGCCGTGGTTCTCGATGCCGATGAGGCGGCCGAGCTGGGTGTCGATGGCGAATGCCCCGGTGACCACGCGTGCCGCCGTGGCATCCGTTGCCGCGTCGAAGACGCCTGCGCCCTGGATGGTGCCCGAGGAGAGGCCGAGCGAGTTGCCGAGCAGGTGGTACCCGCCCGCCACGGCGAGCAGGGGCAGGCCGTCCGCGACCCAGGCGCGCAGCGTGGGCGCGATCAGCGCGACGTCGTCTGCGAGGGCGGCCAGCGCCGATCCAGGACCGGAGCCGATGGTGACGAGGTCGGGCCGCTCGGGCAGCGCGTCGCCCGGGTTGTGCACGAGGTGCTGGACCGTGTGGCCGGCCAGCTCGAGGCGGCGCTTCAGCACACGCACGTTGCCCATGTCGCCGTTGATCGCGAGGTGCTCCGGGTAGAGCTCGAGGATCGTCAGTGCCGTGTTGCTGGTGGTGTCGCTCATGCTGCGCCCGCTTCGAGGTCTTTGTACCCGAGGTGCTTGCGGGTGAGGAGCATCTGGTCGTAGTCGAGGATCAGGGTGCGGGTTCCGCTCGCCGGGGCGGGGGTGCGCTGCAGCAGCTGCACGGCCTTCACCACGTCGGGCTCGATCGTGCCGTACTCGATTCCCTCGTAGGCCAGCCGGAGCGCCACGAACGCGGCCTTCGGACCGGACACCACGTCGACGTAGCCGAGCCGGGACAGGTCGGCGGCGTACAGCCACGACGGGTCCTTCGACCCGGCGTCGAGGGCGAACAGCACGGAGTCGGGCGTTCCCTCGAGGTAGTCGAGGTTGAGCTGCAGGCTCGCGAGGTTCTTGAGCAGCAGGATCTCGATGTCGATCTCGCCGTCCTTCAGCACCTCGCCGCGACCGTAGACGGTCTTCGCCTCCTGCACGGCGCGGATGGCGGTCTCCAGGGAGAACGTGTCCCCGAGGGCCGCTGCGGCCAGCGAGATGGCCCCGGCGGTGTCGACCGCGTAGTGCAGGCCGCGCACGGGCAGGAGCACCGCGTTGTCGACGCCGTCGACGCGGATCACCGATCTGTTGCCGTCGAGGGAGACGACCTCGGCGAAGGGCGCGTTGAGAGCTGCGGCGCGCCCGCTCTTCTCGTTGCCGTAGTCGCGGGCGAGCACCTGGCCGTGCGGCGCGGCCTCGATGACCTCGGGCGAGGCGCCGAAGAAGCTGACGTCGAGGCGGTTCTCGTCGGAGAGGTCGTCTGCGAGGCTGCGCAGGAAGTTGTCGTCGCGGTTGAGCACAACGCGCTGCGAGACCTGGGCGAGGATGTCGCGGAACATCTGGGCGACGCGCTCCGGTTCGAAGAAGCGGTAGATCTGGTCGATCTGGAGGTTGAGGATGACCGCGGCCGTCGGCTTGAGCTCTCGGCAGATGACCTCGCCGAAGGCCTCGTCGACCTCGATGACGCCGACATCCGCTGCCAGCTTTCCCGTGAGGGAGACCTCGGCGAGCAGCGACGACGCGATGCCCTGCGGCAGGTTGGCGCCGGAGGGGTTGGTGAAGACCCGCAGACCGTGCTCGCGCATGATGGCCGTGAGGATGTTCGTGGTCGTCGACTTGCCGTTCGACCCGAGCACCACCACGACGCCGTGCGGCAGCTGGGCCATGGTGTCGGCGATGAAGTTCGGTGCCAGCTTGCGCGTGACGAGCCCGGGGAACGCCGATCCGCCGCCGCGCAGACGCGCGAGCAGACGCACCGAGCGTCCGACCAGGATCGGGAGCGCGAGCTTCAGTCCGGGGTTACTCAAGGTAGTCGCGCAGCGACTGCGACCGCGACGGGTGGCGCAGCTTCGCCATCGTCTTGGACTCGATCTGGCGGATGCGCTCGCGCGTCACTCCGAAGGTGTCGCCGATCTGGTCGAGCGTCTTCGGCATTCCGTCGCCGAGGCCGAAGCGCATGCGGATCACGCCGGCCTCGCGCTCGGAGAGCGAGTCGAGCAGGCTCTCCAGCTGCTTCTGCAGCATGGTGAAGCCCACCGCGTCCGCGGGGACGACTGCCTCGGTGTCCTCGATGAGGTCGCCGAACTCGCTGTCTCCGTCCTCGCCGAGCGGGGTGTGCAGGGAGATCGGCTCGCGGCCGTACTTCTGCACCTCGATGACCTTCTCGGGGGTCATGTCGAGTTCGCGGCTCAGCTCCTCGGGGGTGGGCTCGCGGCCCAGGTCCTGGAGCATCTGGCGCTGCACGCGGGCGAGCTTGTTGATGACCTCGACCATGTGCACCGGGATGCGGATGGTGCGCGCCTGGTCGGCCATGGCGCGGGTGATCGCCTGGCGGATCCACCAGGTGGCGTAGGTGGAGAACTTGAAGCCCTTGGTGTAGTCGAACTTCTCGACCGCACGGATGAGGCCCAGGTTGCCCTCCTGGATGAGGTCGAGGAACTGCATACCGCGGCCGGTGTAGCGCTTGGCGAGCGAGACGACGAGGCGCAGGTTGGCGCCGAGCAGGTGGCTCTTGGCGCGGGCGCCGTCCTTGGAGACCCAGATGAGCTCGCGGCCCAGCTGCGACTTCTTCTCGGCGTCGCTCATCTGGGAGAGCTTGTCCTCGGCGAACAGGCCGGCCTCGATGCGCATGGCGAGCTCGACCTCCTCGGCCGCGTTCAGCAGTGCGACCTTTCCGATCTGCTTCAGGTAGTCCTTCACCGGGTCGGCGGTGGCGCCGGTGATGGCGGACGAGTAGACGGGGATGTCGTCCTCCTCGTCGGCGATCGAGATCACGAGGGCGCCGGCGGGAAGAGCCTCGACCGGAGTGGTCGACTTCTTCGCGTCGGTGTCGTCGTCGGACTCCTCTGCGGTGTCCTTCGTCTCGTCGGTGTCGACGGGGACCACGACTACAGCGTCGTCGTCCTCCTCGACGCCGTCGGTGGGCTCGTCGGGGTCGGTCGCCTTCGCGCCGCGCTTGACCGGGGCCTTCTTCGCGGGCGCCTTGGCGGCCGGGGTCTTCGCCGCGGTGGTCTTGGCGGCGGGGGTCTTCTTGACTGCCGCGGCCTTGGTGGCGGTCGCCGCCTTCTTCGCGGGGGCCTTCTTCACCGCTGCGGTGGGAGCAGCGTCGGCGCTGACCTGCTCTTTGTCGGCAGCGTCTACTGCTGCTGCCTGCTTGGTCGGGGTTGCCATTAGAACACCTTTCAGGGTTTTCGGGCAGTACTAAGACCCATGTCAAGTCCTTCTTCACTGCACAACGAATCGAGCGGTGAACGAGCGGAACCTGAACGGGTCTTGCGTCAATTATTGCACGACTTCATCCGAAGACTTGACAATCGGCGAACTTGTGCCTGTTTGTTATCACCGCGCCGGTCGTCGACGCCACTTACGCATCAATGCAACCCAAAGGGGGGCCACCTGTATTCCCTCGTCCTCGTGCATGCGCCTGCGGGTGCGGCGTCGGGCGAGCAGGAGGAACAGCACTCCGAGGCCCACCACGGGGAACTGCACGAGGAAGGCGATCCGGAAGGAGTCGAGCGAGTAGAGCTCGGCCGGGACGCCGCTTCCCCCCGCGGCGCGGTCGATGACGTCGAGCACTATCCCGATGAGCAGCATCGTGATGAAGGAGGCGAGGAAGCCGCCCACGTTGACCACGCCGCTGGCCGAGCCGAGGCTGCGCGCGGGGTTGAAGGTGCGCGCGAAGTCGAAGCCGATCATGGAGCCGGGTCCGCCGACGGAGAGAGCGGTGAGCAGCAGCAGGATCAGCCAGAGCGGCGGCGTTCCCGGCCAGAGCAGCACGGCCGCCCAGGCCAGGCCCATCGCGAGCACGATCCCGAGGACGATGTTGCTTCGCCTGAGCGGGTAGCGCGCGGTCAGCAGGCCGAGGATGGGCCCGGCCACCACGGCGATGCCGACGATCAGGGTGAGCAGGAGCGACGCGGTGGTGGCACCGTAGCCGAGGCCGATAGAGAGGAACGGGAATCCCCAGAGCAGTGTGAACACGGTGCCGGGCGACTGCAGCACGAAGTGCGACCAGAAGCCGAGCTGCGTGCCCGGTCGCGCCAGGCTCTCGCGGAGCTGGCGCAGGGCGGCCGGCCATCCGCCCGCGCGCTCGATCGTGGCGGTGCCGCGCGGTGCGTTCGAGACGATCAGGATGACGAACACCCCGGCAAGCACCGACAGCGACGCGGCGCTGAGGAAGGCGGGCTCCCAGCCGAGGCTGTGCAGCAGGATGGAGAAGGGGATGGCGGAGAGCACCTGGCCGAACTGCCCGACGGCGCCCATCAGCTGGGTGAGCAGCGGCAGCTTGCGCCCGCTGAACCAGGAGGCGATCAGTCGGGAGACGGAGATGAAGGTCATGGCGTCTCCCGTGCCGACGAGGATCCGGCCGACGACGGCGACCCCGATGGTGGGCGCCACGGCCACGGTCGCCTGGCCGGCGAACATCAGCAGCGCGCCTCCCGCGATGAGGTAGCGCGGCCCGATGCGGTCGAGCACCACGCCCACGGGGATCTGCAGCGCGGCGTAGACGATCAGCTGCACCACCGCGAGGCTCGAGAGGGCGGCCGCCTGGATGTCGAAGCGCTCGGTGGCGTCGACCCCCGCGACGCCGAGGGAGCTGCGCTGCATCACGGCGATCAGGTAGGCGAAGACCGCAGCGATGTAGACGAACCAGGCGCGCTTCGAATTCACGGGGTGCTGCTCGTCCTTCTCGGTGCTGCTCGGTTCCGTGGCGGATTCCCGGGTTCCCGGGTATCGGCCCCGCGGATCAGGAGAGCGGGCGGTCGTCGTCGCCGGAGCGGCGCAGCGCGAGGAAGTTCTCGAGCTCCGCGGCGATGTCGTCAGCGCTCGGCAGCTCGCCGTCCTCGTCGGTGAGCGGGGAGCGCAGCGGGTTGTCGATCATGTAGCTGTCGTGGCGGGCCTCGAGGGTGCCGACCAGCTTGGCCAGCTCCTGGTTGCTCTCCACCTGGCTGTCGATCTTCGAGAGGAAGTCGCGGCCGTCCTCGCGCAGGCGCTCGGTGGGGAAGATCAGGCCGGTGGACGCGCTCACGCTCTCCAGCGCGATGACCGCGGCGGCGGGGAACTCGGTGTCGGCCAGGTAGTGCGGGATGAGGAGCACGAAGCCGACGGTCGGGTGCGCGAGCTCCTGCAGGCGGTACTCGAGCAGGTGGAGGGCGTTGGCGGGAACCTGGGTCTGCGGCTTCCAGATCGACATCGACTCGATCAGCTCCGAGCGGTTGCCGCTCACCGTCACGCCGAGCGGGCGCGTGTGCGGCACCGGCATCGGGATGGCGTGCACCCAGGTGGTGGTCTTCACCTGGTACATGTCGATGAGCTGCAGCACCGCGGCGGTGAAGCGCTCCCATTGGAAGTCCGGCTCGTACCCGGTGAGCAGCAGGAAGGGCTGACCCACCTCGTCCGTCGCGAGGTAGAGGCGCAGCGTCGAGGGGCGGTAGTCGCTGAGGTGGTCGTGGTCGAAGTAGATCAGGGGGCGGCGGGCGCGGTAGTCCAGCAGCTCGTCGCTGTCGAAGGTGGCGACCACCTTGTGGTCGAGGGTGTCGAGCAGGTATTCGCTGAGCTGGGTGACCGCGGAGCCCGCGTCGGCGAAGCCGGTCAGGCCAGCCACGAGGTGGAGGCCCGCTGGCACGTCGGAGACTTCGATGGAGAGGTCGTAGAGGCCGGCAGGATCGCGCATGGAACCACTCTAATCGCGTCGCCCCGGGAAAGCCGGGCGGTACAACCCCCCGTGCTGATGCTCAGAGCGAACAGGCGTCGCGCGCCTCGGTACGATTGGGCAATGACTGTTGCGGCGCTGAGCGTCTCCCCCGAATCCCCCCTCTCCATCGAAGCCGACGTTCTCGTCGTCGGCGTGTCCAGCTCGGACGCCGGACCGGTCCTGCTCACCGGCATCCCCGAGGTGCTCGCCCTCCAGGACTCCCTCGCCTCGATCGGCGTCAGCGGATCCGTCGACGAGCTCGTGCGCCTGCCCTTCTCCACAGGGGCCGCCGGCAGCCTCGCGCTCGTCGGCGTCGGAAGCGCGGCGACGGACGCCGATTCGCTGCGCCTCGCAGCAGGATCCGCCACCCGCCAGCTGCGCGGCATCGACTCCCTCGTTCTCGCACTTCCCGTCACGACCGACGCCGAGCTCGTCGCGGTGCTCGAGGGCGCGGCCCTGGGCGCGTACCTCTACACCGAGTACCGCTCCTCCACGCTCGAGGCCACCAAGCCCACCGCGTCCAGCATCGTCGTGGCCAGCGGGCTCGACGCGTCGACCGCCGTCGACCGCGCCACCGTCGTGGCGACCGCGGTGCACACCGTGCGCGACCTCGTCAACATGCCCCCGAAGGACCTCTACCCCGAGACGCTGGCGGATGCGGCTGTCGCGCTCGCAGCCCACACCGGGATCGACGTCACCGTGCTGGACGTGGCCGCCCTCACCGAGGGCGGTTTCGGCGGAATCCTCGGCGTCGGCCAGGGCTCCTCGCGCGGCCCGCGCCTGGTGAAGCTCTCCTACTCCCCCGCCGGGGCCGCCAGGCACCTCGCCCTGGTCGGCAAGGGCATCACCTTCGACTCGGGCGGACTCTCGCTCAAGCCGGCGCTGTCGATGCTCGGCATGAAGACCGACATGACCGGCGCGGCCACCGTGCTCTCCGTGATCGTCGCGGCCGCCGACCTCGCCCTTCCCGTGCGGATCACCGCGTGGATGTGCCTCGCCGAGAACATGCCGTCGGGCACGGCCACCCGGCCGGACGACGTGCACCGCATCCGCGGTGGCAAGACGGTCGAGAACCTGAACACCGACGCCGAGGGCCGCATCGTGCTGGCCGACGGCCTGGTGGCTGCGAGCGAGGAGAACCCCGACGCGATCATCGACGTCGCGACCCTCACCGGAGCATCCGTTGTCGCCCTCGGCAACCGCTACGTCGGCGCCATGGGCGACGACGCGTTCGTGGCACAGGTCGTGGCCGTCGCGGGCCGCACCGGCGAGTCGCTCTGGCAGATGCCGCTGCCGGCCGAGCTGCGCCCGCTGCTCAACTCCGACATCGCCGACATCGCCAATGTCAAGCCCGGGAACACCGGCGGCGGCATGCTGGTCGCCGCCCACTTCCTCAAGGAGTTCGTCGGCACGACCGGCGAGGGCGACGACAAGCGCCAGATCCCGTGGGCGCACCTCGACATCGCCGGACCGAGCATGAACGGCGGCGGCGGCTACGGCTACACCCCGAAGGGCCCGACCGGTGTAACTGTGCGTACGCTGATCGCATTGGCCGAGGAATTTTCTCGCTCGTAGTACAGTCGTTGTGGCGGATATCTCCACCCATACGACCGTCGGCGCACGAGCCGGCGGGTCGTCCCACTACCTGAAACACCAAGGGAGTTGCGTAAGTGTCGGAACAGAATTTTGACCTTGTGATCCTGGGCGGCGGAAGTGGCGGCTATGCAGCCGCGCTTCGTGCCAGTCAGCTCGGACAGACCGTAGGACTCATCGAGAAGAACAAGCTCGGCGGCACCTGCCTCCACGTGGGCTGCATCCCGACCAAGGCGCTCCTGCACTCCGCAGAGGTCGCCGACGTCACCCGCGAGTCGGCGAAGTACGGGGTGAACGCGAGCCTCGAGGGCATCGACATCTCCGCCGTCACCGCGTACCGCGAGGGCATCGTGGCGAGCAAGTACAAGGGTCTGCAGGGTCTGATCAAGGCGCGCGGCATCACGGTGATCGAGGGAACCGGTCGCCTGACCTCCCCCACCACCGTGCAGGTCGGCGACGACACCATCACCGGCAAGAACATCATCCTCGCCACCGGTTCCTACTCCCGCTCGCTCCCCGGTCTCGAGATCGGCGGACGGGTCATCACCTCCGAGCAGGCGCTCGAGCTCGACTTCATCCCGAAGAAGGTCGCCGTGCTCGGCGGCGGCGTCATCGGCGTCGAGTTCTCCAGCGTGTGGAAGTCGTGGGGTGCCGACGTGCACATCATCGAGGCGCTCCCGCACCTCGTGCCGAACGAGGACGAGTCGGTCAGCAAGCAGTTCGAGCGCGCCTTCCGCAAGCGCGGCATCGGCTTCACCCTCGGAGTGCGCTTCAAGAGCGTCGAGCAGAACGAGGACGGCGTCGTCGTCACCCTCGAGAACGGCGACACGATCGAGGCCGAGCTGCTGCTCGTCGCCGTCGGCCGTGGCCCGTCGACAGCCAACCTCGGATTCGAGGAGGCCGGCGTCACCGTCGACCGCGGCTTCGTCATCACGAACGAGCGCCTCGAGACGAGCGTGCCCGGCGTCTACGCCGTCGGCGACATCGTCCCCGGCCTCCAGCTCGCGCACCGCGGATTCCAGCAGGGGATCTTCGTCGCCGAGGAGCTCGCCGGTCTCAACCCGATCGTCATCGACGACCTGAACATTCCGAAGGTCACCTACAGTGACCCGGAAGTGGCATCCGTCGGCCTCTCCGAGGCCAAGGCAGCCGAGAAGTACGGCACGGACAAGATCTCGTCGTACGACTACAACCTTGCGGGCAACGGCAAGAGCCACATCATCGGCACCGCGGGCTCCATCAAGGTCGTTCGTGTCAACGACGGTCCCGTCGTCGGTGTGCACATGATCGGCGCGCGCGTCGGCGAACTGATCGGCGAGGCGCAGCTGGCAGTGAACTGGGAGGCGTACCCGGAAGACGTCGCCCCGCTGGTGCACGCCCACCCGACCCAGAACGAGGCGCTCGGAGAAGCGTTCCTCGCCCTGGCCGGCAAGCCGCTCCACGCGATCTAACACGTACGACAAGAACAGGGCGACCACGCCAATCCGGCGCGGCGCAGAACTAAGCTGGCTAGAACAAGATTTTGGTTACTAAGGAGCATCACTGATGAGCGAATCCGTCAACCTCCCGGCACTCGGCGAGAGTGTGACCGAGGGTACGGTGACCCGCTGGTTGAAAAACGTGGGAGACCGTGTCGAGGTGGACGAGCCACTGCTCGAGGTATCGACCGACAAGGTCGACACCGAGATCCCGTCCCCCATCGCGGGCGTGATCGAGGCGATCCTCGTCGCCGAGGACGAGACCGTCGAGGTCGGCACGGCACTCGTGACGATCGGCTCCGGCGAGACCGCCGCGGCCGAGCCCGAGGCTCCGGCCGAAGAGGCCCCGTCCGAGGAGCCCGCAGCAGCGGAGCCCGCAGCCGAGCAGCCCGCCGCTGAGGAGCCCGTCGAGGTCCCGTCCACCGAGGCCCCCGCCCCGGAGGAGGAGACCGCGCAACCGGTCGAGGCGCCCGAGCCCGCCCCGGTCGACCCGGCCCCCGCAGCTGAGGCCCCCGCAGCAGAGGCCGCTCCGGCCGCCGAGGCGCCCGCCGCTCCGGCACCCGCAGCTCCCGCCGCAGCAGCAGCGCCGGCCCCGTCGACCGAGGCAGCGGCTCCCGTCGCCGCCGGCACGACGTCGACCAATGCCGTCGAGCCCGCCGAGTCGCCCAGCGCCAACGCGGGCTACGTCACCCCGATCGTCCGCAAGCTCGCGAACGACCGCGGAATCGACCTCTCCACCATCTCCGGTACCGGAGTGGGCGGACGCATCCGCAAGCAGGACGTCCTGGCCGCCGTCGTCCCCGAGGCTGCAGCGCCCGCCGCCGCCGCCCCGGTCGTCGAGGTCTCGCCGCTACGCGGAACCACGGTTCCGATGTCGCGACTGCGCAAGGTCATCGCCGAGCGCGCCGTCATCTCCATGCAGTCCTCGGCCCAGCTGACCTCCGTGGTCGAGGTCGACGTCACCAAGGTCGCGGCGTTCCGCGACCAGGTGAAGGGCGACTTCGTCAAGAAGGCCGGCGTCAAGCTGTCGTTCCTGCCGTTCTTCGCACTGGCCGCCGCCGAGGCGCTCAAGGCCTACCCGATCGTCAACGCGACGATCGACGGCGACACGATCGTCTACCCGGCGCAGGAGAACCTGTCGATCGCGGTGGACACCGAGCGCGGACTGCTGACTCCGGTCATCCGCGACGTGGGCTCGCTCGACCTCGCCGGCATCGCCAACCAGATCTCCGACCTGGCCACGCGCACCCGCGACAACAAGCTCAAGCCCGACGAGCTCGCCGGCGGAACGTTCACGCTCACCAACACCGGTTCGCGCGGCGCCCTGTTCGACACCCCGATCGTCTTCCTGCCGCAGAGCGCCATCCTCGGCACCGGCGTCGTGGCGAAGAAGGCCGTCGTCGTCTCGCACGACGGCGTCGACTCGATCGCGATCCGCTCGATGGTCTACCTCGCGCTCTCCTACGACCACCGCATCGTCGACGGCGCGGACGCTGCACGCTTCCTCGTCGCCGTGAAGAACCGCCTCGAGGGCGGCGACTTCGCGGGTGTGCTCGGCGTCTAGCCGTCAGGCAGCGCATCACAGGTAGTCCCTGATCCGCCAACCGGCCTCGCCCCTCATCACGAGGGCCGAGGCCGGTTTGCTCTGTCCCGGCGGATCCGGCCCGGCGGTTCCGAGGCTCACCAGCGCCGAGTCGCCGAGCCGCTCCACGAGGGCGAGTTCCCCCGCCGCGATCTCCGCCTCGGGAGGCGTCTCCCCTCCGCCCTGGATCGAGCGGACGATGGCCGCGTCGCGCTCCATGGCCGCTGATCCGCCCTGCAGCACTCCGTCGAGGCAGAGCACGGACAGGTCGCGCAGGCAGCGCTCCCGTTCGGCGAGCAGCGCACCGAGCGCGGCCACAGGGTCGTCGGAGAGCACGGGGTCGACGGCGGGCGCGGACTCGTCCACGGGCACCGGGGCGTCGGCGGGTACGGGGTCGTCGGAGGCCACCGGGTCGTCGGAGGAATGGTCGCCCACCTCGTCCGCTGGCGGTTCGGTACCCGCGCCCGCGGCTCTGCGGGACGGCTGGTCCTCCTGCTCCAGCTTCGTGCCGGGCACCCCGGTCGTGGGCGGTTCGCGCGGAACCGCTCCCTCGGTCGCCGTGTCCGTCGGCGGTACGAGCACCAGCGCGGCGAGCACACTCGCCGCCACCGCGGCTCCCAGCGCCCAGAAGCGCGGACGCACCTGCCTCGCCTGCCCGGCCAGCCAGCTCGCTGCACGGGCGGCATGTGCCCGGGGTGCTCCGCCGGCCCTGTGCCCGGCACCCGCGCGCCCGGCGCCCGCGCGCCCGGCTGCCGTGCGCACTGCCGCCGAGGATCCGGCTGCCCGCTGCTCTGCTGCCGTGCGCTCGTCTCGCCTGAGCCCGGCTCCCGTGCGCTCGTCTCGCCTGAGCCCGGTTCCGGCTCGCTCGTCTCGCCTGAGCCCGGCTCCGGCGCGCTCCGGCACGGCCTGCCGCACGGCCGCCGCGCGAGCGCGCTCGCCCTCCTCCACCCTGTCGACGGCATCGGTCGGTCCGAGCCGCACCGGGGCGGGTTCCGCCAGCGCGAAAAGTGACGCGGGGTCGATCGCCGCCGACGCCTCGGGGAGGGACTGGGCGAGATCCGCCGCCGCCTGCCCGGGCACCCGCGCGAGCACCGCCCGCACCACGATCAGCAGGGCCTCCCGGTCGCCGACCACCAGCGGATCCCGGGCGAGCGCCGCCTCGGACTGCGCGGCCGCTATCGGGGCAGCTGCGCCGAAGCCGCAGACCACGGGGGCACCGCAGGCACGGAACAGCACGCTCGACAGCCGCAGCGCGCCGTGGGCGACCCCCGCGCGATGCAGCGCGTCCACCGCCGCCAGCAGGGGCGCGAGGATCGTGACCGCCTCCCCCGGTCCAATCCGCTCCCGGTCGGAGACCAGCCGGCTGAGGCTCCCGCCGGGGAGGCGCTCGAGGATCAGGCACGGCCTCCCGTCGTCGCCGGTCGCCACGTCGATCAGGCGCACGGTGTGCGGGTGGTCGCTGCGGGCGAGTGCGTCGATCTCGGCGTCCACCGCCGACTCGGGGACCGTGGCGTGGAAGACCTTCACTGTGACACTGGAGGCGTCCTGACTGCCGGGCGGAGCATCCGCGTGGCCCAGATAGACGGATGCGCGCCGCCCGACACCGAGGAGGCGCACCAGCCGGTAGCCGCCCCGGCTCTGGCCCACGTGCCCGCCCGCCTCGGAGGGCGCGGCCGGCGCCGGGTCGGCCCGTCGCGGCCCGCGTCGTCGTCGGATCTGCATGCGGCAATGCTGCCTCCGCTACGCCTCCCGCGGAGTCGGGGACGCGAATCTGTGCGGAATGCCGCGCAATCGCGGCCGGTGGAGGACAAGCGACAGATTCCGGTGCGGAGTGCCCGTATCCTTGTACCCATGGCACGCAAACCCAAGGATCCGAACAAAGAACCCGGCCGCATCAAGCAGATGTGGCAAGTACTGCAGATGACCCGGCGGTACGACTCGCTGGCGGTCTGGTATCTGGCGCTGGCGTTCCTGCTCCCGGTTCTCGTCGGTCTCGCGCTCGCCTTCCTCTTCGCGAACCCCACCGACCAGATCATCGGCTTCGTGCTGTTCATCGTCGCCGGCCTGCTAGGCGGCCTCCTCGCCTTCCTGATCGTCCTGGGACGCCGCGCCGAGAAGGCCGCGTACTCGCAGATCGCCGGCCAGCCCGGCGCCGTCGGAGCCGTGCTGAAGAGCTCGCTGCGCCGCGGCTGGACCGCGAGCGAGATGCCCGTCGCGGTGAGCCCGAAGACGCAGGACGCCGTCTACCGGGCCGTCGGCCGGGGCGGGATCGTCCTCATCGGCGAGGGCCCGCGCAGCCGCACGCAGCGCATGCTCGACGACGAGCGCCGCTCGGTCGCCCGCATGCTCCCGAACGTGCCGATCAACTTCCTCTACGTGGGCCCGGACGAGGACTCCGTCCCGCTGCACCGCGTGGCCAACCGCATGGGCAAGTTCAAGACCGTGCTGCGCAAGGCGGAGATCCTCGCCGTGAGCAACCGTCTGAACTCGCTGGGCAAGAACCAGCTGCCGATCCCCAAGGGCATCGACCCCTTCAAGGTGCGGTCGTCGCGTCCGCGCTAGTCGCGACCTGTCACAAGTGCCTCGCGTCCCCCGGGATGCGGGGCACTTCTGCGTCCACGCCGTTCTCCGTCCATCCCCCCGCCCCTTCGGAAATTCAGGAGATCCCGAGCCGACCACGTCTGCAGCCGCGACATTCCAGGCGCGCCGCGGCGTCGCATCCGCAGAAGTCCTGAATTTCCGAAGGGCGGGTCAGGGGCAGGGAGCGAGCGGGAGGACCGACCAGGGTCAGCGGCGCACCAGCACCGTGCCGACCAGGCGGTCGTGCATGCCGCGCTGGTCCTTGTCCCAGATCAGCGCGGGGATCGCGAGGCAGAGCAGGGCGGTGCGGGCGATCGGCTTGACGACGCCGATCCAGCCCGGGTCGATCGGGACGACCCGCATCGAGAGGATCAGGTGCCCGATGCTGCCCCCGAGCGTGGCGATGAACAGCACCTG
>Ga0247813_10001760_pt1 | contig 15823 bp, 9 predicted proteins | sample UWRJL169409C1_FD_180719 | JGI IMG/M metagenome (GOLD analysis project Ga0247813, IMG submission 180719) | Plant litter microbial communities from Arlington Agricultural Research Station in Wisconsin, United States - UWRJ-L169-409C-1 | ecosystem: Environmental > Terrestrial > Plant litter >... | reverse complement strand
CGGAATCTCCGGCGAAGACCCGCGCCCTGACCTCGCGGCCTCGCCCCTCCCCGAGCCGCTCGCCCGCCCCGACGTCCCGCCGCCCGTCACGCGCACCCCGCGTCGCGACGCCCGTTTCCAACACGTCTGGCGTTCCCGCGGAGTCGTCCCTCCGCCCACCAGCCCCGTCCACCAGCGCCTCTGGTGGATGATGAATGTGCGCCTCCAGGAAATGCACGTCAGCGAACTCATCGCCACCGTCCTCGCCGACTGGGCCGGACAACCCTGGGCGTTTTACCACGACCTCGCCCGCCACCTCTGGGACGAAACCCGGCACTGCATGTTGGGCGAAGTCGCCTTCGCCGCCCAAGGTATCGATCACACCACGATTCCCACGCACATCGGCTTCGCCGAATACCCCAACGAAAAACTCCCCGCCCCCGAGCGCTACGCCTTCCTCTGGGGCATCGAGCAAGGCCTGATGGTGAAGTCCGGCAAACAAGCCGAAGTCGCCCTCGCCCAGGCGAGCGGCAACGAACTCGCCGAGATCTTCCAAGACTACGACTGGGCCGACGAAGTCCTCCACGCCGCCATCGGCCGCCGCTGGCTCGAGCCGCATTTCCAAACCCGCGCCGCCATGCTCGACGTTTACGACCGCATCCGCCCCGCCTACGACCAGATGAAAGTGGACGACTTCGCCCTCGGCGGACGCGATTGGTTCCCGGCGTTCTATCAAAAACACCTCGCCCACCGCGACCCCAACCTCGGCCGCCCCGAACCCGCCGCCCCCCCGCTCGCCGGCGGCGGCTACTAAGGTCCGAATACAAATTAACCACCGATCTCACCGATAAGCACAGATACCCATCCCTCCGTCATCTGTGCCCATCTGTGAGATCTGTGGTTAAAGATTTCAGTTCTACGTCTGAAAATTCCATGCCCCGCGCCGTCTTCACCCTCAACCTCTGGACGCTCGACGACACGCCCACCGCGCGTCGTCCGTGGGGCCTCGCCCGCCGCCTCACGGCCGCCCGCGAAGCCGGTTTCGAAGCCGTCCACGTCGCCGCCACGCCCGCGCTCCCCGCGCTATTGCGCAAAAACAACCTGCGCTACATGGGCCTCGTCATCGACCGCGCCGACGCCGACGGCGCTGCTCTCCTCACCGCGCAACACGCCGCCGGCGCCGAACTCGTCAACGTCCAACTCGGCACCGGTGACACCACGACCGCCGCCGCACTCCGCTCCGCCCTCCGCCTGCGCGCCGCCGCGACACGCTGCGGCCTTCCCTGGGCCATCGAAACCCACCGCAACACCGCGACCGAAACACCCGAGCGCCTCGTCGCCCTCGCCGCCGCCTACACGCGCCGCACGCGCGAACCGCTCCCGCTCACCATCGACGCCTCGCACCACGCCCTCGTGAAGCACCTGCGTCCGGCAAACTTCGCCTCCGCCCTGCTTTCGCGCCCCGACCTCATCCAAGCCGCGCGCATGGTTCACCTGCGTCCCTTCAACGGACAACACGCGCAAGTCCCCGTGACCGACGCCCGCAACCGCCTCACGCCCGAGTTCAAGATCTGGCTCGATTTCGCCGAACAACTTCTCCGCGTCTGGCTCGCCGGTCCGCAGCCCGGCGGCGAACTCTGGATCGTCCCCGAGATCGGCCCCGCCACTCCGCACGGCTACAACCTCAGCGTCTTCCCCGACGCCTGGAGCCAAGCCCAGCGCTGCCACCGCGAGCTACGCCGCCTCTGTAACTCGCTCGGCTTTCGTCGTTAAATCTCCGTTTCATTTCTGCAAAAATCCTTCATTGACTCAAATGTATCTTAAAAATACATTTGATCACTAAATCAGCTTTCCGCCCCGTTCGTATCCCCCTCACTTTTGCCCGTCGTCCCCCTCCCGACCATGCACCCGACCTCCGCTCCCATTTCCCTCTCCCGCCCGTCCTCACGCACACGCGGCTTCACCCTGATCGAACTCCTCACGGTCATCGCCATTATCGGTGTTCTCGCCGGAATCGTCATTCCGGTTGTCGGCAAAGTCCAAGCCTCCGCTCGCACCACGAAGTGCGCCTCGAACCTCCGTCAGATTTTTAACTACTACATGATGGATGTGCAGAACAACAAGGGCCGCCTGCCCGCCTACAAGAATCCCGTGACAGGTAGTGCGAGCATCTGGATTCAAGGCTTGGCCACGAAATTCTACGGTGCCGAAATCGACAGCCTGGGCCTCATTCTATCCTGCCCCGACTTAATTGATGTCAAAGGCCAGCCGTTCATCGATTCGAATAAGAAGAACGACCGCGCACCGAACACCTACTCCATCAACAATCTCAACCTAGTCCAGGATGTCACCGCATCCCCCCCTGCCGAGGTGACCAAAACCCTTGCCAGTATCGTCATGCCTGCCCGGGTCGCGCTCGCCGGCGATGGGAATGATAGCGATAAGGACCCTACTTATTTTGGCGGCGTCATCGGCGTGGGCCGTCCTCCATTAACGCCTCATAACAATAAAGCCAACATCGTCTATCTCGACGGCCATGTCCAAGCCGTCTCCGACATGACCCTGCTCAAGGTCACCGCCACGCCGGCACCCGGCACCGCCCAATCCATGTTCTGGTATGGTCAGTAAGAGTAAAATTGTCTCCGCCCTGTAAGCGCAGCCATAGTAATACTCCCGTGCCCGCCGCCTCCATCCCCGAAGCCTCCCCTCTTTTCACCCGCTGGTCCGACCCGGTCTCCGGCGTCACCTCGCTCCTCCTTCCGAACACGGCCGCCCCGCTTCAGCAGTCATTCTACTACACCAACCCGAGCTTCACCGGTGACGGCCGGTTCCTCTGGTTCTACTGCGCTTTCCCGCCCGCCGGAAATGCCAACCAGGGCCGCAGCCTCGGCGTCGTTGATTTCCAACTACAAGAAATCCGCCACTATCCCGAGACCGGCTTCCTCGACGCCTCGCCCGCAGTCGATCCCGCCACCGGCGAAGCCTACTGGTGCTCCGGTATCGAGATCTGGAAACGCGGCCCGCTGGCCGCCGACACACCCGTCCTCGTCAACCGTTTCCCCGCCGACCTCGCCCGCAACCGCCGCCCTTGGCGCGTCGCCACGCACCTCACGTTCTCGGCCGACCGCACCTCCCTCAACCTCGACGCCGAGATCGGCCGCGAATGGTTCGTCGGCCACGCCCCGCTCGATGGCTCGCCGTCGGTCATCTGGCAAACCCTCGACCGCGCCTACAACCACGGCCAGTTCAGCCCCGTTGATCCCGACCTTCAGCTGATCAACCAGGACTCCGCCATCGACCCGGTCACCGGCGACTGCCCGAACTACGAAAACCGCATGTGGCTCCTCCGCCGCGGCGGAAAAATCACCCCCATCTTCGCCGATGCCGCCGCCAGCGGCGCCGCCAAACACGGCCACGAGTGGTGGTCCGCCGACGGCCGCCACGTCTGGTATATCCACTACGGCCGCGGTGTCCTGCGCGTGAATCCCTTCGCCCCGCGTCCGGCCGGCACCGACCCCGTGCCCGAACTCATGTGGCCTTCCGACACCGTCTCGCACGCGCACACCGACTCCACCGAAACCTACGTCGTCGCCGACTGCCAGCCGGGCATCGCGACCGGCATCAGCAAAGTCATTTTCTACAACCGCAAAACCGGCCGCGAGACCGCCATCGTCTCGCAGATGCCCTACCCGGCCGACGCCCTGCGCCGTTACCACGTGCACCCGCATCCGCAGTTCTGTCACCACGACCGCTACATCTGCTACACCACGCTCGTGACCGGCCGCCTCACCCTCGCCTTGGTCTCTGTCGAATCACTGATCGCCGCGACAAGCTGACGCGCATCCGCCGTTCGCCGTGCCATAGACACTCCTGTCTGCGCTCCGAAAAGCCTCGTAGCTACGAGCGTGAGCGAGTGGATCCGCATCCTCCGAAATTAGCGCCCATTAGCGAAAATTAGCGGTTCAAAAATTCACCGCCTCCCGTTCCCCACGGCACCGACACTCCTGTCTGTGTCCTCACCCCATACCATCCCGCATCCAATATGCTTTAACCCCTACATACTTCAGGGCTTAAATCGCGTCCCGCTATGCCCCAAGGGATTAAATACTACTCGTTCTATGAAAAAAGCGGCTACGCCGACGCTGCCCACGCCTACCTCACCGCGCTCGCCGCACTCGGCATCCCCGTCTCCTGGCATCCCCTCCAAATCGGAAAATCCGGCAACTATGAGCCGCTGACCTCCGCGCCTGCCGACCTGTCCGATCAGCCCGGCCTCACCGCTCTCTTCCACGCCGACATCGCCTACGACGTCGTGCTCCTCCACGTCATCCCCGAGTATTACAAACGCTGCCTGGTTAACGAAACCGGCAAATTCATCGTCGCCTACTCCACGTGGGAAACCGACACCCTGCCCGCCTCCTGGCTCCCGCTCCTCGCTCTCGCCGATCTCGTCCTTGTCCCCTCCCAATGGAACCGCACCGTTTACGAAAAATCCGGCTGCCGCGTCCGGCTCCGGGTCGTCCCGCATAGCTTTAATCCGCCGCGCACCACGCCCGCACCGCTTCCGCTTCCCGGTGTGCGTCCAACCGACTTCGTGTTCTACACCATCGGCGTGTGGACCAGCCGCAAAAACAACGACCGCCTCGTCGAGGCCTTCCTTCGTGCGTTCGACGCCAGCGACCCCGTCGTCCTCGTCCTCAAAACCTCTCCGCTCAACGAACGCCTCCGTCGCCACGGCAAACTCCAGTCACGCCTCTCCCGCTGGTTCCGCACCAGCCGCAACGCCGTGCGCCTCCTTCGCCTCGCCCACGCTTCCCCTGCCCGCGTGGTGGTTCTCGATGAATTCGTTTCCGCCGCGCAGATCGAAACCCTGCACCAACGCGGCGACGCCTACGTCTCGCTCGCTCACGCCGAGGGCTGGGGACTCGGCGCCTTCGATGCCGCCGGTCGCGATAAACCCGTCGTCATGACCGGCTACGGCGGCGCTCTCGATTTCCTGCCTCCACACCTCGCGCACCTGATTGATTACGATCTCGTGCCCGTCGAGGTGGGACATACCGAGAACCACTTCATCTACCGCCGGGATCACCGCTGGGCTCAACCCGACCTCAATCACGCCGTCTCGCTCCTCAAAAAAATTTACTCCCAACGCCGCGCCACCGCCTCCACCGGCCGCGAACTCGGTGCCCGAGTGCGCACCGATTACTCCTCCGACAAAATCATCCGTGCCTTCATCGCCGCCATCGACGAAGCCAAAGCGTCACCCGCTCCCAAGCACATCGTCCCGCAGGCGCCTTACCAGTATGCTCCTTCGCTGATCAGCCCCTGGCACCTTTTCCGAAAAATGCTGCGCGCCCGGCTCCTCGAAGGCCGCCGATCCCCATCCTACCAGACGCGCTACCGCCAATGGAAATTCCGCGACGTCAAAACCCGCTTCACCGCCCGCACCGCCGATGAAGCCTGGAACATCCTCTACCGCCTCCCCGAGGAAGATGAATACGGCATCGCCCACGAACGCTTTTCCCGTTCCGACGTCATCATCGATATCGGCGCCCACATCGGCGTCTTCAGCTACATGGCCCACGTGATGGGCAGCCGGGCCATCCACGCCATCGAAGCCGACCCGGCCAACCACGCCCTGCTCAAAAAAAACCTCCGCGACCTCCCGTCCATCCACGTCACCTACAACGCCGTCGGCCGCAGCGACGCCGCCGCACCGTCCCACGTCATCCACTCCGGCTACATCAGCGAAAACACCGGCGGCGGAAACGTCATCATGGGCGGACGCCCCTTCGAGTTCTGGAAACAGGAACTCTTCGACAGTCCGCCCGCCGCCGCCGAGACCCGCATCCCGACCCTCCGCCTCGACGACCTCCTTGCCCGGTTCGAGAAAATCAAACTCATCAAAATCGACTGCGAAGGCAGCGAGTTCCCCATCCTGCTCACGAGCCAGTTACTCAACCGCGTGGAACGCATCATCGGCGAATACCACGAAATCGAACCGGACCTGATGCCCCACCTCGACCCCGGCGCAGTGCTCCCCGGTTATACCGAATACCGCAAAGAACACCTCGCCGAAGCCCTCCAAAAACACGGCTTCACCGTCACCTTCAAACCCCACGCCCGCTGCATCGGCCTCTTCACCGCCACCCGCCCTCCGAAGTAGCCGCAAGCGTGCGCCAGTAATTCCGCCTCGCTCGGATATGGACTGCGGCCAGTTCTAGCGCATTTCAAATAGACCTGCAGCCGTAAATTAACCGCCACGCCGGGCGCGCACAAGGCGCGCCCCTACGATTCCGAGGTAGGGGCGCGGCTTGTCCACGCCCGATTCGGCCACGACTTCATTCGAAACGCTCTAGCCGCTATCGACGGTGTAACTCGTCACACCGCCTCCGCGCTCACAATCCGTATCACAGAGCCAATCCATCCACGCTCAACGCATGCACGGATAACTCACGCAGTCGTTGAGCCCTCCCCTAAACTCCCTGCCGAACTCTGTGCACTCTGTGTCACACTCCGAATCTCAGCATCCCGCCTTCGCCCGCAGCACCCAGCGCGTCGGCCGCAACTCCTCCTCCAGCGTCAGCGGCATCTCGCCGTCCCCCGCCAGCATCGCCAGCAACGCATCGAAATAATCCACCCCCGTGTCCGTCGCCGCGATCTCCAGCCGGCCGTGATCGACCCCGCCCGCGACCAACCGCGTATGCGCCCCGCCTTGCGTGGACTCGATCATCCCGCGCTCACCCAAAATCCGCAGCGTCTCATAACCCCACACGCCCGTGCCTTTCGGGTTCAGGTAATTCGCCGTGATCGACGCCAGCCCGCCGCCTTCCAGCTCCATCATCAGGCACGACGCCATGCGCAATCCGCCCTCGCCGCCCGGATTTCCCGCCGTCGTTTCCAACGCCCGCACCGAGCTCACCCGCGCCCCGGCAACGTGTTCGACAAACCGCATCGCGTGCACTCCGACTTGGAGCAGCAGCCCGCCGTCCACGCCTTCGTCCCGCGGACGCCGTTCGTGCCAGGGATACGATTTTTCAGCGATCACCTGCACCACGCGACCAAGCCGCCCCGAACGCACCACCTCGCGCATCGCGTGATACGGCTGCTCAAAAGCCGTGCCCGCCATCTCGCGAAACACCCGCCCCGTTTTCGCCGCCACCGCCACGATTTTATCGAGCTCTGTTTCGCTCAGCGCCGCCGGTTTTTCCGCATACACGTGACGCCCCGCCTGCAACGCCCGGATCGCCTGGGCGGCCTGCTCGTCGCGACGCGGCGAGCACAACACCACCAACTCGACGCGCGGATCAGTCAGCAACGTGTCGAGATCCGCATACGCCTTCACGTCGGCATCATCGCGCAATGCCGCCGGCAGTTTCTCACGGGGGAACATCGCCACCGCCACGAGTTGCGCGAGCGGATGCCCGACCAGCCGCTCGTGAACCTGGTGCCCGTTGTCGCCATAAAGCGCGACGCCGATGCGGCTCGTGGAATCCAGTGAAGCCATGCCGCCGCTTTCTTACTTCGCCACCGGCACCAGCGTCAGTTCGCCTTCGTGCCAAAGCACCGACGGCAGCGTCACCGCGCCGTCCGCCGCCTGCGTGACCGCCGGAGTCTTGCCCGCCTCAGCCCGTGGACGCGTGATCGTAAACTGCCAGGCCTGCCCTTCTGGCGCCCGCGCGATTCCCTTCAAGCTCACCACCGGGCCGTCCAACTCTTTGTTGGCCGCGTCGAGCGCGGTGCGGCTCACGATGAAATGTCCGCTTTGGCCAAACGCCTTCCGGTCCTCGGCCACCGCGACCACCGTCGCAAAACTGGCTTCGCTCACCACGAGGTGCTTCAACCCGGCCGGAGCCTTCGCATCGAGGAATCCGCTGAACGCTTCCACCTGCGGTGCGGCCACCGTGAACTGGCGGCGCGTCACATCCTTCACGATCTCACGCGTGTCGGAAATGATCGGCGAAACCGCCGGCGACGCCAGCCAGGGCGATGCCGCCTGCGACTCGGGCACCGGTCCATACGAACGGCGGATCGCGTGCACCCCCGTCCAGCCGGCCTGGGCGTCGTTCTTGCCGCGCATGAGCGCGGCATAACCCGCCACTTCAAACGGCACGCCCGTCAAAATCGTCACAGGCGCCTTGCTCGGCGCGACGAGTCCGCGCCGATAAATGAGCCCCGTGGTCCGCAGGTGGTCGATCATCATGCCGTCGCCCACCATGCCGCCGAGGTTCGAGGTGCGGCGCTCATAACGCGCCCAGCCGTCGTCTCCCGTGCCGACTTCTTCGCCGTGCAACCAGGCAAACCACACCAGGCCGCTCCAGCCGTTGAACGCACCGTAAGCCGCCGACGCGAGGGGCAGCATCGAGCGGTGCGGCGACTGCTGGAGGATATTCTTTTCGCCCTCGGCCTGGTTCAGTTCACCGATGAAAAACGGTTTTCCGGCCAGCGCGGTGCGTCCGGCTTTGGCAAAACCATCCTCGACGCCGCGCACCACCAGCGGATCGATGTAAGCGTGGTTCTCCATGATGTCGGCCGTGCGCTCATGCATCTCCAGCGTGTTGTCGCCACGCCAGAGATTGGAGAACGTCATCGGCACGCGGCTGCCCGTCGCCCGCACCACCGCCTGGATGCGTTTGTCATAAGCCTCGTCGAGTCCCGTGAGGAACTTGGCGCGCAACGTGACCAGCGTCGGCGTCGCCGGCTTGTAAAGATCTCCGCCGATTTCACCGGCCGCGGCCGCGTAGTCCTGCCAGCGTTTTTCGAGGCGTTTCTGCCAGAATTCCGGCAGGCGGTTCAGGCACACGATGGCGTATTCGAGCGCGTGTTCGTTGACCACTTCAAGACTGATGACCTGCGGATCCAGCGCGTAGGAAAGACCCGTGTGCGGGTTCACATGCGTGAGCAGGTTGCGGACGAACTCCTCTTGCAGGAGCGCGGCGCGTTCATCGACGACCGGCAGGAGCTTGCGCAGATCGAAGCTCTTCTTCGACGGCCAGCTGTTCATCTCGGTGAGCGCGGCGACCCAGGCGTCGCGGTCGGCGTCGTCGGTTTTGAGAATATCCACGTCGCCCGGCAGGTAGGCGCGCGTGAAGTGCGCGGAGAACGCGAGGTAGATTCCCTGCTTGCGCAGCGCGGCGTTCAAGTAGTCGAAGCGGTCGAGCGCATCGGCGTCGAACTCGCGCGAGTTGCCCTTGTAGGTCACCAGCGCCCCGCTCGCCATGTCGGGATTCCAGTCCTTGGCCGCGCGCAGGAGGTGATGCGGACGCGCCAGATTCACCCCGAGGCTCGCCAGGTTTTTGGCAAACGCATCCGCGCGCGCATGGTCGGGATAACTGGAAACGAGATTCACGCCCCAGAAACGCACCACGCTGCCGTCGGGCGCCACGTAATCCTCACCCTTGATCGAGAGCGGCGTGATGGGATCGGCGGCCGGCGCCGCGGAAACCGGTGAAAGGACGGCAAACGAGGCCGCCGCGAAAAAAAGAATCGAAGAGAGACGGGACATGGAACGGGTAAAAACAAACGTAATGAGGTAACTGAAAACAGTGCGCGGCGGATCGATATGCGACACGGACAATTCGCCCGTGTCACCCCGATCCGCCCGCACCCACCCACCGCTTACTTCGCGGCGGGCGCGGCGGCTTCCGCATCGACGCTCGCCACGGAGAACACATCGACGCTGAACACGCCGGCCTGGCGACCCTCGGTCAGCCATTTACCGAGGCCTTTTTCAAAACGCGCATCGGCGACGAGGTTGTCCTTCGGACGGTCGCGACCCGCGAGTTGGATGGACACATCCGCGAGCCAGATCTTCACGGCGCTCTTGTCGCCAAAGTTAAAGGTCAGGCGCGATTTGCCGGGGATCGCCTTGGCGGCGTTGAACGGGAGTTCATAACGCTTCCACTGCGTGCCGATGGCGATGTTCTCGCGCAGACCGAAAAACGCCCACGGCGGCGCTCCGTTCTTCGTCGAGATGGCGAGGCGCGTGTCGGCCGAAGCCTTGGCCCAGAACGCGACCACGTAGCTCTCGGTCGGATCGAAGTTGATGTCGTTCTGAAACAGCTGATGGCGGAACGGACGCTCCGGCTCCTCGGCAAAACGTTCGAGACGCGCGGCGTTGCCGGTCGGGGCGGTCTGGTCGGAATCAGCGGCGCGCAGCGAGAGCAACGGAGCGGCGGTGAACAAGGCGGCGATCAAAGCGCCGAAAACAAAACGGGGGGATTTTACAGGGGATTTCATGATTTGATTTTTTAAATGACAAGGGATGTGAACGGGACGACGTGCCCGGTGTTCCTGAAAAACTTAGCGCTCACCCACGCGACGACGGAAGGCAAGGCAGGCGACCGCGGAGAGACCGAGGATAATGGCGGTCGTGGTCGGCTCGGGAATCGAGGAGCCGCTGACATTCAAGATCCCCGTGGACTCGGTGAACGTGAACAACGCGCCGCTCGTCAGATCGGAGCCGGTCCAGATTCCGGAATTTTTGGTGAGCGTGACGTTGCCAAACGCACCGGTGATCACGATCGAGTTTCCAAAGATGGGCTGCGTGGAGTCGGCATCCGCGAGGCTGAAAAGCTGCCAGCTGCCGGTCAGCTTCGAGCCAAACTTGAAATACAGCGTGCCCGCGAGCGTGGCCGTGCCGAGGTTGCTCTTAAAGTTGTCGAACTGCCCGATGCCCGTGCCATCGATGTTGAAGGTGATCGAGCTGGCCGCATCCATCGTGAACGTGCCGCCGTCCATCGTGATATTCGCGGAGCCGAGCGAGGCGCCCGAGCCGAGGGCCAGCGTGCCGCTGTTGATGATGGTGCCGCCGGTGTGAGTGCTCGCACCGGTGAGCGTGAGCGTGTTCACGCCGGCTTTTACAAGGATCGTTTTGGTCGAAGCGACGGCATTATCGATGATCGAAGAGCCAATGCTCAGAGCGCTGGGCGTGTGGACGAACAACTCTCCCGTTGAATAACCGGACGTCAGGTTACCGCCGGATATAGAGCCGCCATCGCCGATGATACCGCCGCTGGCAACGGTCAGAGTGCCGGAGGAAAGGGTCAGCGCCCCACTGGTGGCCGCGCGTAAGGTATTGATCGTTTTGTCTCCACTGCCGCTGACCGCGGCATTGATCGCGACATTGTTCGCCGCCAACCACGTGCTGAACGTGTTATTGTTCGATCCAGCGGTCGATGCGATAAGCCCGCTTGAAACCGTAGCGAAGCGATTGCCGCCTACGGTCATCCAACCACCCAAAGTGCCATTAACGGTTAAATTACTCGTCCGCGCCACTCCGCCAGCCGCGTTGGTAATGTCGAGCGTGCCACCCTCGCCCCGCGTGATCGCGCCCAGCGCGATGCTGTTGATCGCCGCTCCCGTATTGGAAGGGCCCTTGAAAATCGTGTTCGCTCCGCCCGCCAGATAAGTCGCGCCCACCGTCTCCACCACATTTGAGCCTCCGCTCAGGATCAGTGATCCACCTTTCAAGATAAGATCGCTGCTGTCATCGAGCCGGCTGCCGTTGCTGCTCGTATAATCCAGATTCAAGACCGCACCTTTCGTAACCGAAACACTCCCGCTGAACGTGTTGTCCCCGCCCAAGGAAAACGTGACTCGCTGATCGGCGTTAGCCTGTGCCGTGGTCTTGCCGAGCCCGCGGCCGTCAAACACCAGGTTGCCCGTTCCCGACACCACGGAGTTCACGCGAATCGAAGCTCCGTTGTCGTTGCGGCGCAGCGCGCTGCTGCTCCACGTCTGATCTCCGCCCAACACCAGGCTGGTTCCACCGGTGATCGTGGTGGTTCCACTGGACGTCGTGCCGGTGACGGCCATACCGCCAATCGTAACCGATCCGCTGAGCGTCACGGTGTTGTTATCACTGGCGCCGATCACAAACGCCGCCGTGTTCCCGCTCGTCCACGTCTGCAGCGGATTGCTGCCCGCCGTCGTCGCGCTCCAGTTTGCCGTGGTGCCCGCATCCCACGTGCCCGAGCCGTTGACGATGCCCGACACGGTGGTCGTATCCCAAATCTGGGTGGCGGCGGAAAGCGGCGAGACACCGAGCGCGGCGAGCGTCAGTGCGAGGAGCGGAAGCGGGGATACGGTTTTCATGGGGGATTGCAGGTTTCGAGATAACTGGAGGTTTAGGAAAATTTCAGGGCCCGGGGCCGGCGGCGCGTCCGCACGAGCCGCGTTCGATCAACCGGCAGGCTAGGCGTTCGTGGTGGTTCACCAGTGCTTCGCCGTTCAACTGGCGCACGAGCAACTCCACCGCGCGCCGGCCCGCTTCCATCAGCGGCTGGTGCACCGTCGTCAGGGGCGGACGGCTCGACGCCGATGCCGGAAGATCGTCAAAACCCACGACCGCCACGTCGGCCGGCACCGACCAGCCGCGTTCCTCGCAACGCTTCAACGCGTTGTGCGCGATCAGGTCGTGCAGGCAGATCACCGCCTGCGGAGGTGTGCGCATCGCCATCAGCACATCCATTTCCTGGATACCCTGGCGCGCCGGATCGCGGCTGCCCACCTCGAGGAAAAACTCCGGCGGCACCGTCAGCCCGTGCTCTTTCATCGCCGCCAAAAAACCTTCCTCACGCTCGCGCACCACTTCGATCCGCGCACTCGTGAGAAACGCGATGCGCTGGTAGCCGCGCGCGATGAGATGGGTCGTGAGCGCATGCATCGCCTCACGGTTCTGACTGCACACGCTGGGCACGCTGGCGTCGGCGGAAAACTCGTCCACCATCACGACTTGCTGACCGGCCTGACGCAGCGCGTGAATCACGCGGGCGTTGGTCGCATCGGGCAGCGGCGTCTGCAACGGCACCAGAATCGTGCCCGCGACTTTGTGCTCGTTAAGACTCACGGCCTGCGTGAGCGCCGCGCCGCCGTCATTCTGCGAATCCGCCAGCATCAGCTTGTAGCCGAGTTCCGACGCCGCTTCCTGCGCGCCGCGGATCAACACATCGTAGGCGCCCGTCACGTTGCTGTGCTGGCACACCAGCAGCGCGAGCAGCTTTTTCTGCACCGACGAACGCTGAAAATTCACAAAGGTCCCGCGTCCCCGGAAACGCACCAGCAACCCCTCCTCGACCAGATCCGCGATGGCCTTGCGCACCGTCGTGCGAGACAGGCTGGTCACGCGGCAGAGTTCCAACTCCGTGTCCAGTTGCTCCCCGTGGCCGACTTCGCCGCTCAGCACCTTGTGGCGCAGCAATTCTTTGGCCGCCCGGTAACGTGTCGTTTCGTCCAGATTCCTAGAGTCGAGAGAGGGTGTCATAAGTAAGGAACACATCGTTGTATTACTTAAAAACAAACTCTTATCGACCGCCCGACACCCCGGCAAAATCCCACGCCCAGCCCGGCGTCACAGAGACGGCTGAACTGCGCACGGTAATCGCGAGAAAGTGAGAAAGGACGGAACACAGGGCTGACGGGGTTAAAAATCTAAATGTATCTTAAAAATACATTGTCTAGAGAAATCGAAGATGTCTGGCTTTGCCCAATTCGTTTTTACACGCCTTCCTCCACTCGAAGACGGTCCCGCAGTTTTCATTTTTACATTTCAAATCCCCCGCTTCCTCCATGCGTTTTCATCTTATCGGCAACTCCCACCTCGATCCCGTCTGGCTCTGGGACTGGCGCGAAGGCCTCAACGAGGGCATCATCACCTGCCGCACGATCACGCGGCTCATGGACGAGTTTCCCGAGCTCACCTACATCCGCGGCGAGACGTCCCTGTATCGACATATCCAGGACAACGACCGCCCGCTCTTCGCCCGCATCCGCGAGCTGATTGACGCCGGTCGCTGGGACGTCGTCGGCGGCACGCTCTGCCAGCCCGACACCAACCTCCCCGCCACCGAGGTGCTCAACCGCCACTTCACCTCCGGCCTCGACTACATGCAACGCGAGCTCGGCGTGCGCCCGCGCGTCGCCTGGTCCGCCGATTCCTTCGGCCACAGCGCCGGCTGGCCCGAGATCTACGCCGGCGCCGGCATGGACTACTTTGCGTTTTCCCGCCCCTTCGAGGCCGACTGCCCGCTCCCCTCGCCCGCCTTCTGGTGGGAAGGTCCCGGCGGTCGTCGCGTGCTGAGCTGGCGCATTCCGATCGGCTGGTATGGCAGCGAACGGGGCGACGTCGGGCGACGCCTCGACGAATACCGCGCCAAGGCCCCCGCCTGGGGTCTCGACAACGTCGCCATCACCTTCGGTCTCGGCAACCATGGCGGCGGCCCCACCGCCCAACAAATCCGCGAGATCCTCGCGTGGCGTGACGCCAACCCCGACATCCAGGTCGAGTTCTCCACGTTCCACCGTTTCTTTGCCGCGCTCGAAAAAGAAAAGAAGCCGCACCCCGTCGTAAACAAGGAGCTCAACTTCACCCTGCGCGGCTGCTACGCGAGCGCCTTCCGCTACAAAAAAGCCTACCGCCGCACCGAGAACCTGCTCCTCTCCGCCGAGCGCACCACGAGCGTCATCGCCGCCGCGCTCGACCGCCCCGCGCCCGACCTCACCGCCGCGTGGGATTCGATGTTGTTCAACACCTTTCACGACATCCTCCCCGGCACCTCCATTGAGTCCAGCTACGAGGACCAGCACGCCTGGCTCGGCGTCGCCTACCACGACGCCCGCCGTCACGAGCTCGCCGCGCTCACCGCCCTCGCCGCCGAGTGCGACACCCGCGTCCCCGCCCCGGCCGAAAACATGCCGACCGGCGTCCCCGTCGTGCTGTTCAATCCGCACGCCGTCCCGCTCACCACGTTCGCCGACGTCGAGTCCTGCCTCGAATACCGCCACATCAAAGCCTACGACAAACGCCCCGACGCCCTCCCCGTCGAGGTGATCGACCACCGCGGCAAGCCCGTGCTGTTCCAACTCCTCGCCGTCGAAAACCAATTCGCGATGGAGCAGCCGTGGCGCAAGCGCTTCCTGTTTCCCGTCACGCTGCCGCCCTTCGGCTACCAAGTCGTCCGCGTCGCCTGGAACGAAACCCCGCGTCTCGCCCCGCCGCTCAAGACCGGCGTCCGTTCGCGCGGCGACACGTTCGTCGCCAATGAAGTCGTCACCGTCTCCGCCCAGCCCGGCGACGAAGGCATCCACGTCACCCTCGACGGCAAAAAACTCTTCGGCCGCGACGGCCTGCGCGCCGCCACGTTCGACGATCCGTTCGGCTCGTGGGGCAACCACGACGGCGATACCCACGGCGACGACATCTCCAGCCTGCTCGCCCGATGGACCGTCGCCCAGACCAAGGTCATCGAAACCGGTTCACTGCGCGCCGTCCTCTGGGTTCTCCTCACCTCCGGCACTTCGCGTCTCGAACTCAGTTTCGCCGTCGATCATGGCGTGCGCCACGTCGCGATCACCGCGCGCCTCCTGTGGAACGAGCGCTCCGCCCGCCTCAAACTCCTCATGCCGGGCGCCGGTGACACCGCGCTCTTTGAGGTCCCCGGTGCCGAAGTCGCCCGCGGCCCGCTCGGCGAAGTTCCCGGCGGACGCTGGGTGCGCGCCGACGCCGCCCGCGTGCCGTTCGTCTTCGCCAGCGACGCGCTCTACAACTTCGACCTCACCTCCGGCGCGCTCCGCGCCACCGTGGTCCGTTCGACGCGTTACGCGCGCAACAGCAACGCCACCGCCACCGAAGATCCTTGGCGTCCGCACCAGGACCTCGGCGAACACACCTTCAAGTTCGCGCTCGGCGCCGCCGACACCGATGCCTGGACCCTCGCCGACAGCCTCGAACAACCGCTCGTCTTCCTGCGCACCGCGCCGCACGAAGGCGCCCGCGGACGCACCGGCACGCTGGCGACGTTGAGCAAAGGCGTGCGCCTGCTCGCCGTGAAACCCGCGACTGACG
>Ga0247813_10001758_pt1 | contig 15829 bp, 18 predicted proteins | sample UWRJL169409C1_FD_180719 | JGI IMG/M metagenome (GOLD analysis project Ga0247813, IMG submission 180719) | Plant litter microbial communities from Arlington Agricultural Research Station in Wisconsin, United States - UWRJ-L169-409C-1 | ecosystem: Environmental > Terrestrial > Plant litter >... | reverse complement strand
CTTGGTATCAAGTTGCACGCTTTGGACACCGATTTGGAACATACCAGCGATGACGTTATCAACACGGTTTTTGATTTCGTCTTTGGCCTTTGAATAGGTGGCTGTATCGATTTTTGTGACGGTGTTAGTAGGTTTGGCGAATAGTTTTCCAAAGAAACCCTTCCCCTGTTCCACAAAGTTCGCAGCGTCACCCTTCGGGAAGTAAGGTACGACAATATAGAAAGTCTTTTCCATGATGTTCGCTTCCTGTGACAGGATGTCGATATAGTTCATGTAATCATCCATTAGGACACCGAGGAGCATATTGTCCTGGCTGCGACGAAGCAGAGCTAACTTATCGAGGTACGTACTGATATCGACGCGCTGTGAACGAATCAAAATCTGCACAGGAAAGTTCAGTGAGTTAAGGAAGTTCTGGTAGCTGTATTCAACACCTTCACGTTCACGGTCGCTCATCAAGTCAAAGTTAATCGATTTACACGCAACAACAGCACGCATTGAACCATCAATCATAATCACCATATTGTCACGGACTTCAGATAACTGAAGCGTACTTTGGGTTGAGTTAGGGTTCTTTGGGATGGGTTTTGCCTGCGCACCAGAGGCGATATTGGCGGCTTGTTGAGCAACTGGTGCAGCGATAGGCGCTTGTTGCATTGGTTGCGGAGCTTGGGGCTGAGTTGGGACAGCATAAGCAGGCGCCTGAGCAACAGGTGCTGGAGCCGGTGCGCCGTTAGCGCCTGGCTGATTTAAAAACGGATTGTTTGGCTGCATGCCGTTTCTCCACCCACTCCCATGGTTAGTGCCGAATTATCGTAATGATATCACTACCTCTTCAGACATATCGTCTTCTTTTTGTTGAATACGATGCGCTTCACGGGCAATTGTCTCGATAGATAGGTCGGGGTTATTTGCAAGGTTTATTATATCAGCAGACGGTGCTTTATCGCTAGTGGTTGATGGAGTTTGTGGTGGCGGAATTGGAATCGATTGATTTGCCTGATGAGACGGGTCATTCATTGGTTGAATAACCATTTGTTGAATGTCGGGATAAGGATTGTAGGTTGGCGTAGGCTGTGTGGCCTCCTGAGGGGCTGGAGCGGTCGTATATTGTGGTGTTGGCGGCATGACAGGCGCTGACGGTGCATATACCGTCGCAGGGTTTTGTGGTGTTATTGCTGGTTGCGGATACATCGGCGGCGCAATCGGTGCCGCAACTGGAGCTGGTGCTGGATTGTGCATTCGATCAATCGCCTCTTGGCGTATTCGTCCAGCCTCTTGATCCATGAGTGTATTAAAAGACTGTGCTACCGAACTATTGCCATCAAGCACGTCCTGGGTGCTTTGAGCTTCGACATAGACATCGTTATTAATAGTTGTGCTCATTGACTGTGCCCCTACCCCTTCCCCGCGAATTGCCCATCCTTGTGAGTCAACGATGTTCGCTAGATAACTAAAACGCTGTTCAGCATCAGCTTGGGTGATGTCTTTGGTGCGGTGAATTTCTACTGTCTTTGGGACGGTGATCTCAATGAGTGACTCAACGCCATCCGGATCCCACAAGCGTTTGTGGGGTTTGAGGTAAAATGAAACGATCGCCGCCAAGTAAATTTCCATTGGCTGATCTTTGCGTAGTGGCAGTGCGAGCGCGCCAAAAAGCAGAATGATTGGCAGTGGAATAATCACGAGTCCAATAAATAGTTGGGCAAGTCCCCAGGCAGCCACTCCGGCGAGGGCAACAATAATCAGATAGATAAACTGTCGGAAGCTAAACGGTCCGATTAGTTTGTCATCTGCCTCGACATCTTGGGGTACTTTGTATGTTGCCATAGTAGGTTTAGTATATCAGTTATGCTAACGGATTTTGCCGTCGGGTCGGATTCCTGCGACATTACCAACATCGTTTGCGAAGTTGTTATTGCCATGCCTAATAGTAATCTCAGATACCGCGGACGAAAGTGTCGTACCGACTGCACCATCAAAGTCACCCTGTAGATCGGAACTCTTTGAAATGTCGTCAATTGCACTGTTAAATCCGTTGATAGCCTTTTTGTAATCATCAATAGCATCTTGACTAGCTTTATCTGCTGCAAAGGCTGTTGGATTTGATGTCTTCAGGTTTTCAGCCGCAGATGCGTTAATCGAAAGACCTTCTAGGTGCTTGATAAGAGCTGACGCGGTGTCGGGCTTGAATTGAACAAGATCCCTACCCTTGATGCTGCCAAATGCCCCTTGAGCTCCCTTGATAAGGTCGGGTGCCTTCGAAAGGATTCCCCCAGGGTTTGCATTAATAGCTTCTTGAGTCTGTCGGATCAATTCTTCACCACCCTTGACGTCGCCATTTGCGATCATCTTTTGACCAGCTGCATGTTGGTCGCGAAGGAATTTAGTATCACCGACCTGAGCTGCATAGTGTAGCGCTGCCGATGTTCTTGGGCCACCTTTTGACTCATCAATTTCTTTTTGCAAGTAGCCTCTTTTGCCATCAGGTTGCATTGTTGAGAGCGCACGCTGCAATGGTAGCATCGCTTCTTTCAACTCTTCAGCCTCAGCTGATGCGATAGCCTTACCTGCAATAACTTTTGCTTGTTCAGAGTCTCCACCAGCCATGCGCATGGCGAGTGATGACGGTTCTCCGTTAGCACCTGTTCGTTGCAGTTCACTCACGATAGAATCAGTTGCTGCGCTCTTTGCAATACCTTCAAGGCTGGCGCTGGTTCGCTCAACATTTCCTTTGCGACGTGCGCCGGTTGCCATGAATCTTGCTCGTCGTGATGCGCCTGGAGCCATCGATGCATCAAGCTTTCTCTTGAGACCACGATTGTATGAATCTTTCGCGACTCGTTCGCCGCCTTTTCGGAGACGGTCGAATGGACCCTTGTTCTTGTTGTTGACCAGTCCAGCGAATCGGCCGAGGACACCTTGGCTCAAGTTAATAAGTAACGGTGTGATAAAGAATGGAATTGCTTGAATGGCGAATGATCCAACGTATAGACATAGTCCAATAAATGAATCGCCACCACTAGATGTTTCTCGAAGGATAACTGATGCGAGCATTGAAGCACCGAACACAACTGATAGCATTGGGAATAAGAGCAACAATGTTACAAATAGTTTTTGCCATTTCTTGTAAAGACTTTCAGTATTAGGTAAGAGGTATGCCACGAAGGCCAGTGGCGCTAATACGATCAACATGATAATCAAGGCTTGGCGTGCTAACAGGACAAGGAAGGCAACGACGAGTGCGAAGAGTGCACCAACAAGTAGTGGTAGTAGCGCTGCTAGTGCGGCTGATATGGTGACACTTGTGAAGGCGGCAATACCAGCACCGACGCCAACAACGGCCGCAGAGCCACTAAGTAGTGCGAGCGTCATGCTCCCCCAGGTTTCTTCACTAGAGCCGGGATCGTTAACGGTCGCTCTAGAAATTCCATCGAAAACTTGTTGAACACCAACACCTAGAATATTCGAGACATCCACAGCAATGGCGCATATAAAGAAGGAAATGTTTACAAGGATTGCCCCCACAATCAAACGTGGGAGAAGTTTTTTAACACCGTAATTAGATACACCAGCACTTGTTAGTTGTGAGAAAATAATGATCAAGAATACGATTACGAAGGCAACGTTGGCAATTGATCGCATAACCGACCATGCAGTATAGAGTGGGTTATTGTCAGGTGATAATTTTAAAGGCTCCACTTTCATAAATGCCTCAACGCCATCAAACAAAGCGTCAGTAATACCGGCCATCGCGTTGGCTGCAGGACAAAGAATCCAGCCGATACCTTCAACTCGACATGAAGTACCTTCGTTTGCTGTGCCATCGCCTTCGATGTCGTCAGTAAGTCCAACTTCTGTTTTTACAGCACTGTCCTTATTTGCTAATGCCCACTTTGCATACGCCTCTGCGTACTTATTCATGTTCGTAACAATCTCTGAACAATTAAAAGCAACCGTCGCATATTCTGGACCACTACCTGGTCGGATAGTGACGGTCTCATCTTTCTTTAATGCGCCATTGTATGATCCGGTAATGACCAAGTCTTTAGCAGTAACGTCTTTTACGTCTATTTTGCTCACATCCACCCAATCAACTTTGTTGTAACCTAGTTGGTTATCGCTTCCCTTTTCGGTGCTTGAAGGTCGCTTTGTAATATCGGGGATACAGCTGTTCGCAACAACACCCTTATAATAGACATACCATTCGTGATCTTTTAGCCCTGGCTCAACGCCTGCCTTTGTGCCGTAAATAATTTTTCCAATGTAATCTCGGAATGCGGCGGCACCTTCGTCCCAGCCCATGCTACCCGATCCCGCAGGTCGTTCCATTTGATTTGAACTAGAGATACAGTCAGGCATGCTAAGTTTGCCCATGTCGACACGTTGCATACCGATATTACAAAGTAGCTGCGGGGCGGTGATTCCCCAGAACGATAATGCATTAGTTATGAGCTGTTTTGACTCTTCGCCGCAGTTAATTAAGCCGTCAGCCCCAACATTGGCTGTTTTCTTGAAGTAAACACCAATTGGCGATGCCCTATCTGTATAGTTTGTAGAACCTTTACCGAACCATAGTCCAGATTTAACCTTGTCGTTATCGATACGACCACCAGCAGTAAGACCGTCACCGTCAGCCATAGGGGCATTTTTAAAACAGTTACCGAGTGCGCGGTAATAGAGGAAAGATTTTACTCGCCACGTAGGGTCCTCTACTTTGCTTTCGGCGGTTGTTACTGCGCCGGCATCTTGGGTGCTTATAAATGTCGAGGTAAGAAAGGTAAAAGCAAAGAGTGCAAGAAAAAGAAAAGGTTTAATCCTTATCTTTTTGCTTGCACTCTTTTGTTCAAGCCCAGAACTGCCAGACGTGGCTATCATATCTATGCTCTATTGAAGCATAAGCGCCTTGGTTTTGAAAGCGAACGGTAGGAGTTCTTGAAACGAGTTTTAGTGGGTGATGTTGCTAACTTTGTAAGCACCGTCTTCAACAACGAGCTTTACAGTCTGGGTGAATGATTCACCATTGAAAGTGCCAGTGAATCGGTCGCTCTCACCGACTGAGTTTTCGTCGGCATTGTCGTACTCATTACCTGTAGCAGTAAATGTAATGCTACCGTCTTCACCAACAACGAGGTCTGTATAATTAACGAGTTCGACGGCACGCATGTATGGGACCTTGTCATATTCATTAACTTCTTCAGGGAACGATGTCATAACACTCATCATAAGATTTTCAACGTGAGCAGATTTAATGGTATTAACAACATTATTCACACCTAGCTCAGCAGTGCTTGATACCATGTTTTGAATAAACAGGTCATCGTATTGAGATGCGAGTGGTGTTGCAACATTTTCCCTAAAGCCACCAACGTCGAAATATGTGTCAGCAAGTTCAGTACTGTATCCAGCGTTAAACCAGTTAGAGAGATTATTGTAGTACGCAGCAGGCACGTCTTCAGGTGCAACAGTAGCCGCGTCGATACGAATATCATCAGCAGTAGGTTCGAGATTCATTGTTTCGTACCAAAGTTCAGCGGTTGGTTCTGCTTCGTTACCGTCAAGAGGGTCTTCAACAGGCGCTTCGTCGGTTTGGCTCGTGCCGGGTGCTTCAGGGGCTGGTTCGTTGTTTGCACTTACACCAGCAAAGATTGCACCACCAAAGATTGCGAGACCAGCTGCAGCAGCACCAAGTTTTGCGCCAATAGGAATTCTCTTTTTCGCCTTTTCGGGCTTGTCGCTTGGACCTTCTGGATTAAAGGGTGCGCCGCCGGTAGAGCGTGGTGCTTCGGGAGCAATAACGTTGCTAAGGTTTGGGTTTTGGAATTTGTTGCTTGATTCTAACACTGCTGTGTTCCTTTTCGCGCTTGGCGACATTCTTATATAATGCATCGACTTGGGCTTGTTGCAACTTCAGCACCAATGGCGCTTTGTTAACGTTAATATATCACAAAAGTCTTAAAAAGTAAATAGCTTATGCCATAATAACTTGCATTTATCCCGAGAACGTCGTAATTTATAGAGTAGTTATGAATATAAAACAAAAAATTAAACAAATTGTTGTCGGGGCTTTCCTTGTGATTGGATTAGCGGCCACAACTGTAACCGGTACGGCGCTGGCGGCTGAATGTGGAGCGGATACACAATGCTGTGGTAACGTTGCAACATCAATCCTTAGTTGTGACCAAGCTGGTGGTGAAAATGCCAGCATCGAAAACACTGGTGTATGGGGCCTTTTGCTGATCGCAATTAACATTCTAACCGGTTTGGTTGCACTAGCCGCAGTAGTTGGTGTGGTATATGGATCAGTACTATACACCTCTGCTGGAGGCAACCAAGAGCAGGTTAAAAAAGCGATGGGTATCATTACGAATGTCGTTATTGGGGTTATCGCCTACGCGTTGATGTACTCACTAAGCAACTTCCTTATCCCTGGAGGAATCTTCGCATAATGAAAACATTACGTAATATACTAGCACCATTCCTATTCGTCTTTTTGATCGCATCCCCTATCTTGGCGATCGCTACGCCATTCCCTGCATCGACCTATGCCTTGGACTGTGAAAAGCGTTTCCTCGGTATTCCACCGTGGTATAAGGGTCTTACGGAAGAGACTAATGCGACCGGATCACCACAATGTAGTATTGTCGCTCCAGAGGCTGGAAGCGATGGACTGACAACATTCATTACCAAGATCGTTCTAAATATTATCGAAATTGCACTATGGCTGGTTGGCTATATCGCGTTGTTCTTTATATTGTTTGGTGGTTTTCAATTCCTGACCGGTGGAAGCAACCCTGCACAAATTGAAAAGGCTCGTAAATCAATCTTGAATGCGGTGATCGGTCTGGTTATTTCATTCGGCGCAGTTGCGATTGTTAACTTAATCTTTAGGATCCTTGGATAAATGAAATACTTTTTGTTACAACTCGCCCAAACCATTAGCGCTGGCGAGGCTGGTGTACCCGAACTGAACGACCAGCAAGTCGTGCAGAACATTCTTAATACAACCTACTTTGTTGCCGGTATCACGACGATTATTGTGATCATTATCGGTGCGATCATGTACGTTGTCTCATCAGGTAACGCCTCATCGGTCACCAAGGCAAAGAACATGATCTTGTTTGCAGTAATCGGCCTGGTGCTGGTGCTGTCGGCCTTTGCGATTACAAACTTTGTATTTGGGAGCTTCCGATGATAACAAAACTACGTAACGTTATTATTGGACTGACTGCAGTCTTTGGGTTCGGGGTGTTGGTGTTTGCCGCTCCGACTGCGTATGCACAGGATGCAATTGATTCTGCTTGTGAAAGTGATCCGTCGTCATTGGTCTGTCAGGATAACAAGAATAATGACTTTGGTTCAATTATTAAAATTGTCATCAATACCCTCTTGTTCTTGGTTGGAGCTATCTCGGTTATCATGGTTGTGATTGGTGGTATTATGTACACAACTTCGGCTGGTGACAGTGGTGCGGTGACAAAAGCGAAGAATACTATCTTTGGCGCCGTCATCGGACTAGTGGTCGCGTTCCTGTCCTTTGCGATCGTTAACTGGGTTCTGGAGCGACTATTCGTATAGATCACCCCTTAACAAACAGTACGAGATCTGGTATAACATTAACAAGAGATTCTATAAGAAAGGAATATCAATAATATGAAAATTTCAAAAAAAGCACTCGCTAGCCTTGCCGGTTCAACCGCACTAGCATTTGTCGCAGTATTCGTTCCAGCAGGAACAGCATCTGCACAAGTACAGTCAGGTATCGACGCAGCTAACACAAACAACACACCACAATCACTATTCGCTGACGGTGGTATCTTCCAAATCGTTGTGAACGTTCTTTTGTTCATCATCGGTGCGATCAGCGTGATCATGTTGGTATTCGGTGGTATCCGTTACACAATCTCTGCTGGTGACAGTAGTGCCGTAACCGCTGCAAAGAACACGATTCTTTACGCGATCATCGGACTTGTTATCGCCTTCCTCGCTTTCGCGATCGTCAACTGGGTGCTTGCAGCACTTGGTGGCAACGCAACAGCAGCGTAGTAACTTTCTTTATAGACGAAAACCCCGGATTGATTCCGGGGTTTTTATTTTGCCTGCTATCTGACTACCCCATTACCTACCTGGGTAATAAAATAAGCTCCCCTTGTAGGGAGCTTATTTTATGTTAATCATTGAAGATTACTGAACTTGGATCTTCTTCGCTTGTTCTTGCTTGATCTTGCTAAAGGTTACGGTCAGAACGCCATCTTTCAGGACTGCTTCTACTTCGTCTTCTTTAACGCTGACAGGCAATGCGAGTGTTCGGCTGAACTCTCCCCAGTAACATTCTTGAATGTGCCAGTTGGTTGCTGCTGTGTCATCACCACTATTTAGTGTTCCACTAATAGTCAGGATGCCGTCGCTAATGCTAACGTCGAGTTCTTCCTTGTTAACACCTGCAGTACGCGCTTTTACGACAAGCTTTTCGTCGGTTTCATAAACGTCTACTGCGAGTTGTCCAGGGAATTCTTCTTCGCTGTCATCCCAAGTATCTTCAGTTGCGGCTGGCGCTGGTGCGTCAGTTGATGTTAGGTCGTCGTCGCTTAAAAAAGCTGCGGCCAGTTCATCTTCAATTAACAGGTCTTCGTTTTGTTTGCGGGCCATGATATCCTCCACTTTCTCTAGGCTCATTTGACAAATAGTCCCTCGTATTATAAATGGCATATGCATTATAATCAACTGCATACCTATGGCATACGTAAAAAACACAATGATTGACGCCCTACTCTCTATGGTGGCCCCACACCTCTGTTCTGGATGTGGTCAAATTGGGTCAACTTTTTGTGATAATTGTAAATATAACATCAGTCAGGAACCTTTTTCGGGCTGTATTTTGTGTCAAAAACCACAAACTTTTGGCATATGTCAGGAGCATAATTCATCATATAATCAAGCGTTTGTCGTTGGTGAGCGCCGCGGTCCACTACAGCGACTCATCGGTGGATATAAGTTCAAGAACATGAAGGCGACCTCTGTTGCGCTAGCAGAGCTACTGGATGCACGATTACCCGAACTCCCAGCCGGAACTGTCTTTGTCCCGGTGCCAACTAGCCCAGCGCATATTCGTGAACGAGGCTATGATCACATGCTGCTGATCACCAAACAGCTTGCAAAGTTTCGAAAGCTACCAATACAACGGCTATTGGTCCGTCACAATACCCTAACGCAGCACCATGCTAATCGAAAAGACCGTTTAGAGCAGGCAAAATCAGCCTATCAAGTTAATGGAATGGTAAATCCCCTGCTGACGTATGTGATTGTTGACGACGTTGTGACGACCGGTGCAACCATCGAGCAGGCTGCCCTGCAGTTACGCCACTCAGGAGCTGAACATATCTGGGTGGCGGCAATTGCACGCCAACCTCTCGACTGATCATCGTCTATCTGTTAAAATGGGGCAAGTTGCCTGGAGAGGTGACCGAGTGGTTGATGGTACTTGTCTTGAAAACAAGCGTAGGGAGACTTACCGCGAGTTCGAATCTCGCCCTCTCCGCCAATTAAAATACAGTCTTTCGGGACTGTTTTTTAATCCCTAAACATAAGTTCTTTGCCATAACGTCCTGTAAAAAGGTACTATAAGGGTATATCTGTATAAACATAAAAAGGAATTAATAATGTACCCTAACGATCCAAACCAACCACCTGTTCCACCAGCGCCACAGCCATTTCCTCAACCAGCCCCGCAGCCACAGTACCAACAACCGCAACCTCAGTACCAGCAGCCACAGCCAGTCGCACCTGCGCCGACTCCGGTAGCGACACCTGTGACGTCCCCCGTTAGCTACAACGCACCTGTTCCGTCATCACAAAGCGGCTTACCGTTACTCGCTATCATCAGCCTGGCACTCGGATTAATTGGCCTTGTTTTGATCCCAATCCTACTTACTAGCGGTAAGTCATACTTATTGATCATTATTCCACTAATTCTTGGACTTGTTAGTGTTGGGATCGCGGTATTTGCGCTTCGTACTGCGAATAAAATCGGTACGATCCTACTTGGTGGGTTTGTCGTTGGAGCGATTGTCTTCTCGATGGGTCTAACACAGCTTATTCAGTACGGTATTGTTGATGCGAAATACAGCACGTACAATTCAGCCGGTTCTGCTGAATAGTAGCACCCTTAGACGTCAGTAAAGCCGGATGATCCGGGTGTAATCGCGCCAATCACGAAGTTGACGGCAGCAAAAGCAAGGAATGCGATTACGAGTCCGACAATCGCGTAGAGAATTGTATTCTTGGCAGCAGTCACTGCGCTCGCGTTACCACCAGAGATGACGTAGCGTAGGCCACCAACGATCAGCATAATGACACTTAGTGCACCAACAACAAACAAGAGAATGTTAGTTGCGGTTCCGATAAATCCCCCGTCGCCGAACAGGTCAGCGGGTTGACCTTCGCCACGAGCAGCATTGGCACCTTCGGTAATAGTTTGAGCTGCAACATCTGGTTGAAGCATAAAGATAAGTCCGAAGACGAGAAGTGTTGCAAGTACAGGAAAGGCGACTTTTCGTAATAGGTTCATTCTGCTTCTCCTTATATTATTACACAATTATATAATGATTATAGCAAATTATTAGACCTAAATCTAGTCTGCGCCCCTGTTTTATGCTACAATCGTTCAAGTCGTACACCCTTGAAAAAGGAGCCGATATGGAGGAGTACCCAAGTGGCTGAAGGGGACGGTTTGCTAAATCGTTAGTCTGGGGAAACCTGGAGCGAGAGTTCGAATCTCTCCTCCTCCGCCAAATGAAATAAGTCCTGCTGTATCAGGGCTTTTTTCTTTGCCAGTAACTCCCTGTACACGGTTTACGCTCATGGTATACTTAAATCACAATGAATCCCCCTGACGATATGAACAATAATAAAAATTACTGGGCAACGCCTGAAGATGATCAGCCCCTCGCTGAGCAAGAAAATGTCGAGCAACCCCTTGTCGCTGACGATATTGACGATACTCCAGTGACATGGACAGCCCAGGAGTATATTCACATTGATAAAAGCCCTATCTGGTTTGTATTGTTTGTCGTAGTCGTTCTTGGTTTTATCGCAATCGATATCTTCTTGCTAAAATCGTATACTTTCTCGGCGCTTGTCATCGTGATGGCTGTCGCTGTTGTGATCTATACTCGTCGACCACCACGCACGCTTACCTATGGGTTAAGTGTTCGCCAGGGGCTGTACGTTGGCGAAAAACTGTATCATTTTGATGAATTTAAAGCGTTTGGACTGATTCCGGACGGCGAGCATAATTCAATTATGTTGATCCCCACAAAACGTTTTGCACCTGGGGTGTCAGTCTACTTCCCTACCGAGGCTGGTGAGCGAATTGTCGACATCCTGGGACAACGATTGCCGATGGAAGAGCTGAAGCTCGACATCATCGATGTTGTTGTTCGTAAACTCCGTTTGTAGCTGAAGATTAGGGGCATAGCCAAAACCCCTTTTACTGTGGTACAATATCATCTGTTCGTGACGCAAGTTGTGGAAGCACCTTCTAGTTACAAAGATATAGTCCGTTGTCTTTATGACAGCGGGCTGTATGATATGCACCTGTAGCTCAGCTGGATAGAGCGCTGCCTTGCGGAGGCAGAGGTCGTAGGTTCAAATCCTGCCAGGTGTACCAACATTATTTTTAATAACCATCTCTGTAAATTGAGGTGGTTATTTTATACCCTGAATGAAATGCAAAACCTATAGAGCGTATATATAACACTGTTGTGCTGATATACTAAAATCCAATGACAGCTGCAATATCAGTTAAAAACCTTATTAAAAACTATGGCGAAGCGCTGGTAGTGCGCGATATTTCGTTCGAAGTACCGACCGGGTCTGTCTTCGCTTTTTTAGGGACAAATGGAGCAGGTAAAAGCACAACTATCAACTGCATAGTGACGACGCTACGGCCTACGAGTGGTGAGATTTATGTTAACGGAAACAAAATCAGCAAAGACGACGCAGCAATTAAAAAAGATATAGGCGTGGTTTTCCAATCGTCGCTTTTAGATCCCCTTTTAACCGTTCGCGAAAACCTTGCAGTCAGAGGCGCTATGTATATAAGTACATCCAGTATCAGAAATCGAATTGAAGAGCTTGTTGATATGGGAGAGTTTATTGATCAAAGATATGGAAAGCTATCGGGTGGACAAAAGCGTAGAGCAGATATTGCTCGAGCACTCCTCCACGACCCATCGATACTCTTCTTGGATGAACCAACAACAGGCCTTGACCCTAAGAGTCGTGAAAATGTATGGCAACTTATACGTAACTTGCAGAAAAAACAGGGAAAGACCGTGTTTTTGACTACCCACTATATGGAAGAAACCGAAAATGCAGATATGGTAGCTATTCTTAATCGAGGCAAAATAGTATCGACAGGAACTCCCCAATCGTTACGTGCCGATTACAGCAGGAATGTACTTCGATTAGATGCTAAAGACAGAGGATTATTGGCTGATGCGTTAAAGAAACATGCAATACCGTTTTCTATAATTGAGGGTGGTGTATTTGAGATAAACCCAGAATCAAGCCACGTAGCGCTTGAAATGTTAAATACGTTGAATCCCTTTTTAAAAGATTTTGAGTTTAGGCATGGGAATATGGACGATGTATTCCTAAAACTGGCCGAAGGGAATGTTTTACCATGAACAGCTTAGTAGTACGGCATCTGCGAGTATTCTTTAGAGACAAAGGAAATGTATTTTTTGCACTTCTCTCGTCCATAATAATGTTCGCATTGTATATATTCTTTCTCGGAAGTATTCAGGCCAACAGTCTTCAAGATGGAGCAGCTACGCTATCGAATACCATAACGAATAATTTCGTTAACTCATGGGTATTTGCCGGTATTATAACCATTACGGCTGTTACAACGAGTCTTGCTGCATTTAGCGTATTTATTAGCGACCGTGCAGAAGGGAGATTAAAAGACTTCGCAGTTTCACCAATAGCTAGGTGGAAACTAACGCTTAGTTATATAGTAGCTTCAGTTATTATTTCATCGCTACTTACGATACTCGCTGCTGTACTAGGGCAAGTATATCTACTATTCTCTGGTGGAGAATTTATTGGTCTCGAAAATGCATTACAGTTGATACCGCTTCTTGTTTTTCTCTCTGCAGTATTTTCATCATTTGCGTGTCTGATTGCGACATTCGTTAAAACGTCGGCCGCCTTCACTTCCTTGAGTATTATTATCGGAACAAGCGTTGGTTTTCTGGCGGGTATTTATGTGCCGGTAGGCTCCCTGCCATCTGGTGTAGCTAATGTAGTAAATACACTTCCTTTTGCGCAGGCAGCAGCACTTACTAGGCAACCTTTTGCTACTGATACTTTAACGAAAATAAGCCAAGGCAGCAGTACGCAAACGGAGGCACTAAAAGACATGTATGGATTTAATATAACCGTTGGGGATGCCACTCTCTCGACGATGACCATACTACTGCTTCTAACCGGCTTGGCTGCAATCTGCTTGGCAATTGCAGTAGTTCGAATGGCGAGGGTCTTGAAAACTGTCTAATCATTGACTATGGAGGTTTTGATTTCTTCCAGTAGTGTGTACCAAAATTATGAAATAACCCCTTTTGCGAGGGGTTATTTTTGTTATTAAGCTTATGGTTGGTGAATTTTTGCTATAATAATGTCACTAATGTGGGCATCAAATAAACATAAAAACGGTTTTACGATCGTCGAACTACTCATCGTTATTGTTGTTATCGGTATCTTGGCCGCGATTACAATTGTCGCTTTTAACGGTGTACAGAATCGTGCTAAGAATCAGCAGACGGTTAGTGCTGTTCGATCGTATTACGAGGCCATTGCTTCACACGGAGTGAAGAACAGTAAGTTACCCGCTGGTCGAACGTGCATTGGTCCGGCTGAGTTTTATGATTCGAATCCATGCTATATCGGCGCATCGACGTATAACTGGACGGCGACACTGAATGACTCGCTTAACGATAGTATAAGTAGTCGGCCGGCTACCGCGAAAGGGAGTGTCACGGGTAGTGGCGTGACGGCGAGTGGTATCTTTTATGACAACGCAACCGGCGAAAGTGCTACTGGATATCTGGGCTTCCCTATTTTTGGTGCGTCAACATGTCCGGTAATTGCTGGTGCAGATGTGTATGGTACTAGTCCGACATCGATGGGTGCTGATGTCTACTGCCGTATCAAAACCCCAACATTTTAGTCGCCTGACTACCCATGTATTTACACCCCTCTCCCTGTTACAATAGAAATTCTGGAGAGGTGCAGGAGTGGTTGAACTGGCTTGTCTCGAAAACAAGTGAGGCGCAAGCCTCCGAGGGTTCGAATCCCTCTCTCTCCGCCACGATATTATGAGCGAGCCCTGAAGGGTTCGTTTTCATTTCTAATTCAGAGTAGAATAAGACTATGCAAGAATCAATTTTCTCAAAGATTATCAAAGGCGAAATCCCTTCACACAAGATTTATGAAGACGACGACGTCTTCGCTTTCTTGGATATCCGCCCTATTACGCCCGGCCACACGTTGGTTATTCCCAAGAAACAAGTTGAATTTGTTTGGGATCTTTCACCCGATGACTACCAGAAGCTAACCGCTGGTGTGCAAAAAGTAGCCCTTCACCTGCGCGAAACACTAGGTGTCCCCTATGTCGGTGAGCAGATTATTGGTGTTGATGTGCCGCACGCGCATGTTCATCTTATTCCTTTTACCGAAGCAATTGAGTTTCACCAAGAAGCCGATCAGTCAGCTGAGCCGGATCATGCCGCGTTGGCTAAGGTCGCTGAACTACTTTCGTTCTGATCATCTCGATTGATTCGCTGAGCATGGTGGTACAGTCCTAGGTTGGCGGTCGTCTGGAAGAACTGATTCTTGAATAGCTGAATACTTTCTGGGGAACTCGATCCCATGTCTAGCATTCCACTTCGATGAAGGTCTGACGTGTAGACTTTTGCGGCGCCATTGTTAAGGATGAGGCTTTGCCTGACACTCCTATCTATATTGGCAAAGTTGCGATGTTCAAGTGCAATTATCAGTCCACGACGCATCATTGTGATCACCATGCGATCATAGATTGCTGTTTCATCGTTTTCAAAGTCCCAAAAGGCTTGGGCGCCACTCTCTTGATTAGTGACTTTCGATAAGTGTTGGAATATTTCGGGGTTTGGATCGTTCAGGCCGTTGGCATCATCGAGCAGATTTTTGGCCTTCATGGCGAGGCGACGTTCGGACTTTGGAACGTTAATGGTTTTGAAAACATCGTGATACTGAAGCTTTTCCATCATGATTCTTAAATAGTAGCATAAGCACCGTTCAATACTAGCTAAAATCTTACTGACACCAACCTGTTAAACTGGTATATATGCCATTACACATCATTGCCATTGGAAAGAAGCATGAGTCCTGGGTTGCTGAAGGAATCGAACGCTATCAGAAGCGCCTAAAAGCACCCTTTTTAGCTGAATGGGTACTTATGGCTCATTCATCCTACGATGGCCTTAAAGCTCGTCAGGACGAGTCAGAGCGACTGCTTTCACGGCTTAGTGCTTATGATTTTATTATTCTTTTAGACGAGCGGGGGAAACAACTCGATTCGCCAGCTTTTGCGCAGCTGCTACAAACAAACTTGGATCGCTCACAAAAAGTCGCTATCGTCATTGGTGGGGCATACGGCGTGACAGACGAACTGCGCCAAAAGGCGCAGGTGGTGTGGTCGTTATCTGACCTTGTTTTTCCGCACCAGTTGGTGCGATTGATGCTGACCGAACAACTATACCGAGCGCAACAAATTGCACTCGGCGGT
>Ga0247813_10001757_pt1 | contig 15830 bp, 14 predicted proteins | sample UWRJL169409C1_FD_180719 | JGI IMG/M metagenome (GOLD analysis project Ga0247813, IMG submission 180719) | Plant litter microbial communities from Arlington Agricultural Research Station in Wisconsin, United States - UWRJ-L169-409C-1 | ecosystem: Environmental > Terrestrial > Plant litter >... | reverse complement strand
AACTGTAACGCTTTTTACACGCGTAGGACACCTTAGCTGTGCGGGGTTTATTTCGAATAATTAGAATAACTTTTCTATTTTCTGTCTTGTCTTTCGTTTATTGCATTTTCAATTTCAAGAATACAGAAATCTAAATTTTTCTGAATTTCTTTACTCCAAAAACGAAGAATTTTCCAATTTTGAGATTCTAAATATGCATTAACTTCTATATCTCTTTGCATATTTCTTTCAATTTTTTTAATCCAATATTCAGGATTTGTTCCAGGTTTTTTTCTGGTTTCCCAATCTTTTCCATGAAAGAATTCTGAATCTACAAAAACGGCAATTTTAAGTTGTTTGAAAGTAAGGTCAGGTTTGCCAAAAACTGTTTTATTGTTTTTTCTGTATCTGTAACCAAGATTCCATAACGCTTTGGCTAAAGTTAGTTCAGCTTTTGTTGCGGTGCTTTTAATTGCACGCATATTTTTGGAACGTTGTTCAGGAGTAAAACAATCCATGGTATAATTATTTGACTTTCCATGTAAAGTTATAAAATTTATATAAAAGGTGTTGTATCCTCTTCATCGAGTGGAATTGGCTCATCTTTCATAAACATTTCAAATGATCCAATAGGAGCAAAGTCAATATTGATTGTTGTATAATCGTCTTTTTTTCTCCATAAACGAACAGAATCAGTGCCTTTCTTTTGAAGCCATTCACGAGTTACTGGTTCTCGTTCTTTTAATCCTAAAACATCTACTAATAACCATTGTCCTAATGCAGGTTGACCATATCTTTTACCGTTTTCATCATATTCTGTCTTACTGCCAGATTGAAAGTTTTTCATATTATCTCCTGTTAATAAAGAAGGAATTGTTTTGCCATTGGGTAATTGTAGGTTAAAACGAACTTCAGGGCCTTTATCTTTACTTTCTTTATGAATTTTTCTATATTCTATAATATCCAATATATTATGTGTAAAAAAATCAGGATATTTTCTATGAAATTCTATTGGAACTGGAATGTAAACCTCGTTAAGTGGTCTAAGAGTATTGCTGCCTTTATTTTTAGATGCTCCATTCCAAGCATTTAATCCAGATTTTTCCTCTACTTCTTGTGAGTCATATGAATACAGAGGCAAGTAAGCTTCAACTATATCGGTTTCAGTAGCTTTTGAATTTTCAATAAGTTCAAAATATGCTCTCAATAGAAATGAAAAAGGATCTTCAATAATTTTTACATCAAATTTGTTTAGGGTTAATGTATTATATTTATTAGAATCGAATCTTTGCCATATTTGAGAATCTCCAAAAGTATATTTATAATCTCTATTACCATCAGACCAAGAAAAAGAAGATTCGGTTGAACTAAAGTTTTTAAGCTTGTCCATATCAATTAATGGATACGCACACTCATTTACGGTAAAGAGATCTTTATCACGAGTTATATAATGATAAATATTAGTATCTTCTGATAATCCTAAACGGCTATAGTCTCTTTTTAGTATTTCATTTTTCTTTTCAGAAATTTTATAAGCTAATGAATGAAAATCTGTACGATATTTAATAATATCACTTTGATAGCGTTTGAGTTGCATTACTTTCTGAAAAGAAGGTTTACTCCCCATCCAAGTTTTTAATCCAATTCCAATTCTTTTATCTCCAATTATAGATAGAACATCGTGAGGAGTATTACCATAATCAACATTTTCCCCTTTGAAAATTTTCACAAAAACTGTTTCTTGAAATTTAGAATCAAGATATGGTATTATGTTTCCTTGTTTCTGACGAAATAAATTAGACAATGCGCCATAAACCTGTAAAAATTTTATGTACTCATCTCTTTGTTCTTTAGAAAATTGCTCCCAAACACTCATGGTATTAAGACTTTTAAAATTTCTTCACTAATTCTTTCAATTAATGGTGTGGTCACTGAATTTCCTGCTTGCATATACAGCTTACTATTAGCAATATTTGGCAAAATAAATTGATCCATTGGATAACCTTGAAAAGCAAAGCATTCTTTAGGAGTTAATTTTCTAATACCGTAATCGTCTAATATTAAAGGTACATTGTGTCCGCCCGTACCCATATTTGCAGTTAAAGTTGGGCAAACCTGACTTTTGTTTTCTCTAACATAAACTCGTCTCCATTGATATATAGTATCTTTTGAAGTCATTGTTTTTTCTAATTCTGGATAGTATTGATGATCTTTTTTATAATATAAATTATCCGCCTGCTTTCCTTTTTCTAAAATATCATGAATTGTTTTAGTTAAAGGTATTGGTTCTGGAAATTTAAAATCTGCATGATTAAGAACTTGTTCTGTGTCAAAAGCTACAATAAAAATTCTTTCTCTGTTTTGGGGAACATTTGCATGAGTAGAAGAATTCAATATTTTAGTATATGCCTTATAGCGAAGTTTCTCTTCTAATATTTCTAATATTACTTTAAAGGTTTTTCCGTTATCATGAGAAACTAAATTTTTAACATTCTCAAGAAAAACTACTTTAGGTCTTTTTGTTTCGATAATTTTTTCCAAATCAAAAAACAATGTACCTCTTGTATCTTGAAAGCCTTTTCTGTTTCCTGCAATGGAAAAAGCCTGACAAGGAAATCCAGCACACAATACTTGAAAATCATCTGGAATATGATTTTTATTACTTTTCTTAGTTATATCCCCAAATGGAAACTGACCAAAATTGGCTTGATATGTTTTTTTTGAATCGATATTCCACTCACTAGTATATACGCACTCTCCACCAATATTTTGCAATGCTATTCTAAATCCTCCTATCCCTGCAAATAAATCGATAAATTTAAAGGTAGGATTCTTAGGAGTAGGAAATGGAAATTTTTCAGATTCATATAATAAATATTGTATAGCAGAATCTGAAACGAGGTTCAGGTTTTCTTCACCATTTTTATATTCTACAATTTCATTTACATATGTTATTGCTTCTTCTTCGTAGTGATCTTTTATTTCATTATAAAAATTATGTAGATAATGACTTACAACAGCTTTTTTATTATCCTCGTCTTCAACTACAGTTTTTGTTTTGTATTTTTTTTCGTCAAAATCTTCGATTGATATTTGCTCTTTCATTTTATTTCTTAAAATTATTATCATTGAAAAAAGCTCCAAAATCTGTATCAAGAGCGTTAATTATTTTTTCAGCAATTTCTATGGAAACATTCCTTTTGCCTTTTTCTATGTCGGAGATATAAGTTCTGTCGACATTGGAAATATTGGCTAAATACTCTATTGAGAATCCTTTTTGTTCTCGAAGTTCTTTGACTTTAATCCCAAATTTTTCTTTGATATTCATAACCGATAAATGTACTTATGTGTGGACAATTGTCCGGTTGACAATTGTCCACATAAAATAATAGTTTTCAACTTGATGTTGACTGTAGTTTTTTTGATTTTTAGTAATAAAAAAAGCCGACCATTTCTGATCAGCGTTAATAATTTTTGGTAAGTCTAGATTTTCATCTAATAGTTCGATTTATAACTTTGTTAAAAGTATTTCAGTAGGAGTTATAAATTTAATTTCAATTTGATCGCCAATTTGAGCATCAATATTGGCAAACCAATCACCTAATAACTCTAAATTTCTTAATCCATGAAATTGCTTCGCGAATTCAGATTGATATTGATTGCCAGAAGCTAATAATCTGCTATTAGTAATAAATCCATCAGAAGTACTGAAATCATATTCCGCGGATCTTATATTTGAACTCTTATTAGTAATGTTAAAATTATAGGCGTGAACTGAAGGTATTTGTAAATAGCCTTCTCCAATTCTAATTCCGCGACTATTTGTATGTCTAAATTCTCCCCATTGTAAGTGAGGTCGTTTAAGTGTTGTGATAAATGAATCTCCCGCTTGTGGCATATTGTAGGTTTTTAAGTTATTGACAACAAGTGTAATACAAAATTTTAAAAACCGATAGCGTATTTATACGGCTTTTTTAGATTGAGTAAAAAAAAGAAATAACTCTATTTCTCCTTATCCTTCTTCCCCCACTTAATCTTCATTTTCCCTTCATCATCGACCGCAAGCAAATGCAATACAATTCCGCGGTCGCGAACGGCGTCGCGTTCTTCCTGGCTGGCGAGATTGGCGTCGTTTTTAGAATTTCTTAGGGGTACAGTTAGTGCGAGATTGGTGCCTCGGCCAAAAGAATAAATACCGTTAATGTCTAAGTTTAGCACACTTGAACTTATGATAAGGTTGTTTACATCGACTTGCTCGCCGCGCATGTTGAGGTTTCCGGACAAATCGCTGAAGGTTATATTCTGGACATCGCGAAACGGAAAAGCAAATTTTCCCACTTTTACAATGGGTTCAAAATTTAATAAAGCGCCCTGAGTGACTTTAAAATCAAGTTTTCCTCGCATAGAATTGGTCAGTAATTCTCCACGGCCGTTGATAAAACCACTCACATTTGCGTGACTGCTGAGTCTTCCCTTAATATTTTTTGGACTAAAAGAGGTGATGCCGAAATTGTTGAACGACGTTAAAAAACTTGCAATATCAACACTGTTTACCTGTGCATTAGAGGTGAAACTGTAATTCTTGCCATTTGGCGAAACAGTGGTATTAAAAGTAATGCTTCCGCCGGAAGTTTGCAGCGAACCGTTTTTAATTACAAGCCTTGAATCTATCATTTGTATCGTGGCTTTTGTGTTGGTTGCAGTTAGTTTATTGTAGTTTATTTTGTCGGCTTTGATGTTGATATCTACGATGCATTTTTCGATGGCATTGCGCAATTGGTCAGACATGGTGGCTTTTTTCACCGTAACTTTCTTTTTCTGGGTATTGGTCAAAACGCCTAAAAATTGTTTCAAATCGATGTTTGGACAATAAATATCCCAGTTTACAACCATTTTTTCGGGCGCATCATAATATAAATTCAGGAAATTGTCGATTTTGCCTTCCAGATAAAAGATGCTTTTGTTGTGTTTGTAAGCGATTTTTCTAATGAATAAAGCTTTTTCTGTAAAGTCGAGTTTTACGTTTACTTTTTCGGCATGTAGGTTTTTCGGAATAAAATGAAAAGACGCGTTTTGTACATTTACATTGCCAATAAAACGGGGTTTGGTAATATACAAATCGACAATATCAAACTGAAATTTTAAGTTGGCCGAAGCGTGACCATCTGTAAAATGAATCCATTTTTCGGTATTTTCTTCGTTGAGGTTTTTGATATCAAAATCAGAATTTACGATTCCGGTTGCCAATGGTTTTTCAAGATTGTTAATCACGGCTTGCGGAATCGTAAGCGGAATATTTTTGTATTTGCCCGAAAATCGGGTTAAAATCACAGCCGAATTAGCATCATTAAAACCGTCTTTTGGTTTGAAATTATTGGTAAACATACCTTTGAAACTACAATCGGTAATTAATCCGTCGGGAATGCTGACTTCGTTGTTTTTTATTTCGGCCTGAACGACAATTTTAGGATCGCCTTCGGCATTAAAATCGCCTTTGATGTCGCAATTCACGTCGATTTCTTTTTTCAAATCAAAACGGTTAAGCTTCGAACTAATGTTTGCCGATAATAAATTGGATGCATTTTGCCATAAAATCGAAGTAGAAATATTGATTCCGAAAAGAGCGTTGCCTTTCGCAAGATTAAAAAAGGCAATGATATCAAAGTCATCTGTTCCTATCTTCAAATTTCTGGTGACAACGTCAATTTTTTCTTTTTCGGCAGAATATGAAACGGCAAAAGTACCTTTGAGGATTTTCTGTTTGGCAAAACTTCCGTGACCGGTATTAAATGCCAGACTTTTGATATTGGTTTTCAGAAAGACATCTGTTTGCCAGTCTTCGCCATCAAAATCAACTTTCGATTTTAAACTTTCAATATCAAAATCAAATAATTTATGTCCAACATGATTGTCCAGAATAAAATGAACATTATTCAAATCAACCTGATCAATTGTAGTTTCGGTTTCTGATTGATCTTCGGGTGCTTTTTTCTTTTTTGGTTTAAAAATGTCAGCGTTTGAGTAACCGTTTTCGGCTTTATACACATAAATTTCCGCATCGTTGATCAGCATTTTATGAATATTGATTTCGCTCTGCAATAAACTCCAAACGTTTAAACGCGCTTCGATTTCTTTGGCTTTCAATAAGGTATGTTTGTGAATATGCCATTGATTGTCTTTTATTTCGACATCTTTTAGCGCAAGCGTAAAATTGGGGAAACCGGTTAAAAACTTATACTGAAAATCGCCAACATGAAATTTTCCGTTTATGTTTTCATTGATCTTTGTATTTATTTTGGCAATGATTTCGGTTTTATTCCGATTAAAATAAAATGATAATGCTCCGGATGCAATAAGTATAAAGGCAATGCATCCCAAAATAAAATACCCAAACCGTTTGGCATATAATTTAAAATGAGCGGATTGTAAAAAACTTTTGATGTGGTGTAAAAATGCCTGCATGAATTTACCGTTTCTGGAGTATTAAAGATAAGGTAAAAAAACGACGTTATTTTTAAAATTATGGCGTTCAATATTTTATAAGTTTAAGATTACAATTGCAAAACATGGGATTAATATAATAAATGACAATGCATTTATAATGAAAACTAATTTATGAATGGTGTTTGATTGGTTTTTAATTTTTAAATTTGTACTGTAGTTTGATAGTAGTTCAAACGATAAATTTAAAATAAGGAAATTATGGCATTAGCAATAACAGATGCTACTTTTGACGAAGTAGTTTTAAAATCAGATAAACCAGTAATGGTTGACTTTTGGGCAGCATGGTGCGGTCCTTGTAGAATGGTTGGTCCAATCATTGACCAAATCAGCGAAGAATATGCAGGTAAAGTAGTGGTTGGTAAAGTAGATGTAGATGCTAACCAGGAATTTGCTGCAAAATATGGTGTGCGTAACATACCAACCGTTTTGGTTTTTCATAACGGTGAAGTAGTAGGTAAACAAGTAGGAGTTGCTCCGAAACAAACTTACGCTGATAGTTTAGACGCTTTGTTGTAATCGTAAGATTATGATTTATATAAAAGAGGTTTGGCGATAGTCAAACCTTTTTTATTGATATAAATTTTTTTACCACAAATTTCACTAATTTTCGCTCATTATTTATTTTGATACTGCATGAAATTACTGTAATTAGGAGCAAACTTTAATCGTAAACGTAGTTCCCAAATCTGGTTTTGAACACACTTCGATTTTGCAATTTATGGCTGTAGCCAAATCCCGAATCAAATGCAATCCCAGACCAGATTTGATTCCGATAACTTGCGAATCGTCATAAAGTGCCTTGAATTTTTCCTGAGTTCCGCCCGGACCATTATCTGTTATCGAAATATAAATTTGATTGTTTTCGTTCCAGGCTTTCCAGATTATTTTTCCGTTTTGAGTTTTGTCGAGTGCCTTTATGGCGTTTCCGGTTAAGTTTCTGATGATGGTTTTTAGGTAATTTTCATCGGTATTTAAAATGATATTTTCCGGATTTTCAAATGAAAGCTGAATATTTTCAACGCTTGCAAAATGTTTTTCAGTTTCTTCAAATAAATCGGCAATGGCAATTTTTTGGAGATGAGGTTTAAAGTTTTCCATTTGGCCTTTGCTCCACAATAAAATATCTTCCATTGAGGATAGCAAATTTTCTGCTCCGGAAATTACTTTGGCCTGCATGCGCAATGCTGTGGCTTCGTCAATCAACTCCGGACTTTCTTTTTGAAGATGTAAAAAGTGAATCAAATTCGAAACCGGACTTCGTAAATCATGGTTTAAAATTCCAAAAAAACGCGCCTTGATTTTATTGGCTTCGTCTAGTTCCTGATTTAAAAGCTGTAATTTCTGATTGGTTTTCTTTCTGTTTTGGTTTTGTCTGAAAAGTAATAATCCGATAATTCCAACCAAAATCATTCCTGAGATTAAATAGAAACGCTGCTTTTTAGCATCGGCAATCTGAATATTTTTAATGGTATTTTGAGCCGAGAGATTCTTAATTTCCTGACCTTTGGTTTTGTTTTGGTAGCGTGCTTCGGCATTGGCAATATTTTGTTTTGCCGATTCCTGCATCATTTCATCATTATATTTGCTGTAAATTTCGTTGTATTGATAGGCTTTTTGCCAAAGTCCTAATGCAGCATAACTTTCGGATAGTTTTTTATTGATGATAACGTATGACTCCTTATCATACGTTAAGGCATTTTTTGAAGCTTTTTTTAGTATTTCGATGGCTTTTTTATACTCTCCCTTTTCATATAAAACGCGTCCCATTATGGCATTTGATTCCATAATTATATCCTGATCGTTTGATTTTTTTCCTAATAAAACAGCTTTTTTTGCATAATTAAACGCGGTAGCTATTTTACCTTCATTTGCATAATATTCAGATAAACTTCGGTTGGCAAAACTTAGATTAAGAAATAACGAATCTTTTTTAGAAGGATAAGTATAGATGAGCTTGTAATATTTTTGAATACTGTCAAGATTTTTTAAAGGAACAAAACATTGCAGATAATAGTTGCACGAAAAAGCACTAATATAAGGAGAGGATTTTATAAATGGCTGCGCATAATTTAGGTATTCGATCGCTTTATTATACTGTTTCATTTTAGTATAAGCCGCTGCAATCTGACTGTATGAAACGCCAATTGTTTCATCGTTTGGAATATCTTTTTTAAGCAGTTTTTTATAATTAATCGCTTTGAGCTGATAACTGATAAAAGTTTCGTATTGTGCCTTATCAAGATAATATTCACCAAGACTTCCGTAAAGAACAGACTTTGAATAGTTGCTTTTTGTAGTGTCCAGAACCCGTTTTATGTACTCTATTAATTCTGTTCGTTTTGAATTTTCATTCAAAGCATAATACGTATAGCTAAGGCGCATTAAAGCCGATGTTTCGTTTTTAAGATGTCGGGCCTTTTGTGCATATTTTAAAGCAAGCTCATAATTAACGCAGGCATTTTTGTTTTGATTGTTGTTGAATTCGTACGCATTTCCTTTTAAAAAATAAAATTTTGATTTGTATGCAGGGTGATTTTTAGAAAGCTCAATTCCTTTTTGCGTTGCAAGTAAAAGTTTTGGGTAATCATCTAAATCTAATAATTCTTTAGAATAAGCAAGCCAGGTTTTTAGTTTTTCATCAGTAGTTTTAAAGCGGGATAAATCCGGTTCCTGTTGTGCAAAAACAGAGAAAGAGATAAAACACAAAAATAAAATCCCTAAGCGTTTCATGCCAAAAGATTTAGGTTGTCTTTATAGCTTCTGCCTACTGGAATTGAAATATTATTATTAAGGAGAATTTCAGAAGAATTTATTTTCTGAATAAACTGTTTCTGAACCGCAAAACTTCTGTGAATTCGGATAAATGAATGAAAATGATTTTCTTTTAAAAGATTTCCTATACTCGATAAAACGCAATGTCTTTTTTTATCGGTGATAATTAAAGTGTAGTCTTTTAAAGCTTCCAGATATAAAATTTCATGAAGTTTTACTTTTGTTTGTTCGTGTCCTTCTTTAATGTAAATGGTGTCACCGCCAATACTGGCCTCAAAAAGAGACGCTTTGAGTTTGATTTCCATAAATTCCTCAATTCTGCTTACGGTTTGTGCAAAGCGATCGAGTTTTAAAGGTTTTACAATAAAGTCTAGTGTTTCAATTTCAAAACTTTCAACGGCATGTTCGGGATGCGCCGTGATAAAAATACAAACCGGAATTTCAAGTGCTCTTTTTCGAAATTCAATGCCGTTTAAGCCCGGCATATCAATGTCCAGAAACAATACATCGATTCTTTCTTTTTCAATAATTGACAATGCATCTTCTGCAGATTCAAAAACACCCAAAATATCCAGAACAGGAAATTTTCTGGCAAACGAAACAACCGTTAGCCTGTCAATTTCGTCGTCGTCGATAATAATACAAGTGTATTTGTTGGTCATTTAAGTTGATTTTACGTTGTCTGTCTATTTAAAATGTCGTCTGTCTATTTGCTGTTTTTCCGCCTGTTTTAATCACGCAAATTTGTCCTGTAAATAATTCATCAGCCAAAAATAAACAAATTTTTTACTTGGCTGACTTTTACAAAAATAATGTTATTGAACTAAATAAGAACCTTTTAATAAATTATTAAACCAAAACGATTATGAAAATTATAAAAACCATTTTTACCCTTTTGCTCGTTTCCATTTTTACGATTTCCTGCAGCAGCGACGATGGAACAGACGGAATTAACGGAGTAGATGGAAAACAAGGCGCAGCCGGAACAGCAAATGTTATTTACAGCGCCTGGCTAAACGCGCCAACTGCAGCTGCAGAAACTGTAGATGGTACTTATGGAATGTCTACAAGTATTAATGCGCCGGAATTATCAGCAGATATTCTTTCAAAAGGAACAATATTAGTATATGTAAGCTTTGGATCCGGTACATTTTCCGTGCCTTATACATCAAGTGCCGGGGGATTTACGAATACAATCACAGCTGTTTCTTCTGTAGGTAAAATTAAACTATTCAGATTCAGACATGATCAGGCAGCAACCGTAAACCTTCCTACATCGCTTAGCTGGCGCTATATTTTGATTCCTGGTGGTGTTGCAGCTGCGACCTCAAAAATCGCAAAAATGGATTATTCTCAAATGAGTTATGAAGACGTTTGTGCGCATTTTAACATTCAGCCATAATCAAAACAGGCATCATTTAACTTAAACCAATTAAAACCAATTCAATAAATTTTTAAAATCCAATATTATGAAAACTTTAAAAACCATTTTAACTCTTTTAACGATCTCAATATTTGCAGTTTCATGCAGCAGTGATAATGATAATGATAAACCTGAACCGGTAAAATATAACGAAGAAAACCCGCTTGACGCTTATATGGCCGGTTCTGGTTTTAGCCAAAAGGCTGTTGATGTAAAAAACTCAGGAATTTACGAATACGGTTTTAGCTTTAAACCCACTGTAACCGGAAAAATAAATTCTTTGATTGTAAAGATTCCGGATGTAAATACGGCGCTAAGAATCACAGTATGGGATGCAGCAACCAAGACAGTAATAAAATCTGAAATTGTGAGCGTGCCAACAGCCAATGTTACAGTCGAAAAAGCGATTACACCAATTGCCCTTACCAAAGACAAAGAATACTTTTTTACGGTAAACAGCGACGACTGGATCAACAGAACAAAAACTGACGGATCTGCAGCGACTTATCCTATCGTGGCAGGAAACATTACGATCACAGGATATGCTTATATCTCAAGTACAGCCGCTGAAACGATTTTCCCAACCAATGCACGTAATACGTACTATGCTGGAGATATGACATTTAAATTCCAACAAACCGAATAATTTTGAGTAGTTTGATTTAGTAAGTTTTGAAAAGGCTTGGCGTTAGTCGGGCCTTTTTGAATTTTTTAAGTTAAATTTGATTGACATTTTAACCCAATTTATAATTTTTAAAGATTTGAAAATGAAAACAATACACTTGTTTCTCCTTTTATTGAGCGTTTCGTCAATGATAGCCCAAAACCAAGATCAGGAGTTAAAAAAGATTATTCAGCAGCAGGAATCAGACTGGAATAAAAACGATATGAAATCTTTTTCGAATGTTTTTAGTGATGATGCCACTTTAATCAACTTTTTGGGCATGTACTGGAAAGGAAAAGAAGAAATAATTACTCAGTTTTCTCATATTAATGAATGCTGCATCAAACCGACAAACGTAAAATTTGATTGGATTGACGCTAAATTTTTATCTGAAAACGCAGCTTTTGCACATATAAAAGAAACCTTAACCGCAAAAGAAGATTATGCCGTTCCGGGCGGAGTAGTGAAAAAAGGAACTGTCAACACCAAATTTATTACCGCTGTTTTTGAAAAGAAAAATAATATTTGGAAAATAGTCGCAATGCAGGTAACACAATTAAACGCACCACCAAAATAACCAAGATTAGATAACCAATTAATTTGGAAAAAGGTTTGACGAAAGTCAGGCCTTTTTTTATTGCCATAAATTCACGAATTATTTTGCTTCACGAGGATTTAATTTTGATTTTAGTAAAATAGATCTGTGTGCATCTGCGGGAAAAATTTGCCACAATCAAAATAAATAATTCCAGAAAATTCGAGAAATTCGTGGTAAACTTTTTTTATTTTTAACGAATCTTATATTCTTTAAAAATGAAAATCTTCTATAGCTTTCTTTGTCTTTTTACAATTGTAACAATTGGTTTTTCTCAATCAAAACAAAAACAAGGCATTGTTTTAGAAAATGGAGTTTCAGAACAATTGGCAATTTTTAGAAAACAGCAAATCACGAATGTTTCTTATGAATTGTTATTCGAAATTCCTGAAACGAAAGAAGAGGAAATCAATTCCAATTTAATGGTTGATTTGACTTTGTCAGATGTAAGTCAGCCTTTATATTTAGATTTTAAAGAGAAAACGCAGAACATAAAATCAATTGAAGTTAACGGAAAAAATATTGCCATTGTACATAAAAAAGGACACATTATTATTGCTGTTGAAAATTTGATTTTAGGTAAAAACAAAGTTTCAATTTCATTTATCGCCGGCAATTTATCCTTAAACCGAAATGATGATTATTTATACACATTATTAGTTCCCGACCGTGCGAGTACATTGTTTCCGTGTTTTGATCAGCCGGATATAAAAGCGACTTATAAATTGAGTTTGACGGTCGCGAAAGGCTGGTCAGTCTTGGCTGGAGCCGATGTAAAAAATAAATCCGATAAAGGCGATTTTATCAAGTACGCTTTTAAAGAGTCAGATAAAATGAGCACCTATTTGTTCTCTTTTGTTGCCGGAAAATTTAAAAGTGTCACACAAACGTCAAGCAATAGAGAAATGACAATGCTTTATCGCGAAAATAATCCCGAAAAGCTTCAGACAAGTACCGATACTATTTTTAAACTGCATCAGCAATCATTAGAATTCTTAGAAAAATATACCCATTATCCGTTTCCGTTTCAAAAGCTGGATTTTGCTTCGATTCCTGAATTTCAATATGGCGGAATGGAGCATGTTGGCGCGATTCAGTACAAAGAATCGGCATTGTTTTTAGACAATACGGCAACAGACGAACAAAAATTAAGCCGTGCCAAATTAATCGCTCACGAAACTTCGCACATGTGGTTTGGCGATTTGGTTACCATGAAATGGTTTGATGATGTCTGGATGAAAGAAGTGTTTGCAAATTTTATGGCAGACAAAATAATGAATCCGATTTTCCCGAAAATCAATCATAATCTGCAATTTTTTACAACGCATTATTCCGGGGCTTTCGCCGAAGATCGCTCTTTGGGCACACATCCGATAAGACAGCATTTAGCAAATTTGAAAGATGCCGGATCGCTTTACGGAAGTATCATTTATAACAAAGCGCCTATTATGATGCGTCAGCTGGAAGCTACAATGGGAAAAGAAGCTTTTCAGAAAGGAATAGAAAAATACATTCAAAAATACGCCGACGGTAATGCCGACTGGAATAATCTTGTAGAAATTCTGGATGAAGAAACACCACTCGATCTGAAAAAATGGAGTGAAGTCTGGGTGAATAAATCCGGAAGAGCGATTTTCTCGAATAAAATAGAATATGATGCTAAAAATAGAATTAAGAGTTTTGAAATCAATCAACAAGCCGAAGACAAATCAAAAAATGTGTGGCCTCAGGTTTTTCAATAGGTTTGGTATATGCGGATAATATTAAAATTATTGATGTTTCTGTAAATGCTATAAAGACGATTTTAAAAGAAATAATCGGACTTGAAAAACCATTAAATATCATTTACAATTATAACGGTTTTGGATATGGTGTTTTTCCGCTTGACGGGAATAATTTAGAAACTATTTCAGCCTTGAAAGATGAGGTTGCAAGAGCTTCCGGATATAGTAATCTTTATGAAAATATGTTGATTGGAAATGTCTCGCCAGATAGAGCTTTTAATTGTTTTTTAAAAGGAATTCAAGTCGAAGAAAACGAATTGGTTTTAAAAATACTGACCAATAATGCAAGCAGTATTTTTTGGAGATTTCTAATGGAGAAACAGCAAAATGCAAATCAAAAACAATTTGAAGACATAGTTTACAATCGCTTATCCGGAAGCGTCGGGATTAATTTACCTGGAAATATCAAAAAGACTTTGTTTAATTTATTTAGTTCAATTGCGTATTCAGATTCAGCGAAAGCTAAATTATATAAGATTTGGAATAAGGAAAGTATAATCGCAAATTTGAAATTAAACGAAGACGATTACACCAATATCGCGATGAATCTGGCTATCTTTAAGCATGAAAAAGCAGATGAAATTCTGAGTAAAGCGAAAGCAGCAATCACAAATCCGGACAGGCAAAAGAGATTTGAGTTTTTATTACCTTCATTATCAAAAGAAGAATCCGTTCGTGATGCTTTTATGGAATCTTTAAAAGAGGAAAAAAACAGAGAAAAAGAATCGTGGGTTTCGTCGGCATTGGGTAACGTTTTTCATCCTTTGCGTCAGGAAAGTGCTCAGAAACATCTGAGATTTTGCTTAGATTTGACCAAAGAAATTCAGCGAACCGGTGACATATTTTTTCCGAAAGACTGGCTAAGCGGAACTATTGGTCGTTATTCTTCTAAATATGCTTTTGATGAAGTGCAGCAATTCTTAAAAGAAAACCCTAATTTTAGTCCGATATTAAAACGAAAATTATTTCAGGCAACAGATGCTTTGTATCGCGCCCAAAATATTAAAAAAGAAACCGAATGAAAATTGAAACGGAAATAGAGAAAGTCTCGAGTTTTCAGCATCTCGAAATGCTGGCAAATCAGGTTGTAGAAGGTTTTATATCCGGAATGCATAAAAGTCCGTTTCATGGATTTTCTGCCGAATTTGCCGAGCATAAAGTCTATAACGCCGGAGAAAGCACCAAACATATCGACTGGAAATTGTTTGCCAAAACCGATCGTTTGTACACGAAACGTTTTGAGGAAGAGACCAATATGCGCTGTCATATTATTGTTGATAATTCGTCGTCGATGCATTATCCCGAACTAAAATCAAATCAGCCTTTTTATGAAAAAAAGATTGGTTTTGCGGTTTTGGCTTCGGCAGTTTTAATGAATATTTTAAAGAAACAACGCGATGCCGTTGGTTTAAGCGTTTTCTCGGATAATTACGAATATTATGCTCCCGAAAAAGGAAGTGATCGCCATCATAGAATGCTGCTCAATAAATTAGAACAATTATTAGAACAGCCAAAAGTCAAAAAAACGACCGATACCATTACGTATTTACATCAGATTGCAGAGAAAATGCACCGCCGTTCGATGATTATTTTATTTACAGATATGTTTCAGTCAGAAAACGATGAGAAGTTATTTAACGCTTTACAACATTTAAAACACAACAAACACAGAGTGATTTTATTTCATGTTGTAGATAATGAAACAGAGCTGAAATTTGATTTTGACAATACGCCAAGAAAGTTCATTGACCTGGAATCTGGCGAGGAAGTTTCGATTTTTGCCGATAATGTAAAAGCAGCATATGAAAAAAGGGCAGAAGATTACTTTAAAAATCTGGCTTTAACCTGTGCTAAGAACCAAATAAAGTACGTTCCGGTCAATGTTGGCGATAATTTTGAAAAAATATTGACTACATATTTAGTTGAAAAACAAAACTTTGGGTAAGAAATCAAAAATATATTTAATTTTTTTTATCAAAACACTTGCAGAAATGAAATTCTGTACTATCTTTGCAACCGCAATAACGCAGAGGTTTGGTAGTTCAGTTGGTTAGAATACATGCCTGTCACGCATGGGGTCGCGGGTTCGAGTCCCGTCCAGACCGCAAT
>Ga0247813_10001756_pt1 | contig 15832 bp, 12 predicted proteins | sample UWRJL169409C1_FD_180719 | JGI IMG/M metagenome (GOLD analysis project Ga0247813, IMG submission 180719) | Plant litter microbial communities from Arlington Agricultural Research Station in Wisconsin, United States - UWRJ-L169-409C-1 | ecosystem: Environmental > Terrestrial > Plant litter >... | reverse complement strand
GCATACTACCCGTTAATCTTCGACAATGAAGCGCTCATGGTTGCTTGTATGGAATATTTAATGAATCGACAAATCTTCACAAGAAGATACTTTTATCCCTCGCTGGCCAGCTCAATTCCTTACATAGAGGAACAGGTACTGGAAGTAACTGATGATATTTCCAGTCGTGTACTTTGTTTACCACTATATACTGACTTAACTCTGGAAGAAGTAGAATTAATTTGCAGACTACTCTTACGGGTGCAGAATAATTGACATTTAAACCAATAACGATTAATACTAAACAACTTTTTTATAAAGCGCTTTTAATATTTCAACTTCCGTTTCCAGATTAAATTCTTCCTCCATTTTTTGTCGCGCCAACAACGTTGCATCATTTAGTAATTCTATCGGACAGATTAGTAATTCTCTAATCTTTGAAGCAATACTCACTGTATCACCCTCTTTTGCCAATGTCCAGTAATTTGGCATTGGTATCACTTCAGGAATTCCAGAATGAAAACTGGATACACAAGGCAAGCCCATACATTGCGCTTCCATCAGTACCGTCGGAATACCTTCCATATCTCCATCCCCGGCAACTTTACTACAAAGAATAAACGCATCTGCAGCGGCTAAGTAATTTTTCGTTTGCGCATGACTTTTCGCACCCAGGATTTCCACTCTTTTCTCCATATCCAAAGAGGTGATGAGCATCCGCAGATCTTCTTTCAGCGGGCCTTCGCCAATAATTTTCAGCGTTAAATTAGGAAACTCAACGCTTAACGAATGAAAAGCTTTTATAATGTCTGCATGACCTTTTTTTTCTGCCAGCCTTCCTATGGAAAGAAAGTTCTTAATCGGTAAATTAAAGGTTCTTCTGAAATTATAATCTCTCATTTTCTTACCTACATGAACAACATGTAGCTTTTCAGACGGACAACCAAGCTTAACCAGATGGAACTTCATGAATTGAGAAACAACAGTAATCGCAGCTGCCTGATTAAATACAGCTTCCAATTTTTCCATCCATCCTGGTAAATTTGGAAGCTGAAAAGCATCAAAACCGTGAAAGGACACTACAACCGGTACACTTAACCTCTTGGCACTCGGAAGGATAATACTACCATGGGTTCCAAAATGTGCATGAATAACGTCCGGCTGTTCTGTTTTAAGGATACTGTAGAAGCTGTTCTGTTTAATCCTTAAGGTTTCTTTTTCCCAGTCATAAGAGGATAATCCGGTTTGCTCCAGAGCCTTTTTAAAAACCTTATCAAGCATATCGCTCCAGGATGAAGTTAATTTCAAGACTCTACGAAAAGGCCGGTCTTCCAGATTGAGGATCTTAACCGCAACAACTACATTATCTACCTTTGCCCTATCCAGCTCTACAATCACATCGTAAATGAAAGTTTGGCTCAACCTGGAAAAAGCATCACAATAGTGCAAGACCTTCATTATATTCTAATAAATCACAGTAATATACTTACATTTTTACGATTAATTACAGGAACCGATAGCTTTTACAATAAACCCAATTGATTTTAATTTGTTTACATCCAGAAGATTTCTACCATCAAAAACATTTGCTGGTTTTAACATATTGTCGAAAATCCTTTGCCAGTCATAATCTTTAAACTCATCCCATTCTGTAAGAATAGCAATTGCATGAGCATCTTTACAGGCCTCATAAGGGTCGTTAACAACGCTTACTCCCTCTTTATTTTCGTCAGCCGTTCTGGTTCTTAAATAATTCAAGTCTCCATAAATCTGATTCTCTTCAACTTTCGGATCGTAAACAGCAATTTTTGCTTGCTCATTTAGTAGATGATCGGCAACATATATCGCCGCTGATTCGCGCGTATCATTGGTGTCTTTTTTAAACGCCCATCCCAGAAAAGCAATCTTCTTTCCATTCACCGTATTGTACGAAGTCTGTATAATTCTGCTTGCAAATCTTTTCTTTTGGTGATCATTCATGATAATTACCTGTTCCCAGTAATCAGCAACTTCCTGCAAACCGTAACTTCTTGCAATGTAAACCAGGTTAAGAATATCCTTTTGAAAACAAGACCCACCAAAACCGACAGACGCTTTCAAGAACTTAGGCCCTATTCTGCTGTCTGTACCGATCGCTCTGGATACCTCCGTTATATCAGCCTCAGTTCTTTCACAAAGTTCTGACAAAGAATTAATGGAAGAAACCCGTTGTGCAAGAAAAGCATTAGCGGTTAATTTAGACAATTCAGATGACCAAACATTTGTTGTCAGGATTCGCTCCCGCGGTACCCAATTCGCATATACATCAACAAGTGCCTGCACTGCATCTTTTCCTTCAGAACTACTGTCTCCACCAATTAAAACCCGATCAGGTGCATCAAGATCTTCCATTGCGGTACCCTCCGCAAGAAACTCAGGATTAGACAGAATTTGAAATTTAGCACCATTACCAGAGTGACTTAAAATATCTTTCAATGCTTCTGCTGTCCTTACTGGCAACGTAGATTTTTCTACAATTATTTTATCACTTTTAGAAACTCTTGCAATCTGTCTTGCGCAAAGTTCTATCCATTTTAAATCAGCCGCCTGTCCTTTACCTGCACCATATGTTTTTGTTGGTGTATTTACAGAAATAAAAATCATGTCTGCATCGATAATTGCCTGATCTACATCCGTAGAAAAAAACAGATTTCTTCCTCTTGCTTCGGCCACAACAGCACCCAGACCTGGCTCATAGACCGGAATATTATTCACATCCTCATCGTTCCATGCCGCAATTCGAGCTTCGTTTAAATCAACGACTGTTACTTGAATTTCCGGACACTTTTTAGCAATTACAGACATGGTAGGACCGCCGACATATCCGGCACCTATGCAGCAAATTTTCGTGATTTTCGTCATATTTTTAAGGTCAATATTTGTGAATATACAATTCAATATTTAAAAATTATATTTGTTGTAAAGAAACCATTCTTTTAAAACGAGTAGACAACTCCACTAACTCGTCAAAAGTACCACTGCAACTTACTTCGCCATTTTCTAACATGTAAATTCGATCTGCTTTTTTAATGGTCGATAATCGGTGTGCAATGATAATCATGGTATAATTCCCTTGTAATTTCTCAATATTTTTCTGAATAAACAATTCAGTTTCAGAATCAAGTGCGGAGGTTGCTTCATCGAGAATAAGTATGTCTGCATCCTTGTAAAGCTCCCTGGCAATAGAAATACGTTGCCTTTGACCGCCGGAAATCAACATACCCTTATCACCCAGACTAGTAAATTCTTTTTCAGGCAACGAATCAACAAATTCATTTAACGAAGCCATTTCAACAACTTCCCAAAACCGCTTTAAATTCTCTTCCGTTTTTTCCGCCCAAATGGTGATGTTATTAAATACATCATCTTTAAAAATTACGGCTTCCTGAGAAATATAACCGATCCGGCTACGGTAACTGTCCAGATTGTAATCTTTAAGCGGCTGGCCATCTATTAAAAAGCGGCCATTCGCCATTGGTAAAATACCGGTTATAATATTTGCAAGGGTAGTTTTTCCAGATCCACTCTCCCCTACCAATGCAATTGTTTGGTTTTTAGGCATGTCTAAATCCAGGTCTTTAAGCACCAGGTTATCCCCATATTTGAAAAAGAGATTTTCAATACCAATTCCCTTTTGGAAACCGGTAAATGGACGATCCGATTGAATTTCTCTGTTTGCTTTCATCTCCGAGGACATGGAAGAAACAGATTGAATTGCGCCTACATTCTGAAGGAAGTTCTGCCACGATGTTTGAAAGTTCATCAAATAGGACAACGCACGATAGAACAATAACAGACTTAAGATAATAGAACTCAAATTGCCCCCCATCCATTTAACCTGGATTATAATCACAACAACGACAATGACCATAACCAACGGTTCCCTGATGCTGGAAGTAATTGCCTGATAATAACCAATCTTTTTATTTAAATGCTCCGTAGAATCAATCACACTACGAATCTTCTTTGAAAATCCTTTGAATTGATTGGTTGCTTTAAGGTATTTAAAGTAATGTACTGCTTCAAGGATGTGGGAGTTGAATGTATTTCCAATAGCAGAGATTTTTACGGACGCCGTTTTAATTGACCGAACAATACCTCGAAATATCAGGTTTGACAATACAGAGCCAATTGCAACAAGAAAGGCAAACTGCCAGTTCGCAAGAAATGCCATCGCTACATAGGTTAACAACATTGCAATCCCGCTTACGGATGTTAGGTAATTTGTGAGCGCTAGATTAAGCTTTTGAATTTCAGAGGTAACAATATTTTGAATTTTTCCTGCATCCTGTTTTAAAAAGCCTGTATAGCTTAGATGCTGTAAATCATCCGTTAATTCATATCTTAATTTTTTAATGAAGGACTGCTTTAAACTAACCTGAGAATTCTGTTGGATAAATTTCAATATACCTTTTAAAACAAACAAAATAGCCAGGGCAATCAAGGCACTATAAATATTTAAAGGTATGTTTAAGTACCCAAATAAATCAGTAAAAAAGTGCATATTACCCATAGAGTCTTTTGTTCCAGATCCGTTGGTTTCCGCATTGCCCATCGACTGTAAAAGTGGGATAAACATGGCTAAACCTATGCCATCTAAAAAACTTACCAGGATACTTTGAAACATGTCAAGTACCAGACGTTTTCCAAGCACCTTATAAAAAAACCGAAAATATCCTACAAACGTATGTTTAAGCTCTCGTTCCATTTAGTTGTTTATTAAGTTCCATAATTTCATCATCGTTACCTTCAGGCTCATCCGTCACTTGCTTAAATTGTGTATTCGTAGTCATTAAAAAGACCATACTAATTGCGTAGAATAAATTATTAAAAGAAGAGACTGATAGTCCGTTTATTAATACAATGACTACAAAAACCAGTATGACATCTTTTCTGACACCACTTTTCGCAAGCATAAAAGCAGTACTCATCACAATAAAGATCAATCCCAGGATCCCATGGTCATAAATTACCCGCAATAAAAAAGAATGAAGTATTACCGAATAGCAGGTACCATCGCCTGAATAACTATAAAGGGATGAGAAATAATTCATCATTCCACAGGTATAAGGGGTAAGGGGCGAGATTCGTTCCGCGCCAAAGAGCCACTGCAACACGTTCCAATCCTGCACGTTTGTCCACCACAAAAGCATAAATCTATATCTGTCTACGTCTTCTAAACTGTCAGATCGTTGAGAGAAGATGTAGTAAACTACTCCTCCCAACAACATCATGATCCCCGGTATAAAAAATACCCTCGTCTTTTCAAAAGAATCATAAATAACAAATAACACAAGGATACTATACATTAAAAGAGAAGAGCGCGACAAAGACAAAATTGTAATTACACCCAAAAAGATCAACAAGGGCATATATCTATGCTTAGTAACCGAGTACCTGATGAGGTATAAAGCGTATAAAAACATAAGTTCAAAATTATTCTCCATGAATAAAATTGGTCGCGGATCTAACCTTAAAATAATCATCACGGCATACTTAAGAAAGAATACACTAAACAACAGCATAGTAAGCCGGTTAATCCCCTTAAAAGACATGAATTTTTTATTGCATAAAAAAGTCAGAAAGAAAATATAAATAAAGGATTTATAGATCAGTAGAAAATCAAGAAGATTAGCCTGTTTATATCCTACAGCATAAATGTAGGATAGAACGATATAGAAAAGCGTAGACCATCTAATGGCAACTACACTTGAAATTTTCTTGTCTGTAGTCCAAAGGTAGCCCGCTATTGCATACAATATAAGTACACCCTCTAAAACAGTGACTGTAAAATCTGCATCGTGCTTTTTCATTAAAAAAGCAAACGATATCAGTCCGAGCCCCAGAATACTTACAGGAAATAAATCTTTAAAAAAGTAAGACTTGATGCTCTTGCCATGTTTTTCCACAGTTTCCTTTCTTAACTATTTAAAATAAAACCACGAATGGAATCTACTAGACTATTCGACGCGAAGTTTCCAATCTTTGCGATTTTCTGTTTCGTTTTTTCAGCCAGCATGTTCTTAATTTTTATCTTCAGTTCATCTTCGTCGTAGGCAACCGGAACGTAACCAAGAGATTCCATTTTCTTTGCACCTTCCATCTGATGATCATTTCTATGTTCGCCCAATATGGCCTTTCTTGGTATGACGATTATAGGTTTTCCAATACTAAGCGCAGATACGATTGATCCCATACCTGCATGACTAACAATAAGTCTTGCTTCATCAAAAATCTTCTTATACTCTGTTGGATTTAGAAACCCAACAATTTTCAAATTTGTGGTTTCGAAATCAACTCCGAATGCCTGAACAATTACTTCTTCATTGTCAAGATCATTGGCAATAATATCCATCGCTTTAACCAATCTGTTAAATGGGGCCTGAGTACCTGTTGTTACAAAAATCATGACAATATATTTCCTGCGTATACAATTCTTTCATTAGCCAAATCAGGCCATTGTGTATAAATTTTATCTACAAATTGAAGTGCTATTTTGCCACTAAGCGAAAGCTTATCTGCATTGGCAACACTATCAATCCATATCGTCTTACACCCCAAAATCTTTCCTGCTACCAACCCCATTAAACCTGGGGCAGCTCCGGTTGATACCACAACTTTTGGCTTCTCATTTGAAATTATTTTAAAAACATCAAAAAAGCTCATAGCAAGTTTAAACTTGTTCCATCTGCTTGCGTCCCGAATACAGTAAAATTTATTAGATGAAACTGTACACGACAAGCTGCTGATGGTGGAAACAAAAATCAATTCCATTCCATCAAACGCAGGTAGTAAACGTAATAACTCGACCCAATGGCCTCCAGCAGATGCGATAGCAATTACTTTCATTTTATATCATTGGTGTACAAAAAATCATTCTTCCATCTTTTCAGCATAAAGTTTTTCACGACAGTTAATTCCTCTTTACTGACAAGTGGCTTTGAAAAAAATGTAGCCTTAATCCCATAATAGAAATAAACTACACCGGGGTAAACGCCCCGCTCTTTAACTATTTTGAGAGACTTAAACAAATACATGTAAAAAGGGTAGCCCATATTTCGATATCCTGAGGCTTCTCTTAACAATCCTTTTTTAAAGCCTCCCTCGGCAGATCGGGTTTGTGTAGGATAAATATGCCAAACTTCCTGCTCGAAAAATTTCTCGGTAATGAAGCCTTTGGAACGTGCAAGTATATCATCAATTCCATCCCACCCTTTGAAAGGCTTCAAACCTCCCATCGCCTCGAGACATGTTTTTCTGTAAAATTTAGTCTGTCCCTGAGTATGCCACCTATGATGAGATTCAATGATCTTTTTCTCATCAGATAAGATATAGGTCACGCCGCTTGCAATACCTAAAGCCGGATAAGTTTCAAATTTATCCATCAAAAACTTTAAGTAATCATTTCTCTGAATAACAAGATCCGCATCAAGTTTTGAAACGATGTCCCATTCAATTCCAAGTTCATTAGCGAGCTTTAAGCCGTCATTGAATACATCAACCACATTATTGCCTGTTGCCCTCGAAATTGAAATTTTATTCCTTCTGTGGTAATGGATAAATGGATAGCGCTCCTGAAATTCCCGAACCAACTCCGCAGATTGATCATCAGAACCATCGTCTATCATCAACCACTTAACCGGATGAAAACTTTGCTTTGCAATCGACTCCATGGTTCTTCCAATAGAATCTTGCTCATTTTTAAAAGGAGTTATAATTAGTAGACGCATCATTTATTAATTACATCAGTGAATAACTTATTATATTTCGTCATTATACTCTCCACACTAAAGTCCTTCGCTCTCGCCACAAGCAGGTCCTTAGAAATAGGGTGTTCTAAAGCAAACTCAATCTTATTTGCCAACGCGATCGCATCACCAACAGGGACAAGGTATCCAAACTGGTCACCTAAAATTTCTTCAGGACCATAATCGCAATTCGTAGAAACGATAGTAGTGCCTGCAGCAAGTGCCTCAACCAGAACAATACCGAAACCTTCATAATCAGAAGACAAGACAAAGAGGTCTGCTTGCGAAATCCAGGATACAGGATTTTGTTTAAAACCTTCCAAACGCACAAATTCAGAGATGTTAAGTTGGTCAATGTGCGCCGTTAAGTCAGACCGTAAATGTCCTTCTCCAATAATAATCAACCGTACCTGTTTACGCTTCAGCAGCAGCGCCATTGCATTTAATAACAGCTTATGATTTTTTGCTTCAGTTAACCTGCCGACAGTTATGATAACAGGAATGGCTGCATCTTTAAACCACTCATGGTCCACAACCATTTTTAATTGTTCCTCCAGTATGGGAGAATAAGCGGGATTGTGAATGACATCTATTTTACGAGTAGGAATCAAAGCGATTTTTTCCAGACTTTTTCCAAGGCCGCCTGACACTGCAACAATAGCATCCGCAAACCGGTATAAAACAGGAATGGAAAGGTAGGTCAACTTTGAAAGTGTTAACTTCATATTTTTAAAAAATACAAGCGTATTGTTGTGTTCTGAAATAACAATCTTCGTAGTCGTTCTTGAAAGCAATTTAGTGACAATGGAAAAGATGTTTAACGCCGGTGTAGCGCTATATAATAAATCAAATTTTTCTCTCTTCAAGATGTTGGACAAGGATCTGTATAAGTCAATTTGTTTTATAGATTCAAAATATAGGATCTTCACGGCCTTATGCAGCAATTCATGATAGTCTTCACTTGGTTTCATCAACACCACAGATACATCCACTCCTTTACTTGCAAAATAATTCGCACAGTCGATAATCATCCGCTGAATGCCACCCTGATCAAGCTCTCTATAAAAAAATCCTATCTTCATGTGCTACTCGTTTTATTAACCCTAAAGAGTGATCCTAAAAAATGCTTAACAGAATACTTAAATCTGTTATAGATCAATTTGAAAACTAATTTCACAGAATCACTTGAGTAGTTCATCCTTCTGATTAATTGGTAATCGGTCGGATGCCGATCAATAATCTGCCCCCTTATTGTACTATAAATACGCTCGTTTTGAAACGATTTTATTGCCTTTATCAGTAGTTTATCGTTAGATTCTGTCAACAATCTTGTAAGAAATGGTGAAAAAAAATATAACGTTTCTCTCTTTGTCAATTTAGTTACCATGTTAACAGAATCGAGATAGTAATAAGATAAGGTCTTGTTTATCCACATATTACCTTTACTATTCCACAAACAACGAATCCAGGTGTCAACATCCCCGCCTCGTTTATACCCCACTTCAGGAAAGCAGCCAGACCTCAATAATAAATCTTTTTTAAAAGCTACCGCCCCTGTCCACAAAGTGTGTTTTTGATTAAAGAATTCAATCAGGGTAAAATACAAATGTGAATGGCGAGCATTAATTCTAGAAGTAATATCCAGGACTTTTGATTTCGCACTAACGTTAAACCAGCCCCAGGTGATACATTCAATTGTTGCGTTCTCACTGATATATTCCATTATGGTGCTCAGCAATTCTGTTCTCCACTCGTCATCAGCATCTAAAAAACAGATCCATTCATATTTTGAATGCTTAATTCCCAGATTTCTGGCAGCATACCCTCCAGGTCCGGGAGCACTTCGTTTGTACAACGAAATCTTAGGATCTGTAAAAGTCAACAGTTTTTCAGAAGAACCGTCTGTAGAAGCATCGTCAATTAGAATGATTTCAAAATTCTTATAGCTTTGATTTAAAACTGAATTTATAGAACGCTCTAAATGAGGAAACTTATTATGAACAGGTATAACAACAGAAAAATAAGGCGCTTCGTTCATATCAATTAATTTTTATGACTCTATTTCGCAACTACTTTGACTTCGAAAACATAGCGGTTAGTTTACCTTTGGAATCAACTTCTTCCGTTCCATAAGTGCCGTAGTTATAACCGTAACCACTTGAATAACCAGTACCCACCTCAACTTTAATATCATTAACGAGAACTCCCAGTTGTTTCATCCTATGATTCTTATTCATGTCCTCCAATATGGATAGTTGAGTCTTCTTTGTGAAATGTTGTCGGACGATATATAGACAAAAATCGGCGTGACCAGCCAGCAATTGAGCATCTGTAACTACACCAATCGGAGGGGCATCAATGATGATATAATCAAATAACTTTCTCAACTCATCAATTAATTCTGAGGCCCGGTCGCTCATCAGCATCTCCGCCGGATTGGAAGGAAGCACACCAGAGCTTATTAAAAAAAGATTCTCATTAATTGCCAAACGCTGGACAATATCTATCGCTCTTACATTATGATCTTTTACATAATTAGTAAACCCAAAGTCGTGAAATATTCCAAACTTCTCAGACATATTGGGTTTGCGAAGATCCAGCTCCATCAGCAATACCCGCTTACCAGATAGCGCCAATACATTACCTAAATTGATAGAAGCAAAAGATTTGCCTTCACCCGAAACAGCAGAAGTAATCAGGATAACTTTATCTGAAGGTTGTTTCAAATACCAGATTAAATTAGTCCTTAATGCCCTGAATTGTTCTGCAATTGGCGACCTGGATCTATTTCCAACTACTAGACTGTCAAACTCTGAGTTATGACCTATTTCTCCAACAATAGGCACACGCGTTCTCTTCGTAATGTCTTCTTTTGAATCTACCTTTGTGTTCACCAGGTACTTAAGATAAATAAGTCCGGCAGGAATAAGCAGCCCGACAATAATACCTGCGATATAATAAATTTGTTTATTAGGGCTTATTGGTGAAACACTAGATTTTGGAGGATCAATATTGGTGGAGTTAGGCGTATTATAGGTTTTAGAAATGGCTGTTTCCTCACCCTTTTGCATCAGGAAAATAAACAGCTCTTCTTTAATTTTTTGTTGTCTTGCCAGGTCCAGATAATTACGTTCCGTTTTAGGCACATTTTGAACCTGTCCTTCTGCCGCCCTGATTCTTGACAGCAAACCATTTCTGGTGATGGTCAATGAATTTTTACTACTGCTCAAACTCGCAAGCATGTCACTTTTAGTACTTGATATTTGCTGATTTAGATTAACAACAATTGGATTTGTTTCAGTAACACTCATCAAACGCCGATCACGATCCAGTAGCAAAGCATTGTACTTTTGTACAAGACTTTCAAACAACGGATCCGAAACAACAAGCGAACTTGGAACGACGCTACTTCCATTAATATTCTTTCGCATGTAATCCTGTAAACTGGATAAAACACTTAACTGCGTTTCAACTTTTGCAAGGTCATTGACAAAATTTGAATTATTGGCGATTAACAAGCTGGATTGTTCAGAAATCTCCGTGATTTGGTTTTTTTGTTTAAACCCCTGAATATTCTGCTCTAAATCACCAAGTTCCCCTCCTAAATAACTTAACCTATTCTGAATAAAGGCATAGGAACTATCTGCAAGCCTATTTCGATCATCCAGATTAGTCTTAACATAAAGATTAATCAGCCTTGATAATATTTCCTCTCCTTTTTCAGGTACCGGATAATTCAACGTGATGTCAATAATAGAAGAGGTTTTATTTGGAACCGCCACCAACATTTGTCCAACTAAACTTTCCACCTTCCCATCTACAGAACCGATCGAAACAGCATAAGTAGACTCATACTGCGGCTTATTTTGTGTCTTTAAAATCTGAATTACGCCAACACCTTTAATATTAACGGTCTTGCTATAAGGAACCACACCATGAAAGTCTCCCGATTCCAATTCAATCTTGGAATCCGGAAGGAAATTAAGTTTAAGTCCAGCACCAGTAATGGTATCAGAAGGTTGTACAATATCTACTATAAAAGGGGCAGCATAAAGCTCCTTATCCCGTACAGCACCAGTAACATAATAGGTAATGTTAAGTTTCAAATCCCGGACAACCCGTTCCATTAGATATCTTGTCCGCAAAATTTCGGCTTCATTCTCCACTGCAGTACCGGAGTTTGTACCAAGATTTCCCAGCATCTGATTTTCAGCAGAAGGTGCCCCTTTTTTGGGATCTGCTATCATTACTTTGGCTTCAACAAGATAAATGGGTGTTTGCTTTTTAGCAAGATAGTAGGCAATACCAAAACAGAATGCCACAGATAGCACAAACCAATACCATTTTGACACAAATTTGTTAAGTAGGTTTTCAAATCCCAAATCTTCATCAAATTCGTTCATTTCTTGTGTATGTTTTTTTGTGCTCATATTGTATAAGTATCGTAAACAATGAAATTCAGGCTCCTTAAAATTCTATCTATCTAATCTTAAAAAGAGTATAACCAACGTAGAGATGATAGACAAGCCAAATGCGACAGTGGTCCTTGCAGGTGCATTTACAGAAAGTACTCTGGATTTATTTGGCTCTACATAAACGACGTCATTCTGCTTTAAGTAATAGTATGGGTTGTTAAATAGATCTACCGTATTTAAGTCCAGTCTTCCAAACTCCTTTTTACCATCCACTTCTCTGATTACTAAAATATTATCTCTTTTACCGTAAATAGTCAAATCGCCTGCCTGACTGATTACGTCTAAAATGGTGACTTTTTCATTCGGTATACTATAAGTTGCCGGGCGACCAACTTCGCCTAAAACGGAAATTTTAAAGTTTGCGAATCTCACTGCAACAACTGGATTTTTTAAATCTCTACTGGCTTTTGTTCTGATTAAATCCCTGGCGCCAGCAGTTGTCAGGCCAGCTACCTTTATCTTACCGATTAAAGAGAGCTCTACAAATCCATCCTTATCGACAGCAAAGCCGGAAATTTCTTGCCTTGCATTTCCCACTCCTGGTTGAGGACTTGCCTGATTTACAATAGAAGCACTCTGCGGATCTATCGTGGTAATCGTTATACTTAGAATATCGTCTATTTGAATCACAGGCTCTGTAAATTTTGCAACCGCTTCCATCTCTGACCGCTTTGCACCTGATAGATTCTGGAAGTAGGTAATCTTTTTACCGCTTACACAGGAACTTAAAAATAAGGCTAATAATAATCCAAAAATGATTCTGTTGTTATCTTTGCTCTTCAAGGTATGTATCATGTATGTTACTTTATTTACATCTAATAAAATTCGGATCAAACATCAACTGCATTTTCAATTACCCCTCTTAAAGCAGCCAAAAACCATGTTTTTAAGCGAACCTTTTGATAAAATTGAAGAGAATTTACAACTCTACTATTGAATAACGCCGTCAATATTTATTCAAAAATAGGGACAACACGACGTACATAAAGAAGCATTTGGGATTGTGGCTACCAGATTGGGTAATATGAGAAAAATTGGGTAATAGTGAGAAGAATGGTAAATAACCATTATTAATCTTCCGATTATAGACCATTATACAATAGTAAATTGCAAAATATAATATATTTAAAGAATTAAGTTTTGCAAGAATTTGACCTGGTTTTTAAGTGGCAAAGTCTGAAACTAATTGGCTGATTTAGAAAAACCGCAGCAGATTGTTTCTCAAATTAGAATAAATTGATCAAATATTGTGTACCAACAAGGTAGATATTCTTTCAATCTTGTTTTATTTTTACAGAACGGATCAACGTGAAAAAAGCAATACGTCGCAGCGTCATTGTCTTTATTCATTTCGATCAAACCAAAAACTGTTATGGCTTTAATTTCTGTAATCATCCCCTGTTATAATTGTGGGAATTTTATTTCACGGGCAATTAACAGTGTGCTGAAACAAAGTTTTAGCAACTGGGAACTTTTACTGGTAGACAATAATTCAACGGATAATACCTTATCAATACTAGAAAGTTATGTTCAAAAATTCCCTAATAAAATAAAGATTTACAAAGAGACTAAACAGGGCGCACCCGCTGCCCGTAACAAGGGGCTTAAAAAGGCAAACGGAAAATGGATACAGTTTTTAGATGCTGATGATGAGATTTTACCAGCAAAGCTGGAAGGCCAGTATGCACTGGCGATTAAAAAAAGAGCCAGCTTCGTGGCTGGTCCTTATACACTTTTAGAGTTCCACAGTAAAGCATCAAGAATTCGTACACTGTATATGGAAGACTTTTGGATTGCTTTAGTAAAGTCGCAAATGGGAATTACCAGCGCTAATTTATGGAACAGAGAACTGTTAATTGCAGCAGGTGGGTGGGATGAGGAATTGATTGCTTCACAAGAATATGATTTGATGTTTCGAATGTTGCAGTTATCGCCAATAGTGGGCTTTGACAATAGAAATTTAACAATTATTCATATAGAGCAGGGAGAATCAGTTTCCAGAGGTGGAAATGATTTAAAAGGACAAATGATCATGGAGTCAAAAATTGTACTTCGTTTTCAGATTAAAGATTACCTTTTTAAAAATAATCTTTTAACAAATGACCGCCTCTATTTTATTGATAAGTTCATCTATCAGACACTTATAAAAAACTACAGATACTGGCCTGTTTTTATCGTAAATAAGTTAAAACAGACAAATCTGGAAGTCACGTTACTGGAGAAAATGAAGGGAATCTATTTCAGAAGAAAGATGGACCTGAGGAGTATTATTGTAAAAAAAGACAACTGACTTGCTTCTTAACACTATAATATTGCCAACTTCTAACTATTTGAAGGGTGTATGATCCAATTCCTCGAATTTCGAGTTTTGGCTCTTGTACTCTAAAACAAGCTTTTTCATTTGAATTACAACTCCCCGATCATCATTAATTTTGGCAGAACCAATCAGTGAAAAAATGGCTGATTGAACTTCATGAAATACATACTCCCGTACTTTACCAATCATAATTTTCTCATGGTGTGTAGGTAAAGTATTTTCATTATTATTTAAAAGCTCCTCAAATAACTTTTCTCCGGGTCTTAATCCTGTAAACTCGATTTTTATATCCTTATTAGGCACATGGCCAGTTAAACGAATCATCTTTTTTGCCAACTCTACAATCTTTACGGATTTTCCCATATCGAACACAAAGATTTCTCCGCCTATGCCCATGTAACTAGCTTCTAACACCAATCTGCAGGCTTCAGGGATGGTCATGAAAAACCTGGTAATCTCCGGATGGGTGACTGTAACAGGACCGCCTTTTTCAATTTGCTGCTTAAAGCGTGGAATTACAGATCCATTTGAACCCAATACATTGCCGAACCTCGTCGTAATAAATTTCGTAATTGGACGGATTTCCAAAGAGTTTATATAGCTGTAGCCATTCTGAAAGAGATAGTCTGAAGAATTCAATGACTTGTTCAGCGACTGCACATATATTTCAGCTATCCGCTTAGAAGCACCCATCACGTTAGTTGGATTAACAGCCTTGTCCGTTGAAATCATCACAAATTTTTGAACACCATATTTAACAGACTTATCCGCAATGATCTTTGTCCCCATCACATTTGTCTTAATTGCTTCAGATGGGTTATCTTCCATTAATGGAACATGTTTATACGCTGCAGCATGATAAACATAATGAGGCCTGTAGGTTTCAAAGAGATGCTCCATTCGTTTCTCATCTCTAACGTCACCAATAAAGGCATGAAAGTTTTGGTTAACATGGTGCTCGCTCAACTCCAGGTATATCTCGTGCAAGGCAGTTTCAGATTGATCATTCAGGATAATCATGGAAACTTCAAAGTCAATAAGTTGTCTTACAATTTCACTACCGATTGAGCCAGCTGCACCAGTTATCAAAATTCTTTTGTTTTTCAGCTGTGTCCCAATCCCTTCTATGTCGATATTAATGGGTTTCCGATTTAGCAAATCTTCAATATTTAAAGTCTGGATCTGAGCCGTTTTCAAATTTCCACCAATCCATACGTCATGGGGTGGTATGTTCAGGATCATGATGCCATTCTCTAAACAACAGTCTATAATCT
>Ga0247813_10001755_pt1 | contig 15843 bp, 39 predicted proteins | sample UWRJL169409C1_FD_180719 | JGI IMG/M metagenome (GOLD analysis project Ga0247813, IMG submission 180719) | Plant litter microbial communities from Arlington Agricultural Research Station in Wisconsin, United States - UWRJ-L169-409C-1 | ecosystem: Environmental > Terrestrial > Plant litter >... | reverse complement strand
AAATTTATTCAGTCTTATTACTGAGGGGATAACATTAGAGCAGAAAAATAAAACAGCTATAAAAATAAATGTTAAAGATTCCCCTAAAATTATTATTACTACCAATTACACCATTAAAGGTTCTGGAGGTTCGTTTGAAAGAAGAAAATTTGAAGTTGAGTTTAGTAATTATTTTGGTTCACATCATGCGCCACTTGATGAATATGGACGAATGATGTTCGACGAGTGGGAAGATGAAGACTGGCTAAAGTTTGATAATTTTATGGTTAAATGTATTCAATTGTACCTTTCTAAGGGCTTAGCAAAATCAAAGCATAATAATTTAGAATTAAGACAATTCATTAATAATACAGATTCTCAGTTTCATGAATGGTGTATAGATGAAAATCTTCCGTCAAATGTAATGCTCAGTAAAAAAGAGAAGTATGATAAATTTACTGAGGAATACCCGGATTTTAAAAGAGGTCAAAATTCTTTGAGCCAAAAGAAATTTGCGGCATGGATTGAACATTGGGCTACCTATCAAAAACTCTCAGTAGTTAAAGGTAAATCAGGGAGTAATAGATGGATAATGATTAAAGACGAAACAAAACCAATTGTAGAATCACTAAAAGACGTATTTTAAAATTATGGAAGAGATAACACTTAAAGACCATGTATTGGTTGTAATTAAAAACAAAAAGAATCATTTATCTGATTTGGAATATAAAGAAAAGGCGCTTTCTGGAGCAAATAATTTGGCTCATTTTGAACTTTCAATTGTTAGAGCGGAAATTTATTTGCTTAAAGATTTTATAAGTGATTTAGAATTTATTTTAACACTCTAATGCAACTACGAGACTATCAAATAAGAATAGCTAATGAAGCGTCTGTGAAGTTAATAAACTTTAAGATAGTTTATTTAGCAATGGAAGTGCGTTGCGGAAAGACACTCACGGCACTTGAAACTGCAAAATTATATTCGGCTAAATCGGTATTGTTCATTACAAAGAAACGGGCAATATCAAGTATTGAATCTGATTATAAGGAATTGAATTATAAGTTTGATTTAATGGTAGTCAATTATGAATCATTACACTTAGTTAATCAGAAATTTGATTTAGTGATTTGCGATGAGAGTCATTCAAAAATAAGCGGTTATCCAAAGCCAAGCGAAACGGCAAAGTTAGTGAAAGAAAAGTGTAAAGGCTTACCTGTAATATTCCTATCAGGAACACCCACGCCAGAAAGCTACTCGCAAATTTATCATCAACTTTGGGTAAGTGATTATTCTCCGTTCAGAGAGTATAAAAACTTTTACAAATGGGCTAAAGACTTTGTTAATGTGACTACCAGAAACTTTGGATACGCTGACATAAAAGACTATACAGACGCTAATCAGGAAAAGATATTGCAATATGTGGATAAGTTGTTTATAAGATTTACCCAGCAGGAAGCCGGATTTATTTCAATAATAAAAGAGCAAGTTTTATACTGCAATATGTCTGATTTAACCTATAATTTATGCTCTAGGCTGAAAAAGGATAAGGTAGTAAAGGGAGAAAAAGAAACAATTCTTGCGGATACCGGAGTGAAGCTAATGAGTAAGTTGCATCAACTTTTTTCAGGTACCATAATTTTCGAATCTGGTAAGTTTCAGATATTAGACGACAGTAAAGGTAAATTTATAAAGGAGACTTTTTTAAACATGAAAATAGGTATATTTTATAAGTTTAAAGCTGAATATCAAATGTTAAAGCAAGTTTTTGGCGATAGCTTATGCGATAACTTAGAAGAGTTTAATTCAACAGACAAAAATATAGCACTTCAGATAGTTTCTGGCAGAGAAGGAATTAGCCTAAAAAAAGCTAAGTGTTTAGTATATCTGAATATAGACTTTAGCGCAACTAGTTACTGGCAATCAAGAGACAGGCTTACAACTATTGACAGGCGTTCTAATGAAGTTTTTTGGGTATTTGCAGACAATGGTATAGAAAATCTGATTTACAAATCCGTACTCTCCAAAAGGGATTATACTTTGTCGCAATTCAATAAGGATATATCCGGAATAATACCAGCTATCGACTATAAAATAATAAAAATGCAATGCTAGAAAGCCAGATACAGTCGAAAATCATTAAGCAATACGAAGATGAGGGATACTTTGTCTTGAAAATTATAAAGTCAACGAAAAACGGTATTCCTGACCTACTAATATGCAAAGACGGGCAAGCGTTCTTTGTTGAGGTTAAGGCGAAAAACGGAAAGCTATCAGAAATTCAGAAATACAGGATTGAAGAATTAAGTAAACACGGCATGAAAACATTAGTTAAAAATGAATGATTACAACAAAGCTCTAACATGGCTAATCCGTTCAAAATATGACGTTAAGTCTACATTGACAGGTAAGACAGATGTAAAAATAGAACTGTACGAAAACAACCAGGTAATCAAATCAGAAACCGTACCATTCACCACCGAAACGGTAAAGCACATTCAAAACAAAATATTAACTCTTTATAATCATTTCAATAATTAAAGAAAATGGCTTGGATAAAAATTAACCCCAAAGAGTATCAAACACCAAAGTCGATAAAAATAGGAGATGTGGTGGTTTATAAAAACGGCAATGGTCAATACTACAAAGGGAAAGTAGTAAAAGGAGCGGCACATCACAGGGGGATGCTATCAAATGGAAGAACTAAGTTTGGTTTTATTGTTGATTATGGAGACATAGAATTAATACAACCAATTGAAGTTTTACTTGTGCCAAATAATTAACCTTACCGGAATCAGAAAACAAAATAAATAATATGAAAACAACACAATCAAATGAGTTTGCAACAGTCAGACTGTTGCAAGATGAGCCTAAGTTTAATCTGAAGGCTGGGTTAATTCTACAATGCCAAATTCATAAGTTTGCGATTGGCAACGGGTACCAGATTTTCACAGAGTTAGGAAGAATAGAATCGCAACCTGACAGTTCAGTAAAAAGGACACAACAAGAACCTTTTCATGCTTCTTTTAAAACGGAAGAAGAATTTAATCAACGATTTGAATTAATAGAAGGTCAAAAATGAACGTACAACTAGAAGCATTTGATAAACCAGTTCTTCCTGCAGATATAGTTTTTACTCCAATCGCAGTTAGTAAACACATAATTAGTTTTTTAAATCCCACAGGCACTTGTTTAGACCCATGTAAGGGAGACGGAGCCTTTTACGATTACCTACCTGATGGGTCTGATTATTGTGAAATAAGAGAAGGCAAAGATTTTTTCGATTACAATAAAAAGATTGACTGGGTTATTGGAAATCCTCCTTACTCTATTTTTGAAGAGTTCCTTAGAAAAGGTTTTGAGATAGCTGACAATGTCAGCTATCTTGTACCAACCAATAAAATTTTTCAAAGACAGATTATCATGAATCTGATAAATAAATACGGGGGCATTAAAAGTATGATTATCTATGGAAGTGGTCAGTTGATAGATTTTCCATTTGGTTTTAGTGTAGGAAACTTTCATTTTCAAAAAGGCTATAAAGGTGATTGTAAAATTAAAATGGGCATGGATTCAATATTTAAGCCGTAATAACCCAATTATTAAACAAGAAAAGTTATTCAAAATTTAAAGATTTAATGCAATGAAACACTATGATAGATTAAAACAGCTTCTTGATGAAGAGTTAAACAAAAACGGGTATAATTACAAAATTATCAAGTTTGATGTTTATCAAAAACCTGAATATCACGAAACATATTGCCTAGTTATAAAGGATGGATTCGGAAACGAAAGAAGATTAGAGTTTTTGTTAACAGACGAGTATATTAAAGTATCAATGAACGGGGATGGAAATTCGTTTTATCAAATAAAAAATAAAGATTACTCAATCAAATACTTCTGGATAGCACTACTATCTTGATTAAACAAAAAAATAAGATGAAATACAAAATATTAATCCTTTTATCAGTCGTTATAATCATTATTGGTAGTCATTTTTTTACCCTATGGTTAAAGCACTTTATAGGATGGTTTGCGCTAGTGATACATATTGTTATTATCATTTCAGCAATAGTTTATCAACGATATTTACATAAAAAATATAATCTCTAAAACCATGACAATCGAAGGCAAATCCGTACACCTATCACCCGACGAAAAACGCATGATAGAATACTATAAGGCTTTAAACTTTACACCTAAGACAATTGCTTTTAGCTTAAATCGTCCGCTTTTGACTATTCAAAATTATTTATTGAAAGTTAAGTAGTTTTTTAGTATATTTGTACTGCGACTTCTCACATTTACTCGCACAAGACATTGAATCCCTTTTTATGGGTCTGGAAGTGAGAAGCCAGAAACGTAATTAGGGATTTTTTAATTTATATCAATATGAGCGCATCAAGACAGCAAAACAAAGTACAGGAAGTTATAAAGGATATTGACTTTCTAAGTAAGTTCACAAAAATGGTAAGAGAACTGAATATTTCTTACGGCATGATAAGGGAAACATCAGAAGAAATAGGACATTTTGGTTCAATTTTGGTCTTAGGGGAAGACAATATGATAATAAGACTATCAATTAGTGCATCAATCGAAGAATCTGCCGAATCCAATTAACAAATAAAGCAATATAACCATGTATGCATCAAAAGAGCAAGCCGAAGGATGGGTTAGGGAGTATATGAAAGAAAGACACCCAGATTATGATTGCCGTATTTACGAGGGATATGAATACTATCAAAGACAAAGTTTTGAAGCTATATTTATACTAGAGGAATGTTTTGGCGGGCGTCTGGTATACTTTTTACATTTCAGCCAATTGCCTACCGATGAAATGCCTGTGATAAAATTCCCGATTGTAGATTCGAAAGAAGACCTTTACGCAATATTGAAAATTTTAGATAGATAACACTTAAATATAAACTCAGATGGGAATAGAAAGCACAAGAGATGTAAAGCGTACAGATGCGTTAAGTATGCTTCGTCAGAAAGGATTAAAAGTTTACGACAATGATTGTAACGAAAGGCTTGAAGATATGCTATATGAAAATAGAGAATCTATCTTTGAAAACTACAACGTAGTGGATAATAATTACACAAATGATAGTATAGAGCAGGGATGGGCTAATTTTAAAACATCTTGGAATGATTGAAAGCCTCGAACAATTCTTCAACTCAACAACCCTCCCCGATTCAATTCAACTTTCAAAAAGCGAATTTATCAGAGACACCAAACGGTTCGTTGCATCTCACATTGCATTTGCAAAGAACTTGAAGCCTAAGAATGCGGAACCGTACTTGACCAGGTTATTAACCCTCAAAACAATATTAGAAAAATGACAGACTTTCATCAGCTACCACCAGAGATAAAAAATCCTGCTTGTGATATAATGCATTTTACCGGATGCACTGAAGAGGAATCATTACAATTTGTTTGTGCAGGGATAAGTGTTGATAAGAGCGTGGAAATTTATAGAAAATGGAAGGAAACTCAGTCTTACGCTCATAGAGGTTTAGGAATTGACCTTTCAACTCTTTTAACTATGTATGTTTCTTCGCATAGTAAAATTAGAAATGTAGAACTGACTCCCGCTGTTATGGAAACAATTTTACCTTTTCGTAATTGGAAGTCTGATAAACTTAAGCGCAAAGAGTGGAATCAGCGAATAAATAACCTAATGAAGTCTAAATAATTTCACAAAAAACAATTAGAAAAATGAAAAGATTTACAGTAAAAGAACTTATTGAAGAGCTTAAAAAGTATCCAGAAGATTGCCCGGTTGCTATTATTCACAATGACGACGAAGATGCCTGCAATACTTTTGAAGTTAGTAAGGTAGACGGATTAGAAGAACCTACTACAGGTGAGGATATTAACGTAGTTTTATTTCATTACAAAAGCTAAAACAAAAAAAGCATTAGAATAACATCTAATGCTTTTAAAACTCACCTAATTTCAACCCTAATCTAAACTATGAAATACTATCTACACTTCTTCTTTCAACTTTTTTAATTCCTCTTTCTTAATATCCCTTTCAATTCTCTGTTGGTCTAACTTCACCCACTCTCTACCTATCCGAAATAGCCCCCAAACAAGCCCGCAGGCGAACAATATTAGTTCTTTCTTCTCTGATATGCTTAAAGCTAATTGCGCCTGTAAGAAGTCGTAAAAAGTGACTAGAAAAACAAATAGAGTTTGCTCTAACCATTTTAAAACATTCAAAAAAATTACATTCAAGGCAACTCTCCCCACAACAGCATAAGTTAAAAACCGAAAGTATTAACTTAATTTGTTATTTCCTAGTAACGTACAATAAAACACGTAAAAATACCTATACTTTTGGTTCTCTAAGAATCTTAATCACTAGAAAAATCAAGGTAAAAATAAAAACCCAATGGATAAATAAGTAAGAATATCTTTCAGAAATTAGTGGCAACTTTAAACTGTAAGTAAGTGTAGTGTAAAGAAACCGGAATGAAGCAAATATGGCCCAGTAGTAAGCAATTGTCTTTACTTTTTTATACCCACTACTTAATCCAACATACAAAGGCAAAATAACTTGCCATAAATGGTCTATAAGCCAAGTAAAAGACCTTAGCCATTCAAAATCATAGTAAAAGAATGCCAAAAATAAGGCGTTAGCCATGTATAACACAAAAGCTAACACCAAAACTACATAGTACCTCATGTTGTCGTTCCGGGAGGTGGAGGTGGAGGTGTTGGCGGATGAGGTGCGCCACCTTCTCCGTCTTGTGCTTGAACGCCTCCATCCTCAAGTAATTCCTCAACCTCTTTGGCAAGTTGTTTTATTTGCTTGACCTTTTGCTTAATCAATTGTTTATTCATGTATGTACGATTAAATTGTTACTGATTAGTGTCGTCGGTATCTTTTACTTTAAAATCCTTAAACTTCTCGCTTATCTTGTCAATGATTAATGAAACATCAAATCCTAAGTTCCTGAAAATATTTGTAGCTACCCTTAGCATACAAAATGCGAAAAACCAGTTGGGAGCATCTGCAAACCACGTATTAGTTACACCGTTTACACTATACTTAGAAAGTCCATGAATTGCTATAAGTGCTATTCCATATTTTACCACATTGTCAAAGAATCTGTTAACACCCGATACTGCAAAACTTATTCTCATTCCTTTATTTGAAACCCTTAATTTGTTAACGTAAGCAAGAAAGTCACAAACCAACATAATTATAAAGAAAGTAGCAAAAGTAAATTCATCAAATAGCCAGAACTGAATAGCTTTTTTAACTCCTACAATGTACTTATCTATTATGTATCCTAATAGAATGTATAAAGCATTCATTTTAAAATCAGCAATGAATGCCGCCACATCTTCCATTAAACTCAAAAATAAGTCTTTAATAAATGAATTTCTCACGGTGTTGTTGTAATCTGTGTTTCTGTTGTACTATTGGGTTTTACTTCTGTTTGTTTAATTGAGGTGCTATTTGGTGGCGCATCGTTCTTGGCCTTTTGTCTGAATACTTCTGCAAAACCTAAGTTAATCAAAAACATAACAGCCATTACCCATTTAGGGAACATATCACTAAATGTTACTCCTGTCATACCACCAGCCATAGCCCAAGCTATTTTCAGCCAGAAATAAGTTCTAGGTGAAACATATAGATGTTCGGATATTTCAACTCTTCGTGCCATTTATCCACAAATATAGAAGAAATGTTGATAGTTACAAATACGAATATTATATTTGTTGCTAACAATTGATGCGCTTTTTATTGGGCGCCAATATGTAGAGTAAAACGGGAGGCGTAATACTGGAATAAAACAGGCAAATATACGTACTCGCTACATTTATCAATTGTGGAAAACTTTCTGTTGCAAGTTTCAAAAATAGTTATTAAGTTTGTTCTGTATTAGCTAAGGGAGAGAGGTTGAGACCTCTCCCGTGGCATAGAGATTTTAAATCTCAATCCCCACGCCGACTGTCTCAACCAGTCGGCTTTTTTATTTCATGGACAAGGTAATCAAACTCGAAGTAAGAGACGGCATAAGTTATGCCAGTTCAAAGGTAATCGCACTCGAATTAGACATTGAACACCGTGCATTGATGCAGACCATTAAAAAGCATCAAGTGGCAATTGAAAGCTCATTTGGTAGGGTCGCATTTGAAATGTTACCCTTTGGCACGGATGGAGGAACGCAAAACTCTAACGTAGCATATCTAACAGAAGACCAAGCTATTTTTGTCGGCACACTTTCACGGAATAGTGAAACCGTTGTGCAATTTAAAGCGAGATTAGTTAAGGCTTTTCAAGATGCAAAAAGAGCGTTACAATCTACATCACAGGCAATGGTCCCGACCTCAATTGAAGAAATGATGATACTTCAATTACAGGGCATGATTGAAACAAAGAAACGCATCTCAGAGGTTGAGGATAAAGTAAAAATCCTAGAAGCTAAATCCACAACAAGACCCGATGTATTCACTATCATTGGTTATGCTACTTTGCACGGTGTAAAAGTTGGTCTATCCTTGGCGGCTCAATTAGGCAAGAAAGCAAAAGCTATTTGTAATGAAAAGGGAATTGTAGTAGATAAAATACACGACCCACGTTTTGGACAAATTGGTGTTTATCCTGCCGATGTTTTGAAAGAAGTTTTTGACAATCAAATGTATTGATACTTATGAAAGAGAGCGAAGAGCAAAATCCTAATACGTTTAGCCTTTGTTTTAAGAAAAACAAGCCTAGAAAGAAAAACCCTGAAACGTACACCTTGAAAACAATTGACGACATTTTTCAATTAATTAACCCTAAGAATTTTAATAGATTCTTTAAGGAATTTAAAATGGGAATGGAATCATCAATGCTTATGCGAGAGGCTATTATTGCTATCGAAAAAGAAAAAGGCAATGAAGTTGTAGAGCCTTTGATGAATATGCCTCAATTTAAATGGATAGATGATTAATAAACTTAAAAAATAAAACTATGATTGAATTACACTACGGCAAAAAGGCTTTTGGGTCTGAAATAGTTAAAACGATACACGAGGCTATTATTCCACTTGTTAAGTCTATTATTAATAATAAAACCGATGGTGAAACGGTTTATTTGCTATCGTTTTACGATGAATATAATGAAAAGGACTTAATATTCGTAAGCGAACATTTTGATTTTATCATTGATATTCTTAGAAATACACACACTTCTTTTGACTCTAATTTCGCCAAGAAAATACACATATTTGAAACTGACTCTTACAAGGAAGCGTACAAAATGTCTATTAATATGATGGAAGAAAATCAATTGTGTTGTTCAAAGGACGTGCCAACAACTGATATAATTAAGTTAAAAAACAGATTAGATGGCAATGAAGATATTTTTCAAAACAATTAATTAATCATAAAAACGTCTTTAAACCTTTATTAAATATGAAAATAGAATTTGAAAATAAGATACCTCTAGGCGAATTAGACCCCGGGTCTCTATTTATGCTAGAAGATGCTACTGTTGCATTTAAAACAGAATATTCAACAGGTGGTCGTCCTGATTGTTACATTCATGGCAGCGGTGAAGTTTTGCATTGTGGTGGTGTTGATTTGAACGAATTACTAGTTCGTCCATTAACAATAACTTCTGATTTTGAAGATTACGAGTTTATCAAAATTGATGATGGCACACAACAAGATATGGGTTCTTTATTCACAAACACATAATTCAATTATAAACAGATAACAAGATGATACACGAATTGAAAACTTGGGAAGAATATTTTAAGGCACTATGGGAAGGACATAGAACCTTTGAAGTCAGAGAAGACGATAGAAACTTTGAGGTGGGCGATATGTTAGACTTGAAAGAATACGACCACATTAAAGACAGTTTTTCCGGCAGATACATACGAGCCGAAATTACGTATAAACTAAACGGGGGGTCTTTTGGCATCGAAAAGGGATATTGTGTTTTAGGGCTTAACGACCCTGTACTCTTCGATTCAAATATGATTGGTATGTAAGGAATATTAACCCTCATTAAAATTAGTCATGCTTATTCGCAATCTAGGGCACCTAGACTTGTGGCAACAAACATAATAAGAGTGGTAAATGTTGTAGCACCATGCCGAAAGGCGGCTAATTTTATAATAACTAAAACTATGGAAAAATTAACTATTGAAATGTTGGCTCCGTATCTTACTTATGGGTTGCAATTGGAATTAGATACGCAAACCCAATTAGGAATAACGAAAAGAACCTTTGAGCTTGATTGTGGACATGACTTTCATTTTTACTTACAACAAGGATTAGTCACCCCACTTCTTCGCCCAATGTCGGAGTTTACTGTTCAATCAGAAGCCTATAAAGAAATGGCAAAATATCTAATGAACTTGCACGCTGATACTAATATCGCAAATTGGACTATGTATCTCGATTCAATGAAACACTCGAGCTATAAAGATTTGCACTATTGGCAAATTCAAATACTAGCCAAACATCACTTCGATTTTCAAAATTTGATTCAAAAAGGATTAGCTATTTCTATTCACGATAACCTAAAAGAGAAATGAAAGAAGACATTAAAGACAGCATGAGAAGAATTGATGATTTACTTATCAAACTCATAGAAACGCATGAAATAAAAAAGTATAACATTCTAAAAGAAGAAATGGAGAACAGGGGGCTGTCTTCTTTATCTTATTCTGAGCCAGATAGGTTCAGAGTAGATATATCTTCAAAAAGGGAAGACTATTATTTAGACGGCGCATGGCTTTTTGGCATTGGACACGATGAAAATAAGGAACCTGTTAAACTATTTATACCACCATATCATTCATGAACGAGATAAAGAAAGCATTGGAAGATTTGGGGTTTGTTAAAATACTTAAACATATGAATAAAAGACTATCAAACCTGATTGGCAAAAAGTTTCACATGCTTACTGTGGTTTCATTCGTTGGAATGAAAAATAAAAACTCGCTATGGTCTTGCGTTTGTGACTGTGGCGGCAGAACGGATGCTTACGGTTGCGTATTAAAGGCATACAAGGTAAAGAGCTGCGGATGTCTGCAAAGAAAATTTCAGAAAAAAGTAATACACGGAGAGTCAAACACTACAGAGTACAACACATGGATGTCGATGAAACAAAGGTGCCAAAATCCAAATATAAAGTCTTATAAATATTATGGGGCGCGTGGTATAAAGTTTTGCAAAGAATGGAACGAATTTTCCGTGTTTTTGAAAGATATGGGACATAAGCCTTCATGTCGTCATTCTATAGAAAGAATTGATAATGATGGAGATTACTGCCCTAGTAATTGTAAATGGGCTACAAGGCTCGAACAGAATAGGAATACGAGAAAAACCAGGATAATTGTAAATATATTTACTGGAGTGTTTTATTTCAGCTTGTCTGAGGCGGCAGACTCAATAGGTATCACTTCCACGCGTATGTTTTCTCAATTAAATGGGAAAAACAAAACTTTTATGAGGTATGCTTAATATTTTTCGAATGGCTAACCGAGTTCGATAAACTAATGAATATAAAATAATAAAGATATGAAAAAAGGAGCAATAATTTCAGAATGCGGAAAGTACCGATACCAACTATGGCGTATTTGGAATGAAACAAAACCACTAATAATGTTTGTTATGCACAATCCAAGTACTGCGGATGCCGACAGTGACGACCCAACAATCAGAAGATTAATAGGGTTCGCTCAACATTGGGGATATGGAGGATTTTATGTGGGCAATCAATTTCCATATAGGGCTACGAATCCAAAAGATTTAAAAGGATTGTCGGTTTCTGAGCTTTGTCCACTTGACAACATTAAACATATTAACGAAATGTCGGACAAGTGCCATTTGCATGTATTAGCATATGGCAATTTATTTGACCAGAAATGGAAGCCAGAAACTTTTGATAGTCGATGGCATCACTTAGGATTGACTAAGGCAGGAAATCCCAAACACCCATTGTATTTACCAAAGGATGCTATACTTCATAAGATGGAACCATGAGAGAATCACACCTACTCAAAGAACGAATACCTGTTGATACTGAAAGACAGAAAATTAAATTTATAATTACTAATAACTTCACTCCTGCTGAGGCAAGCAGGATATTAAAACTGAAAAGACAATGAACGGAATACAAATTAAAAAAGGAATATTAACCCAAAACTGGGGCAGTAAAGATGTTATCATTTATGAGAATGACGAGCAAATAACCATGAGAATTAATCATAGGAATAAAACTGTAGCGCAAGAGATAACCCTACCAAATAATCTATTTGAATGGTTATGTAGAGACATAACAGAGTTTGCAAGACACAAAGGGCTTTGCATATTCCCTACTTTATTTATTGAAAACTACAAAGGTTATAAAATAGACCTACACAATACCGACGGGCTTTTCACTTTTATGGCTTATAAAACTGGTGCGGAAATTATTCACAATGAAACATTACAAGTATTAAAACATAAAATAGATGAACTTAACAGCACAACAACAGAAGGAATATAATAAGGTTTCTCAATATGTAGAGCATTATGCAAAAGTTTGGTTTTTCGAACCTAAAAAATGCTACAATGCCGCTACAACTTGCTATACTGATATGCAAGAATATGGCTCAACACCAGAAGATTGTAAGGCAAAGCTAACAAATAGAGTTTTTGGGTTTCCTGCTGCAAGAAACTATATCATTAATGAATGGCAAAAACTATGAACTCTCAACTACAAAAATCTAAAGACCTGATAGAACAGTAAGCAATTTAAACAAACAATAAAATGAAATTCCTTGAATGGCAATCTGAACTACTGCAATTGTCTAATAAAGACGAGGTGGATACTTACAATCATTACGAAGCCCTAAAAACCATTTGGGCAATGGGGTACACGCCTGAAGATGGCTTAGAGGGCTATCGGAAATTTAAAAACAGGTATGAGGAATTGAAAAAGAATAACGTTCATCCTGGAGCATTTTCATTATAACCACATACCAAATCCACATGACTATAAAAATATCCAGGCGCCTATTAGACACAAACCAAATAACATATCTTAAATCAGAGATAAATTATTGCCGGATATATTTTGAGGATGGAACAGGTTTTCTAAGTGCTTTTACGCTAACAAAGATATTAAAGCTAGTGCCGGATTATTTTATTCAGATACATAGAGGGCTTGCAGTAAATCCAAAGTTCACCCAATACTTTCAAGGAAATTGCAGAAGCGGATACGTTAGGTTATTATCTGGCGAACAGTTCACAGTCTCACGTCGTAAGGCTGCAAAGGTTAAAGAAATTTTTAAACAATTTAAAGGACAATAAGATGATTACAAACCTATGCACAGCTATCATTAACCTAATCCCGTTGCGCAAGAAATTATTGCCCCAATATAGAGGATTTAAGATAGAGAAAAGGGAATTTGATTTTTACGCTACTAACGGCGAGTTTGATGTTACGGCTAGACAACTAACAAATCTAAAAACGCTTATTGACGTAAGGAGGGATGAAGAGGGCAGTTCCTCCACAACAAGAATGTGCCATGAAGACTATAAAAACCATTGTATTCAAGTAACAAGTTGGAATAGTAGATACCATGATGGATATAGAGAAAGCGGTACTATTTATTCCACATATATAAACAATGTAAGTCATAGGAAGGGAACCATTGAAGAAATCAAAAAACTGATAGATAATATTAAAAAGAAATGAGCAACAAAATTAAAATAACCAAGCCACCTATCGAAGTGCTTCTTTGGAACGGCGATAATTACCAAGAGGTTTTTGAATTTCTTGATGGATACGATGTTTCTGATTATATGAGTAATCATGTGATAACTGTAAAACAGGGCTGGCGCCTAAATATCCATATAGGAGAATATATTGTAAAATATTCTGATGGAGAAATTGACTCTATCACACAAGAGGAAATAGATAAAGGATGGATTGTGGTTAGTGAGGAAACGACCCCTATTGAGAAAGGATATATTCATGTAAAGCAAGTAAGGCAAAGCCAGTTTGAGGCTTTTGTTGAAAGTTACAAATTGAGACAACTATATAAAGACGAATCATCTATGCCATTTAGTACTAATGATGAAAGAATTTTAAGTATGATATATGTCTACACTTTAGTCGATTCAAACAATAACCCGATGGCATTTTACCGCAACACTCCTAGCTGGATGTTTATTAGTCATGAGCCAAAATTATTTTGGATAAAAGATATGGAACACTATGAAAGATAAAATATTTAAAGCCTATTTCTCAGGCGCATTGGGTGGTGTAATACTTGCACTTACAATTGCCTTGCTATTAGATAAAATTGAATTGAGTACTTTTACTTTTTCAGCATACACATTTCTAATGTATGTATCTATAAGAACGTTAGTATATTTGATTAGCCAAGCCCACAAAGAAGAGCAAGAAAAAGAAATTGATAACACTATAAACAGTACTGGAGAATGAAAATAGAATATAAAAAAACAGGGAGAGAGCAATTTAAAATTATTACAGAGGGTGAAAGCAAGTGTGTAATAGTTGTCAACTTTGGTGGCAAAGGTGGATATAGGGGTATTGATAAAAACTACTATGATGGTGAGATTGAAAGGGCGCAAAACTCAGAAAATTCTACAAAAGAGGAATTTGATGAAAAATTCAAATCCGTACTCAAACAATTAAAATCAAACTATTAACATGAATAAACTCATTCAGGCTATATTTGCCTACTCATATTATAATAGAAGATGAAAACAATTATCACTTTTTTACTAATATCATTTACTTGCAATGCTCAGGTAAGAATTGGGGTAGATACTACAAAAATGACCTATGTTGCTCATAAAGTCACATACGTAGATTCTTGTGGCCGTAAGTTGAATTATCAAATGTATAAGGTTGTCTATAAAGACAAAGTAGTGGCAACGGTTGAGGAAGACGGCTCACTCTCAATAAGAGACAGTTTAGGCACTATAAAGTCGCTTATTGTTGCTATGACAGACATCTTTAAGCAGCAAGATAAAATATTGAAAGAAAAATCAGCGGCAGAGGAGATATTAATGTATATAAACCTAAGCGGAAAAGTAAACAACTTAAAAAAGTTTCAAGAGGCTGGATATAAATACTTAGGGATGCAGAATAGAGTTTCTAATCCCTAATCTCTCTAATATCCCCTTTAGGTACTTTTTTATAAACACCTTTCTTGAAGAAGTCAACTGGTTTTATAAATAGGGTATCACAAATAACTATACCTTCATCTATTGCGTGTTTCATTGATTCTTGTGATTCTAATAAATCACGTTTTAAGGCTCTATCACGCTTTGAAAAGTATTGAACCATAGATTGTAAAGAGTCTATCTGAATACTTGATATAGCGAAGTTCTGACGGTATTCTGAGGTGTCTTTTTGTAGTTGAGTGATAACTAAATCTTTTGATACTATAATTTCATCTTTTTTGATTATCTCTTTATCGAGTTTACTTATTACTTTGTTCTTCTGGCAGCTTACTACATCACGTGTTAGATAGAATATACCAATCAGCGAAACTATTGAAAGTATTCTTTCCAAAGAAAAGAACGAAAGTATTTTGAGCATAAGATTTTTTGTTTATATTTGTTTTCACCTTTTAAACCCCACTTCTCAGTTGGATTAAAGGTGGTTTGGATTCGATAGGGAAATATCAGTTTTAGTTATGGGTTAACCCACAAGTCCGCTACTAAGCGGATTTTGTGTTTATATCAACGCCTTATAAAATATCTTTGCGTATTCTGCTATTTCTTTTGCTTTGTCGGCTAGTAATTCTCCTTTCTTTTTGCCATTTATGATAAGCCTGGCATTTATCCAATCCTCGTTCGTTTCGTTGAAATAAATATCAAGTTTATG
>Ga0247813_10001754_pt1 | contig 15849 bp, 13 predicted proteins | sample UWRJL169409C1_FD_180719 | JGI IMG/M metagenome (GOLD analysis project Ga0247813, IMG submission 180719) | Plant litter microbial communities from Arlington Agricultural Research Station in Wisconsin, United States - UWRJ-L169-409C-1 | ecosystem: Environmental > Terrestrial > Plant litter >... | reverse complement strand
GCGGCAAGGTCATCGAGCTCGACAACGTCTCCAAGGCTTACGGCGACAAGCTGCTGTTCGAGAACCTCTCGTTCACGCTGCCCGCGGGCGGTATCGTTGGCGTCATCGGTCCCAACGGCGCCGGCAAGTCGACGCTGTTCAAGCTGATCACTGGGCAGGAGACGCCGGACAGCGGCACGATCGACAAGGGTTCGACCGTGCGGCTCGGCTATGTCGACCAGAGCCGCGATCATCTCGACGACAAGAAGAACGTCTGGGAGGAGATTTCCGACGGCCTCGATTCGATGAAGGTCAACGGCTTCGACCAGTCGACGCGCGCCTATGTCGGCGCGTTCAACTTCAAGGGTCAGGATCAGCAGAAGAACGTCGGCAAGCTGTCGGGTGGTGAGCGCAACCGCGTCAACATCGCCAAGATGCTGAAGCGCGGCGGCAACGTGCTTCTGCTCGACGAACCTACCAACGATCTCGATGTCGAGACCCTGGGCGCGCTCGAGGAAGCGATCGAGAATTTCGCAGGGTGCGCGGTGGTGATCAGCCATGACCGATTCTTCCTCGATCGTCTCGCCACGCACATCCTGGCGTTCGAGGGCAATTCCCACGTCGAATGGTTCGAGGGCAATTTCGAATCCTATGAAGAGGACAAGCGCCGCCGTCTGGGCGATGCAGCGGATCGTCCGACCGCACTGTCCTACAAGAAACTGACGCGCTGAGAGCAGGTCGGTATTAACGGTTTGTGAGAGCTCCGGATTTATTAAGGCATCGAGCAAAGGATCGATGCAATGTGGCGCATGATATTCGGTAGTCTGTCACTTGTCTTGATGACGTCGCCTGCCTTTGCAGGCGAACGGCAGAACAAAGCAAAAGCAGCGGGGGTGGCATGGGGGCACTGCGTTCTGTCCAAGGCTGAACGTTTCGCTCCACAGCCCGAACCGGCTGAAACGTTGGCTACCGCGGCAATGGGCGCCTGTATCTCCGAGGGGGCTACGTTTCGTCATCTGCTGAGCGAATCGACGCGCGAATACGGATTGCCCTTTGCATCGCGCGCTTCTTCGGAAGAGATCGATCGAAACTACACCAAGATTGAGTCTCAGATACACAATGCGGCGGTATCGACGGTGATCCAGACCAGATCACGTTAGCATTCTGCTGCGTGCGCGGCGTTTAATGCACCGGAGCTAACGGCCAAGTCAAAGCACGTTCGTCTCGATCGTGAGGCCGACAATTGTGGTAGCCGTGATCGGCGCACCAAACGCGATGGTGCGGGACTGGGCGTATCCTGTCTCGCTCGGGCCCCACATCTGGTGGATGACACGCGCGTTGACATCGACCACCCAATATTCGGCAACGTCGTGGCGGGCATAGATGCTCTGCTTGAGCCCGATATCGTTGTTCAGCGTCGTTGCAGACACCTCGACCAGCAACATGACCGAACCGAGCGGTATTGCCCCGCGTCCGCGGGGCTCGCGTGTCAAGACGATGTCAGGTTGCGGCATCGTGTCATCGGACATCAACACGCTGCCGCTGGCGGCATGCAAATCCGATCCCATCAACTCCAACGCCCGCTGCAGCGAATACGCCAGTTTGTCACGGGCATACGCATGCTGCCGATATTCAGGCGCCATGACGATCACGTCCCCCTCGATCAATTCGGTCCGCCTGTTGCCGAAGGCACCGGCGTCGGCCAACAGCTCGTAATCCTCGACGCGAAGCTTGTACTTGCCGGGGGAAAGGCGTTCCTGAAGCGTCATCCCTACATTCTAATCCCCGGCGTCCTTTACCGCAACCGCTTCACGAATACCCGACCTTCGCGCGTTTCCGCCTGGAAGTTCGGGATCTTCTCGATCAGGTCCGACAGCCGGGCATAGCCATAGTTGCGCGTGTCGAAGCTCGATCGGTTGCCGGCCAGCTGCCCCATCGCCGACAGGCTGACATAGCCACGTTCGTCGCGCTTGCTGGCGCCGTATGCGTCTATCAACAGCTTGATGACGTCGGCGCCGATCTCCTGCTTGGCCCTGGGGCGCGGTGCCGCCGCCGGCTTCGGCGCGGGTGCACCGCCGATCGAGGGCGGCAGCGGCATCGGCAGTGGCTCCGACGTCTCGTCCAGCGCACCGACATCGATGAACCGCGTGCACGCCTGGCGGAACCCCTCGGGCGTACGGCTGGTGCCGAAGCCATAGACCGGCACGCCGTCCTGTCGGATCCGCGTCGCCAGCGGCATGAAGTCGCTGTCCGACGACATGATCCCGAACCCGTCGATGCGGCCCCTGAAAAGCAGATCCATCGCGTCGATCGTCATCTTCATGTCGGTCGCGTTCTTGCCCTTGGTCAGGTCGAACTGCTGCTGCGGCTCGATGCCGTGCTTGATCGACATGTCGCGCCACGCCTTCAGCGCGGGCTTCGACCAGTTGCCGTACACCCGCCGGACGTTGACCGTGCCGAGCTCGGCCAGCACCGTCAGCACGGGGTCGAGCGTGGCGGCGGACGCGTTGTCGGCGTCGATCAGCAGGGCGACGTTGCGGGTCGAGATATCGGTCATGCCCGCGAAACTAGCCGCGCCCCGTCCGCGCGTCCACGCTCCATGCGCCGCCACCCGCCGCCGCCAGATACAGGAACACGAAGCAGTACAATATGATCGCCTCGCCGCCATTGGCGATCGGGAACGGCCCCTGCGGCGCGTGCGCCATGAAATAGCCGACCGCGCACATCCCCGACAGTATGAACGCCACCGGTCGCGTGAACAGGCCGAGGATCAACAGCGCGCCGCCGCCGACTTCCAGCACGCCGGCAACGGTCAGCAGGCCGTTCATCGGCATCGGGAATGGCGGCACGCCGAAAAATTTCGAAATGCCGTGGCTGAAGAAGATCAGCGCGACGACGATACGCATGACGCTCAGCAGATAGGGGCTCCAGCGGGCAGGGATCGGCATGATCGGCATCCTTCGGGTCGTTTCGATGCCGTACCGTCCCATGACGGCTTCACGCGGTCAATCGACAGCCCCGAAACGCTCCGTTGACGGTGAGAGCGGTGGATAGCCTATCGCGATCACCTCATACTCGCGCTCGCCTGCGGGTAGATCGACGCGGCGGACGTCGCCGATCGCGGCACCGCGCAGCGCCCGCGCGAACGGTGAGTTCCAGCCGATTCGCCCCGCCGCCGCATCGGTTTCGTCGTCGCCGACCAGCGTCAGCACACGCTCGACATCGTCCTCGTCGGCGACCGTCACGCAAGCACCGAACCAGACTTTGCCGCGATTCTCCTGCGCCGCGGGATCGACGACCTTCGCCGCCTTCATCCGCTTGGACAGCCAACCGAGCCGCCGGTCGATCTCGCGCAACCGCTTGCGGCCATAGATGTAATCGCCGTTCTCGGAACGGTCGCCGTTGCCAGCGGCCCACGAGATCACCTCGACGAGCGCCGGGCGTTCGGTCGACAGCAGCTGCTCGTATTCGGTACGCAGCGTCATGTAGCCGGAGGGGGTTATGTAGTTCGGGCGGTCCATTTCAACGCTCTAGCCTACCCCGTCACCCCAGCGAAGCCCGCCACCCATCGGCGTCCGTTGTCCGAGCAAAAACCGTCACCCCAGCGAAGGCTGGGGTCTCCCGTTTCAAAGCGTACCCCTGCCGCATGAAACCCCAGCCTTCGCTGGGGTGACGGGGGGCGGGACGGGGGGACGGAACGACGGAAGCGTCCGACTGATCCTCAACCCGGCCGGTTCTTCCCCAGATACCAAGACAGTCGCGCCGCCCCCCGGCTGGTCGACCTTGGCGGGTTGAGCAGATCATACACCACCGCATTCTCCAGCACGCGCTGCACATAGTTGCGCGTTTCCTGGAACGGGATCGCCTCGATCCAGTCGACCATGTCGACCGCGCCGGTCCGTGGATCGCCGTTCGCGCGCAGCCATTTGTTCACGTTGCCGCCGCCCGCATTGTACGCCGCCACCGCGAGCGGATAGCTGCCGTAATTGGCATAGACCCGCTGGAAATAGCTCGACCCCAGCATGATCGACAGGTTCGGATCTGTCGTCAGCGCCGCCTGCGAATAGGCGAGGCCGATCTTCCCCGACTGCTCGCGCGCGGTGCCCGGCATCAGCTGCATCAGCCCGCGCGCGCCGGCATGGCTGACCGCGGCACGATCGAACTGGCTCTCCTGGCGCGAGATCGCATGGATGATCGTCCAGTTGCTCTCATACCCCGCCGGCACCGGCACGGTCGGGAAGCCGACCGCGGAATATTCGCTGAGGCCGTTGGTCATCGCGCTGCGCCCGACCATCACGCCCAGATCGGGCCGGCCGATCGTCCGCGACAGTTCGTCGGCCAGGCGGTGGTCGGTCTCGGTGGTGGCATCCGCGGCGATCTGCCGGACGAACGCGGTCTGGTCCTGCCACTGGCCGATTTGACCAAGGAACTTGACGGCACGCACCGTCTCGCGTGCGTCGAATGCGGCGCGCACTGCGGGGGCGATCGGCACCGACGGGATCGGCGGCGGCGCGACCAGCGGCCGGCCGGTCCGCTCGATCGCGAGTTGGCCATAGAACTGGTCGCGATAGCCCGCCGCCTGCCCGTAATAAGCGGCAGCCTGCGGTTGCAGCGCCGCCGCCTCGGCCGCGCGACCCGCCCAGTAATAGCCCTTGGCGCGCACCGTCGGCGACTTCGATCCGCGCGCATAGCGATCGAACAGCGTCATCGCATCCGCCGGCCGGCCGAGCCGCTTCATCGCCGCCTGTCCACCGAGCCAGGCAAGGTTGGTATATTCGTCGCGCTCGGCATAGGATTTGGCCGAAATGTCGGCGCCGGCCGGATAGGCGTCGTCGATCTGTCGCGCGATGTCGTACGCGGTCTGCCACTGCGAATCCGCCGCCGCGCCGCGCGCGTTGGTCGCCAGCACCTCATACCATTCGCCGGCATTGCCCGGCCGCGTCGTCAGCGATCGCGGTCGCGCCAGCCACGCCCGCGCGCTCGGGCTGGCACCCGAATTGCGCAGCCAGATCGCACGATCGGCGACATAGCCCGCATCGTTGCGATACAGTTCCTGCGTCGATGCCGACAGGTCCGACGCGTTCGGCGCATTGGTCCGGAACGCCAGCCGCGCCTCGAACACCGGCCGCCGCGCCGCGCTGACCAACGACAGCTGGCGTTGCGCCGCACCGGTCTGCCCGGCCCAGAGCAGCGCATCCATCCGCGCGTCCTGGTCCTCGGGGCCGATCGCGCCGGGGAAGCCGCCGATCACCGCTGCCTCGTCCGACGGCGCGAGTCCCGCCGAGCGCCACGCCGTCCGCGCCGCGGCATAGGCCTGATCGCGTGCGCCGGTTGCCATCAGCGCGCGCGCATACGCCAAATTGCCCGCCGCCGTCGTCGGCGGATAGCGGCGGAAGAACGCGGCAACGCTACCCGGCGCGGCGTTGCCTGCCTGCCGCTCCGCCGCGCGCCGGTTCGCCGTCTCGTTGGGCCAGCCGGGGTGCGCCATCACGAAGCCCGCATAGCTGTCGAACGGCAGCGCGTCGGTCTGCTGCAGCGCGCGCCACTGTGCAATGGTCGCGGCGATCGCGCCGTCCGCGGTGTTCGGCGCGGCCATCTGCGCCTGCGGACCCATGTTCGCCATCTGCGTGCGATAGCGGTCGAGGTCGTCCTGCCCGACCCCCGATGCCGCGACGGTGCCGGCCATCAGGCCCAGGAGAATGCTCGTTTTCAACGCGGAAGCTACCATGTGGACAGCATACCGCTCGAACCCGTATCTGTCCTGAACGAAATAGCCGTTTTCAGCGCAACAGGAGCGCGCATCACCTCATGTTTACCGGATCCATCCCCGCGCTCGTGACGCCATTCGCCGCCGACGGCAGCTTCGACGAGCCCGCCTATCGCGACTTCGTCGAATGGCAGATCGCCGAGGGTTCGTCGGCGCTGGTCGCCTGCGGCACCACCGGCGAGGCCGCGACTTTGTCATACGACGAGCACTTCCACGTCGTCCGGGTCTGCGTCGACCAGGCGAGGGGCCGCGTGCCGGTGATCGCCGGCGCAGGCTCGAACGACACCCGCGTCGCCGCAAGCAACCTGCAGGCCGCGAAGGACGCCGGCGCCGACGCCGCACTGATGGTCCCCCCTTATTACAACCGGCCGGGGCAGGAGGGCATCTTCCAGCATTTCGCCGCGCTCGGCGCCGTCGCGCCGCTGCCGATCATCCTCTACAACGTCCCCGCGCGCACCGTCACCGACATCCAGCCGGCGACGCTCGCGCGGATCGTCGCCGCATACCCAGCGGTGTTCGTCGGCGTGAAGGACGCAAGCGGCGTGCTCGCCCGCGTCTCGCAGCACCGCGCGTCGTGCGGTCCCGACTTCACGCAACTGTCGGGCAACGACGACCTCGCGCTCGCCTTCAACGTGATGGGCGGCACCGGCTGCATCTCGGTCAGCGCCAACGTCGCGCCGCGGCTCTGCGCGGAATTCCAGGCGGCGTGCCAGGCGGGCGATTTCGTCACGGCGCTCGGCTACCAGGACCGTCTGTACCCGCTGCACGACGCGCTCTTCACCGACGCCTCGCCCGGCCCGGTGAAATACGCCATGACCAGAGTCCGCGACGGGTTCCCCGAAGCCCTTCGTCTGCCGATGACGTGGCCCGGCGAAGCATCACGTGCCGCTGTCGACGCCGCGCTTGCGCACGCCGGCCTGGTCTAGGGCTCGCCGCGTCAGGGTTTGGGAAGACGCGGCGCGTCGAACAGGACGGGCACGATAATCGGCAGGTCCATCGTGACCGCATCGCGCGTCACCGGACGGATCAGGAACGTTCGTGACATGCTCAGGGCAGCCCTGCCGAACCCTTCTCCGGTGGGCGTTTCCGACGCGATGGTACAGCGTTTCGGCGGGCCGGGGCGGGGCACCTGGCATGACAGAAATACGCGACCGGTGATCCGTGCGCGCAACGCGCGGATCGGCCAGTAACGACGGGTTTCCGCCGGCGTCGGATAGTGGATCCACGTCGTCCGTTGCGGCGCGGATACGCCGCCGCCCCAGCCTGTGCCTCGACCCTGGCCGTCCCCGGCGCCCGTTCCGCTGCCGGCACCCACACCGCCGGATCCAGCGCCCGATGCGGGAATGAGCGCGCCCAGACCCACGGCAGCCTCCTGCGTGTTCGGCAGCGCGATCGGGGGCGCGACCGCGTCGATCGTCACGTCGGGTACCGGCCGGTCGCGGTTCAACGACTCGCGGGCGACGGGCGCCAGAGCGGGCCGTGGTGCATTCCCGCCCTTGGCGGCGCCCTTCACGCGTCCCTCGTCCGGCGCCGGTCGTGGCGCGACGGGCGGCGGTGGCGGCTCGGGCTGGGGCAGGGCGATGTCGAACACCGCCAGCGACCGTTCGATCGCCGGGATCGAGCGCGGGGATTGCCACAGCAAGAAGAGCATCAGCACGGCGAGATGAAACACTAGGGTGCCGACGAAGCCGAGCCAGCGACTGCGCCCGATCTCGCTATCGGCCATAAGCCGCGAATGCCGCAGGTCGGCGTGTCCCGTCATCGCTACTCCCGTACGACCGGCAACAATTAAAGCGCTCTCCGGCGTCCCCGGCAAGCCGCGGTCGATCGACTATCGATATACCTGCCTTCCCCTAACCCACTGGCGCGCCTACATCGCGGGCATGTCGCGTCCCAAGCCCCCCGTCTTCGAGAAGACCAAGATCGTCGCCGAGAACCGGCGCGCGCGGTATGATTATTATATCGAGCAGGTATTCGAGGCAGGCATCGCGCTGACCGGCACCGAGGTGAAGTCGCTGCGCGGCGGCGAGGGCTCAATCGCGGAAGCGTACGCAGAAGTGAAGGGCAACACCGTCCAGCTGGTCAATTCGAACATCCCCGAATTCAGCCACGGCAACCGCTTCAACCACGAACCCAAGCGGCCGCGGAAGCTGTTGCTGCACGAGCGCGAGATCAACAAGATGCACGGCGCGGTCGCGCGTCAGGGCATGACGCTCGTCCCGCTGATGATCTATTTCAATTCGAAGGGTCGCGCTAAGGTCGAACTGGCGCTCGCCAAGGGCAAGCAGAACCACGACAAGCGCGATTCGGTGAAGGAACAGGACTGGAAGCGCGAACAGGGGCGCATCATGCGCGATCGCGGCTGATCCCATGTCGTCGCGCGCAGTGACCGGATGGCAGCGCGTTGCCGCGTGGAGCAAGCGTAACCTGCCGACCCGCGAATCGATGGAGCGCAACCGGTTGCTGCGCCCGGTCGCGCACCGCGTGCTGGCGCCCGAATTGTGGCGGTTCACCCGGCGGTCGGTGCCGCGCGGGGTCGCGCTGGGCATGATCGCCGGGATCCTGGTGCCGGTCGCGCAGACCGCGGTCGCCGCGCTGTTCGCATTGCCGTTCCGCGCCAACGTGCCGACCGCCGCGCTGACGACGTTCGTCACCAATCCGCTGACGACGCCGCCGATCTGGGTGCTCGCCTATTGGATCGGCCGCTGGCTGTTGCGGCTCGACGCGCACGTGCCCGGTCAGCCGGTCGCCGACGCCGCGGCGCACACCGGCTGGATCCCGTGGCTGATGCAGGCGGGGCCGGCGACCGCGCTCGGCCTGATCGTGATCGCGGTGGTCTCGGCGGTCGCGGGCTATGCGCTCAGCGCGCTCGGCTGGCGGTTGTGGATCGGCCGCAAATGGCGCCACCGGCATGCTCGCCACGAGGCTTGATCGTGGATTGTCCGCAAGCGTGAATGCGCTGCGGACCGAACCCCCGAAATGGATGTGAGTAAGGGCTAATGTCCTGAATTGACGAGGCGTCTTATCGGCGTAGAACACGCGCCATCCAGACTTCCTGAACCAGACTTCCTGAACCAAGGACCATCGATGCGCACGCCGACCCTGATCGCCCTTCTGCTCGCTTCCACCGTATCGACCATCGCCATCGCCCAGACCGGTCGAAAGGCCGCCGCGCCAACCGCCGCCGCCACCGGCCCCGTTGCTCCGAAGGATGCGAACAAGCCGCAGATCGGCGATTTCGGCTTCGACATGGCCGGCCGCGACACCGCGGTGACGCCGGGCACCGATTTCTTCGATTACGCCAACGGCGGCTGGGTGAAGACGACCCCGATCCCGCAGGATCGCTCGTCCTACGGCATGTTCCACGTCCTGCAGGACCTGTCGCTCGAGCGCACCCGCACGATCCTTGACGCGGCCGCGAAGACGCCGAACGACAAGGTCGGCGAATTCTACACCAGCTTCATGGACCAGGCCGCGGTCGACGCGAAGGGCGCGGGGCCGGTCAAGCCGTGGCTGACGACGCTGAAGACGATCAAGGACAAGACCGCGCTCGCGACCGAGATGGCCAAGCTCCAGCGCCAGGGGGCAGGGGGCCTGGTCGGCGTCGGCGTGCAGCAGGACGACAAGGACCCGACCGTCTATGTCGTCGGCCTCGGCCAGAGCGGCCTCGGCCTCCCCGACCGCGATTACTACCTCAAGGACGACGCCAAGCTCGCGACCATCCGCACCGCCTACCAGGCCTATCTCGCGAAGATGCTGACGCTGGCCGGCGAACCCAATGCCGATGCACGCGCCGCCGCGGTGTTCGGCATGGAGAAGGGTCTCGCGACCGCGCACTGGACCCGCATCGAAAGCCGCGACGCCGACAAGACCTACAACAAATGGACCGCGGCGGACTTCGCGGCGAAGGCCCCGGGCTTCCCCTGGGCGCAGTACATGACCGCGATGGGCGTCGCCGGCCGGCCCTTCTACCTCGTCGCACAGCCGAGCGCGCTGACCGGCGAGGCCAAGGTCTATGCCGATACGCCGATCGCGGTGCTGCAGGACTTCGCGATGCTGAAGGTGCTGCGCTCGTTCGCGCCATATCTGGCGAGCGATTTCGACAAGACCAACTTCGCCTTCTACGGCACCACGCTGTCGGGCACGCCCGAGCAGCAGCCCCGCTGGAAGCGCGGCGTGTCGACGGTCAGCGATGCGATGGGCGAGGCGATCGGCCAGCAATATGTCGCGAAATACTTCCCGCCCGAGGCGAAGGCGACCGCCGACCAGCTCGTCAAGAACGTCATCGCGGCGATGGGCGACCGGCTGCGCAATCTCGCCTGGATGGCGCCCGAGACCAAGACCAAGGCGCTGGCCAAGCTTGCCGCCTTCACCCCCAAGATCGGCTATCCGGACAAGTGGCGCGACTATTCGGCGCTGACGATCCGGCCGGGCGACCTGGTCGGCAACGTCGCCCGCGCCAACGCCTTCGACTATGACCGCGACCTCAAGAAGCTCGGCCAGCCGATCGATCGTGGTGAGTGGTTCATGACGCCGATGACGATCAACGCCTACGCCAACCCGACCATGAACGAGGTCGTGTTCCCGGCCGCGATCCTGCAGCCGCCGTTCTTCGATCCGAAGGCCGACCCCGCGGTCAATTACGGCGGCATCGGCGCGGTGATCGGCCACGAGATCAGCCATCACTTCGACGACCAGGGCCGCAAATACGACCTCAACGGCAAGCTCACCGACTGGTGGACGCCGCAGGACGTCGCCCGCTTCAAGGTGTTCACCGACCAGCTGGTCAAGCAGTACGACGCCTACGAGCCGCTCCCCGGCCAGCACGTCCAGGGCGGCCTGACGCTGGGTGAGAACATCGCCGATCTCGCCGGGTTGACCGTCGCCTATGACGCGTACCACAAGTCGCTCGGCGGCAAGCCAGCGCCGATCATCGACGGCACCACCGGCGACCAGCGCTTCTATTACGGTTGGGCCGGCGTGTGGCGCAGCAAGCAGCGCGACGCCGCCCTGCAACAGGCGTTGCTGTCCGACCCGCACTCGCCGGGCCATCAGCGCGTGCTGACGGTCCGCAACCTCGACCCCTGGTACGCGGCGTTCGGCGCGAAACCCGGCGAAAAGACCTACCTCGCCCCCGAAGCCCGCGTCCGCATCTGGTAAACCCCGTCATCCCGGGCTCGTCCCGGGATCCAGAGCCGCAAGCGCCATCGTCCGTAACCCTGGATCCCGGGATAAACCCGGGATGACAAAGATTTAGGAGAGTCCCCCATGAAGTCCCTGATCGCCGCGAGCCTGCTCGCCGCCACCGCAATCGCCGGCGTCACCGCCGCCACCTCACAGTCCTCCCCGGCCAAGCCATCGACCGGCGCGCAATACGGTAGTTTCGGCTTCGACAAGAAGGGCATGGACCGCGCCGTCGCGCCCGGCGACAATTTCTACGCCTACGCCAACGGCACCTGGGCGAAGGACACGCCGATCCCCGCCGACAAGGCGAACTACGGCGCATTCAACTTCCTGTCCGACCTGTCGGAAAGCCGCACGCGCGGCATCCTCGACACCGCGGCGAAGGATACGAACTCCAAGATCGGCCGCGCCTACGCCACCTACCTCGATCGCCCGGCGATCGACGCGAAGGGCCTGGCGCCGATCCAGCCTTGGCTCGCCAAGGTGAAGGGTGCGACGCGCGCCACGTACCCTGCGCTGGTCGCCGAAGCCTCGCGCGCCGGGATCGGCGGTCCGTTCGGCGCCTATGTCGGCCAGGACGACAAGCAGCCCGAGGTCTACGCGCTGTCGCTCGGCCAGGCCGGCTTGGGCCTGCCCGACCGCGACTATTACCTCAGCACCGACGCCAAGCTCGCCGAGACCAAGGCCGCCTACCAGGCGCATATCGCCAAGATGCTGACGCTGGCCGGCGAGCCCAACGCCGCCACCCGCGCGGCCGCCCTGGTCGCGTTCGAGACCGAGATCGCGCGCGTCAGCTGGACCCGCGTCGACAGCCGCGACGCCACCAAGACCTATAACAAGATGTCGGTCGCCGATCTCGCCAAGGCCGCCCCCGGCTTCGACTTCGCGACGTATTTCAAGGGCGTCGGCGCGCCGGTCGACACGCTGATCGTCGCCCAGCCCAGCGCGATCACCGGCATCGCCAAGCTGGTCGCCGCCGCCCCTACCGGCGTGCTGCAGGACCAGCTGATCCTGCGCTCGCTTGACGGCTATGCCGACGTGCTGCCCAAGGCGCTCGACGACGAACAGTTCGCGTTCAACGGCACCGTGCTGTCCGGCACCCCCGAGCAGGAAGCCCGCTGGAAGCGCGGGGTGCAGTTCACCAGCGGCGCGCTCGGCGACGAGGTCAGCAAGCTCTACGTCGCACAGTATTTCCCGCCCGAGACCAAGGCCGCGGCGGACAGCCTGGTCAAGAACGTGCTCGCCGCGATGGGCAAGCGCATCGACACGCTCGCCTGGATGGCGCCCGAAACCAAGGTCAAGGCGCACGCCAAGCTTGCCGCCTTCACGCCAAAGATCGGCTATCCGAGCCAGTGGAAGGATTTCTCGGGTCTGACGATCACCGCGGGCGATGCGTTCGGCAATGCGTGGCGCGCCAACGAATGGGCGCACCAGGACAATGTCGGTCATCTCGGCAAGCCGCTGCAGCGCTGGGAATGGGGCATGACGCCGATGACGGTGAACGCCTATGCCAATTTCGGCATGGTCGAGATCGTCTTCCCGGCGGCCATCCTGCAGCCGCCGTTCTTCGATCCGAAGGCGGATCCGGCGGTCAATTACGGCGGCATCGGCGCGGTGATCGGGCATGAGCTCAGCCATCATTTCGACGACCAGGGCGCCAAGTACGACGCGCACGGTCAGCTCACCGACTGGTGGACGCCGAAGGACGTCGCCAACTTCAACGCGCTGACCGGCAAGCTCGGCGCGCAGTACGACGCGTACGAGCCGCTGCCCGGCCTGCACGTGAAGGGCAAGCTGACGATGGGCGAGAACATCGCCGATCTCGCCGGCCTGACGGTGGCCTACGACGCCTATCACACGTCGCTCGGTGGTAAGACGCCGCCGGTGATCGATGGCTTTACCGGCGACCAGCGCTTCTACCTCGGCTGGGCGCAGGTCTGGCGCCGCAGCTACCGCGAAGCGAATCTGCGCCAGCGACTGCTGACCGACCCGCACTCGCCCTCCGAACAGCGCGCCTCGGTCGTCCGCAACCTCGACCCCTGGTACGCAGCCTACAAGCCGAAGCCGGGCCAGAAGCTGTTCCTCACGCCAGAACAGCGCGTCCGAATCTGGTAGGCCGTACTGATCCTCCCCCGTCAGGGGGAGGTGTCGCCGAAGGTGACGGAGGGGGAGGACACGGAACGGCTGTTACCCGTACCGCCCCCTCCGTCAGGCTATGCCTGCCACCTCCCCCTGGCGGGGGAGGATATGCGGCCCGCTGCTAGATACCGTCCTCGTCTCGTGCCGACATCACCCCCTTGACGCTCGGCCTCCCGAGAGCGGAAGACCGTGGCCATGGCATCGCCCCTTCAGATCGACCGGACTCCCGTCCGCAACGCCGCGCTGATCGCCGGCGGCGCGGCGGTTGCGGCCGCCGCGCTCGTACTATGGGCGCTCGGCAGCATCGTCACCGCCGTCGCATTCCTCGCCGCCGGGATCATCGTCGGCGGCGTGGTCATCGCCTGGCGGATGCTCGGCACGGCAAGCGCGACCGCCCCGCGCGAAATCGACTGGGATTTCGTCCGCGCAGTCGCCGAAGCCAGCACCGACGCGGTCGCGGTGACCGATCGGGCCGGTCGCCTGGTCTGCGCCAACGACGCCTATGAACGCGTCTTCGCCGGCTTCCCGACCCCGCCCGGCCTGCCGCTCGACGAGGCCGGCGTCGCCGCGCTCAGCAATGCCGGCCGCGCCGCCTGGCGCAACGGCTCCGCCCGCGCCGAACGGCTGGCGACGCCGACCGCGCGCCTCTCGGTGCTGGTCACGCGCGCCGGCGACGAGGCGGACATGCTGGTCTGGCGGTTCGAGACCACGCAGGAGGACGACCTCGCCGAGACCGCCAATTCGCTGATCGCCGGGCCGACCGGCGACCGGCTCGGCGGCAGCGGTATCATGGCGGCGCTGATCGCACCCGACGGCCGCGTCCGCTCCGCCAACCGCGTGTTGCGCGCCCGCGCGCTCGGCCGCGACGACGACGATATCGCCGGCCGCGACTTCGCGCGCTTCCTCGTCACCGACAGCCGCGGGCTGGTCCGGTTCGAACGCGAAGGGCTGTCCGGAACGCCGCTCCGCGTGCTGCAGATCCCGTTCGTCGAAGGCGACGACGCCCCCGTGCTGGTGATCCTGCTCGACGAAGAAGAGAACGCGCCTGCGATCGGCGCCAGCGCAGCGGCGCACGTCCGCAGTCTGGTCAGCATGATGCCGTTCGGCATGGCGCTGGTCGATCGCGACGGCCGCTTCCTGCAGATGAACGACTCGTTCCTGCGCGCGGCCGGCGTGACCGGGGTCGTGCCGCCGCTCTATCCCGGCGATCTGGTGGTGCGCGAGGACAAGGCCGCGGTGGCCGACGCGATCCGGCGCTTCGCCGGCGGGGCGACTCACAAGACCGACATGGCGATCCGCCTGAAGGATCATCCCGACGAACCCGTCACGCTCACCATCGCCGGTGCGCGCGGGCTGGGCGATGCCTCGGTGTTGCTGAGCCTCAAGGACAATAGCGAGGAATCGCGGCTGAAGCGCGAGGTCGCGCAGGCGACCAAGATGCAGGCGGTCGGCCAGCTGGCCGGCGGCGTCGCGCACGACTTCAACAACATCCTCACCGCGATCATCGGCCACTGCGACCTGATGCTGATGCGCCATTCGCCCGGCGACAGCGATTACGACGACATCCAGCAGATCCGCACCAACTCGAATCGCGCCGCCAGCCTGACCCGCCAGCTGCTCGCGTTCAGCCGCCAGCAGACGCTCCGCCCGCAGATTCTCCAGCTGCCCGATGTCGTCTCGGAAGTGTCCAACCTGCTGAAGCGGCTGATGGGCGAGAACGTCCATCTCGACATGACGCACGGCCGCAATCTGGGTCCGGTACGCGCCGATCCCGGTCAGCTCGAACAGGTCGTCGTCAATCTCGCGGTCAACGCGCGCGACGCGATCCTCGCCGCCAACCCCCGCGCTGGCGGTACGCTGTGCATCACCACGCGCAGCGTCTCGTCGGCCGAGGTGCGGCAGATGGCGTCCGACATCATGCCCGTCGCCGATTACACCGCGCTGGTGGTCAAGGACACCGGCGCCGGCATCCCGCCCGAGGTGCTGCCGAAAATCTTCGAGCCGTTCTTCACGACCAAGGAATTCGGCAAGGGCACCGGGCTCGGGCTGTCCACCGTCTACGGCATCGTCAAGCAGTCGGGCGGCTACATCTTCGCGGATTCGATACCGGGGCAGGGGGCGACCTTCACCATGTACCTGCCGGTCCACGCCGCGCCGGCGGCTCCGCGGCTCGCGGCGCCGAAGCCCGCGACCAAGCCCGCCGACCTGTGGGGCACGGGCACGATCCTGCTGGTCGAGGACGAGGACATGGTCCGCGCCGTCGCCGAGCGTGCGCTGACCCGGCAGGGCTACAGCGTGCTGACCGCCGAGAATGGCGAGATCGGCCTGCAACTGCTCGAAAAGCACGGCCGTCCCGACCTTCTCGTCAGCGACGTCGTCATGCCGACGATGGACGGCCCGACGATGGTCCGTCACGCGCGGGAGAAATATCCCGACCTGCCGGTCGTATTCATGTCGGGCTATGCCGAGGAGCAGCTGCGCAAGTCGATCGACATCGACAACGTGATTTTCCTGCCCAAGCCGTTTTCGGTCCAGCAGCTCGCCGAAGCGGCACGAGACGTGCTCGCGGGACGATGACTCGAAACAGGTTGGCGTTGCGTAACAATCATGATTAGGGGGTCTCGATGACATCGATGCCGCAGATCCTCATCGTCGAGGACGAACCCCTGATTGCCATGATGCTCGAGGATTTCCTCGAAATACTCGACAAGGGCGTCGCCGGATCGGTCGACAACGTCGCCGACGCGATCGCCCGGATCGAGGCAGGCGGCGTCGATGGC
>Ga0247813_10001753_pt1 | contig 15865 bp, 17 predicted proteins | sample UWRJL169409C1_FD_180719 | JGI IMG/M metagenome (GOLD analysis project Ga0247813, IMG submission 180719) | Plant litter microbial communities from Arlington Agricultural Research Station in Wisconsin, United States - UWRJ-L169-409C-1 | ecosystem: Environmental > Terrestrial > Plant litter >... | reverse complement strand
AGCGGATTTGTCATCACGGATGTACCTCACGGAATTTGCTGTTGAGTGAGGCGAGCGAACCCGGATTGGTCCCTGAAGCCGTTTTTATCCTATAGCGCTAGGCGGCGGGTGCTTCGCACGTGCCCTTCGTACCCAGCGTGGAGAGTCGCGTCGCATTGCCGACGGCTGTGATCACCAGCCGCTCGTTCTCGACGAATGCTCCGGCAACGGTCAAAGCCTCGGGAAGGTACTGGGCTAGACACACCGGGTTCGAAGTAAGCATCGGCGCGGCCAAAGGCCCGAGCGGGCCTGCGAGCATCTGCTCGATCGGCACAGCGACGCCGCCCGTCGCTACTTCGACGGGCGTGAATACGACGGCGCCGTTCGAGACCGTGGGCGTGAGCGCAACGTCGACCTGTTGGCCGCCGAGGTCGGCCGCGATTCCAACGACCTGGTCTGGAAGGCTGACGCCGTTGAGCGGGGCGGAACTGAGGTTGGCTGCATACTTCGACACCGCGTCGGCATCGAGCTCCACGCGCGCTGAGAGCGTATCGACTGGGGCTGTCGGGTCGAGCGAAACGCCGCCCACGGTGAGCAGCAGTGTTCCGGTCGCTTCGCCGAACTGCACGTTCGGGATGGTCACGTCGACTGAGTCGATTGATCCGGAGATTGCTTGGACGACGAGAAGTCCGTCGCCCAGCTCGACGTCGACGTCTTGCCCTTCGGGAAGCTCGAGGGCGCTCGTCACAGCCGACCGCACGACGTCGGAGGCGATACCGCGCACGATCTTGTCACCCTCGATGAGCGCGAACGCGACGAGTGCGCCGACGACGGCGAGGGCGACGAGGAACCCGATCCACCGCCAGCGAGGGGGGATGGTCTTGGGCGCGTCGATCGATGTCCACTGGATCCCGGAGTCGCTCATGCTGTGAGCCTAACCGCAGGTCCCCTTAGTCGACAGGCCGGACCCGCCGAGCGCCACGTCGTCGCCGACGAACGACAGCACGAGGTCGTCGCTCGTGACGGTCACGTCGTCGAGGGTGATCGCGGCGGGCAGGTACTCGGCCACGCAGAAGCTCTGGGCGCCGAGAAACTTCGACGCGACGCTCGCGAGGGGGCCCGCGAGGATCTCGTCGATCGACACGACCGCGCCGTTCACCGTGACCGACTTCGGGGTGAAGAGGATGTCGCCGTTCTGCGCCGTGGGCTCGATCTCGGCCGACACCGGCACGGTGAGGAAGACCGCGTCGACGGTGGTCGCCACGTCGATCACGCCGTCGCCCAGGGTGATCGAGTCGAGCTCGACGCCGCTGAGGTAGTCGCGCAGTTGCTGCACGTTCGCTTCGTCGACGGTCGCCGTCGCGGCGAGGGTGTCGAGGGGCTTCGTCGTGTCGAGCGGGATGCCCGTCGCGGCGAGGGTGATGTCGCCGGTGAGGTCGCCCAGCGGAACACCGTCGATCGCGACATCCACCGCGTCGACCGTGCCCGACGCCGCCTGTAGCAGCAACGATCCGCCGCCGAGGTCGATGTCCATCGGGTGGTCGGCCTCGAGGGCGAACGCCGTCACGAGCTCGTCGTGGATGCGGTCGGTCGCGACACCGCGCGCGACGTTCTCGCCGACGAAGAAGCCGACCACCAGCAGCACGACGAGCGCACCGAGTGCGATCACCCAGCCGATCCAGCGGCGTCGCACTTTCGGCTCGGGCGGCAGTTCGGCGGTCGTCATCGCTACATCCGTTCCGGGGCGCTCACGCCGAGCAGCGCGAGGGCGTTGCGCAGCACGATACCGGTGGCGTCGTTGAGCCAGAGGCGCGTGCGGTGCACGTCGGTGACCTCTTCGTCGCCGAGCGGCGTGACCCGGCAGTTGTCGTACCAGCGGTGGTAGGTGCCCGCGAGTTCTTCGGCGTAGCGCGCGACCCGGTGCGGTTCGCGCAGCTCGGCGGCCTGGCGCACGATGCGCGGGAACTCGGCGAGGGTGCCGAGCAGGATGCTCTCGGTCTCGTGGGTGAGCAGGCCCGCGTCGAACGCGTCGCGCGTGACGCCGGAGTCGGCCGCGTTGCGGGCGACCGCGCCGGTGCGGGCGTGGGCGTACTGCACGTAGAAGACGGGGTTGTCGTTGGTGCGCTTGGTGAGCAGGTCGAGGTCGATGTCGACCTCGGTGTCGATCGACGAGCGCACGAGCGAGTAGCGCGCGGCGTCGACGCCGACGGCTTCGACGAGGTCTTCCATCGTGACGACCGTGCCGGCGCGCTTGCTCATGCGCAAGGGCTCGCCGTCGCGCACGAGGTTCACCAGCTGGCCGATGAGGATCTCGAGGTTGTAGAACGGCTTGTCGCCGAACGCGGCGGTGACCGCCATCAGGCGCTGCACGTAGCCGTGGTGGTCGGCGCCGAGCAGGATGATGTTGCGCTCGAAGCCGCGCTCGCGCTTGTTAAGGTAGTAGGCGATGTCGCCCGAGATGTAGGCGGCCTCGCCGTCGCTCTTGATCACGACGCGGTCTTTGTCGTCGCCGAACGAGGTGGTGCGGATCCAGGTGGCTCCGTCTTGCTCGTAGATGTGGCCCTGCTCGCGCAGGCGGGCGACGGCGCGCTCGACGGCGCCCGACTCGTGCAGCTCGTTCTCGTGGAAGTAGGTGTCGAAGTCGACGCCGAACTCGTGCAGGCTGGCGCGGATGTCGCCGAACATCAGCTCGACGCCGGTGGCACGGAACACCTCCTGCACCTCGGCGCGGGTCGGGATCGTCGACAGGTCGCCCGGGTAGTCGGCGATCACGCGGGCCGCGATGTCGGAGATGTACTCTCCGCCGTAGCCGTCTTCGGGGGCGGGCTCGCCGAGGTAGCTGGCGAGCAGGCTGCGCGCGAACCGGTCGATCTGGGCGCCGTGGTCGTTGAAGTAGTACTCGCGGGTGACGAGCGCGCCCTCGGCACCGAAGATGCGGGCGAGGCTGTCGCCGACCGCGGCCCAGCGGGTGCCGCCGATGTGGATCGGTCCTGTGGGGTTCGCCGACACGAACTCGAGGTTGATGGTGACGCCGGTGTAAAGGTCGCCCCGGCCGTACGCGTCGCCGGTGTCGACGATGGTCTTGGCGAGCGCGCCCGCTGCCGCGGCGTCGAGGGTGATGTTGATGAAGCCGGGTCCGGCGACGTCGACGGATGCCACGCCCTCGGCCGCAGAGAGAGCCTCGGCTATCTGCGTGGCCAGTTCGCGGGGGTTCGCGCCGAGCGACTTCGCGATCTTCATCGCGATGTTGGACGCCCAGTCGCCGTGGTCACGGTTGCGCGGACGCTCGAGGGTCACGTCGTCGATGGTCACGGGGGCACCGGAGCGCTCGGCCACCACGGTGTTGACGATGGCGAGCAGGGTGGCGGAGAGGTCAGCAGGATTCACGATGGCCAAGCTTATCGTCGCCGCCCTGCGCTATCCGTGTCGCGCGGGGCCGCGCCCGCCCGATGTGGTGTGCCCGCTCCCCCGCGTGGGTGAGAATGTCTGCATGCCTTCAACCGTCTCCCGCGTCATCACCAGCCTCGCCGTCGCCGGCGTCCTGGCCCTCGCCGTCTCCGCCTGCGCGTCGGAGACCGACGCGACACCCGCCGAGTCGCCGAGCGCGACGCCCACGCCGACCGCGAGCGAGACGCCCGAACCGACCGCCACCCAGGCACCCATCTCGGTGGGCAACCCGATCTCGATCGACTGCAACACCCTCGTCGACCCCGACGCGATCTACGACTTCAACCCGAACCTCGCGTTGAGCGCGAGCTACACCCCCGCCGCCGACAGCGAGGCCGCGACCATCGTCGAGGCGAAGGGGCTCGCCTGCGCCTGGATCAACCAGACCAGCGGCGAGGTCGTCGAGGTCGCCGTGGCAGACCTGCCGAGCGACAAGCTCACCGACCTCAAGAACAACTTCGTGATGACCAGCAACCCGGTTCCGACCTACAAGGTGGAGGGCTACTTCACGATCGACGGGTCGGTCGGTCGCGCCGAGGCGTTCAACGGGCCGTACTGGATCTCGGCGACGTCTGACGCCTTCCTCGAGCCCGGCGACGCCGAGCCGATCATCAAGGCAGCGCTCGCCGGTATCGCCGGCTGATCAGCCCAGTTGCAGCAGCTGCTGTCCGTCGTCGACGGGCAGCACGTCGGCCACCGCGAGAACGTCGAGGCGCGTCAGCGTGAGGTCGGCCCAGTGGTTGGTGAGGAACGCGATGTCGGCGGCGTCGCGGCCGGTCGAGATGCGCAGCAGGCTCTGCCGCGGTGCGAGACGCGTGGCGTCGACGACCCACCACTGCCCGTCGATGTGCGCCTCGGCCACAGCGTGGAAGTCCATCGGGCTGAGTCCGGGCGCGTAGACGGCGGCCATGCGGGCGGGCACGTCGAGCGCGCGCAATAGCGCGATCACGAGGTGGGCGTAGTCGCGGCAGACGCCGCGTCGGGCCATGAGCGTGCGGGACGCGCCATCCGTCACCAGGCTCGATCCGGGTACGTAGCTCAGCTTCTCCCACACCCACAGGGTGACGGCGGTGAGCAGCGCGTGGCCGCTCAGGCCGGCGAACTCGCTGCGCGCGGTCGGCAGCAGGCTGTCGCTCTCGCAGTAGCGGCTCGGACGCAGGTAGGTCACGAGGTCGATCTCGTCGACGGCGGGGGCCGGCGAACGGCCCGACACCTCGGCACTGTAGTCGACCACCATTCGGCCGGCCCCGCCGATGAGACGGTGCAGCCGTGTGCCGTGGCGGTCGACGAGCTCGGTCGCGACCTGCGGCTCACCGTCGAGGGTGATCGACAGGTTCTCGCGGGTGAACAGCGAGTTCGCGCTCACCGCGAGGCTGAACACCATGTCGGTGCGGCCGGAGATGTCGAGTTCGAGGTGTGCCGAAACGGATCGCTGCATGCGTCGATCCTGCCACGCGATTGTTGCGTCGAGATTTCCCGGTTCGATCAGGGCCAGAGCAGGTTTTTGACCCAACCGGATGCGTCGCGAGAGTAGCGCAGACGGATCTGGTCGCGGTCGCGCGAGGCCTGCCAGAACTCCACGGTCTGCGGCTTCACGAGGTAGGCGGACCACTCGTCGGGCACGAAGTCGGGACGGAAGTCGAAGATCGCCTTGGCCTCTTCGACCCGCTCGCGGAATTTCTCCTGGCTCGAGAGGATCTCGCTCTCGGGTCCGGCGATCGCGGCGGCGCGCGCCTCGGGCTTGCGGGCGAGGAAGTCTTTCTCGCTCACCTCGCGCGGGCCCTTCTCGATGCTGCCGGTGACGCGGATCTGGCGTCCCTGCTCGCGCCAGTACAGCGCGAGGGCGGCGTTCGGGTTCGCGGCGAGCTCGCGGCCCTTGGGGCTGTTGTCGAGGGTCGCGAACCAGAGGCCCTCGGGGGTGACGTCTTTCAGCAGCAGGGTGCGCGCCGACGGGACTCCGTCGGCCCCCGCGGTGGCGAGCGTCATGGCGTGCGGCTGCGAGATCTCGGAGTCGATGGCGTAGCTCAGCCACTCTTCGACGAGGGGGATCGGCGACTCCGGCGCGGCATCCGTATTGAATCCGGGAAGATCGCCGGAGAAGACGGGAAGTGCTCGGAGAGTGTCGCGCCACGATGAATCGGTCATCATTCAAGCCTACCCACGACGCGCTCGAACCGGCTGCGCCTTCGGGTGTGTCCAGACGCTGCTACCCTAGTGAAGCACCTGGGCCCCCATAGCTCAGGGGATAGAGCACTGCCCTCCGGAGGCAGGGGCGGCAGTTCGAATCTGCCTGGGGGCACCACATAAAACAGCTGGTCAGAAGCTACTTACTCTTCGCCCACTCGATGCCATTTCGGCTCGTGGCAACGTTTTGGCAACATCTGTGCGAAGAATCTGCTCATCGAGGGCGGCCGAAACGGTGTCAAGATCACTGTCGAAGAGGTCAGAGTACACGTCCAAGGTCACCGCGGCCGAGGCGTGGCCCAACATTCTCTGGACCGCTTTGACGTTGGCGCCCGCGCTGATCGCCAAGCTCGCCGCAGTGTGACGCATCTCGTGGGGTGTCAGGCCGTCCTGGCCGATCATCTCCGCGGCCTCGTCGAACCAGCCATGACGGAACACTCTCCCCCTCAACCAGCCGCCACGTGCTGCCGCGAAGGCCGGCGAGCCGGCCTCCTTGCCTTCGACGTGCATTTTGAGTTCAGCCAGCAACGACGCCGGAACCGGGATAGATCTCGCTTCATAGTCCTTGGGCTGCGAGTCGAGCTGCACGCCGTCGACCTCGACGATCGTGTGCTGCACCTCGAGCCGCCCACGTTTGAAGTCGATGTCTCCGACGCGGAGACCGGATGCCTCACCCCACCGCAATCCGCAGTAGGCCAGGATCTTCACGAGCAGCCCGTAGCCGTTCAGCTCGCCGCGGTACATGCCTTTGCCGAGCGAGTCGACCGCGTCGGAGAGGTCCCGCACCTGTTCGTGGTTCAGGTAGCGCTTCGCTGGCTTGCCGACCTTCGGCAGGTTGAGCCCATGCGCAGGATTCGCCGGGAGCCGTCCGTCCTTGACGGCCATCTGCAGGCTGCCTGAGAGCACGTTGACGATCTTGCGCACGCTGGATGCACCCTGGCTCGCCGAGAGCCCTCCCGCCCACTTCTGGATCGTCTGATGGTCGAGAGCGCCGAGCGGGTACTGACCCAGCTTGGGCTTGATATGGATCTCAACGATGCCGCGGGCACGTTCGCGCGAGGTCGGTTGCCAGTCGGCTCTGGTGGCCATCCAGTCGTCGAGCCACTCCCCCAGTAGCACCCGTGACTTCGATGGATCGACATACGCGCCGCGGCTCTTATCGACTTCCATGTTCGCGAGGAACAGCTCGGCATCACGCTTGGTCTTGAACCCGCGTTTCTGCGTCTGCGAGTGATCGGGCTTCCGGTAGATGACGCGATACCGCTTGCCACTGGACGTCACGTACGCACTGATGCTTCCCATGCAAAAACGCTAGCCCCGTTGACCGACATTTCGCCGTTCGATCCCTCACGTCATTTGCTCTACCTGCCCCGCATTCGGGCTCTTACTCATTGCTACAACTCCCCCATAAGCACTTCTTTGAACCAGCCACAGGAATCCTGATCAGCCGCCACCCCTTTACTTCCCGACCCCCCACTCAGAGCTTGCGGAGAGTGGGGGGTCGGGAAGCGCGCGCAGCGCGGGGGTGGCGGCTGATCAGGACTTAAAATTCAAAACCCTTCTTTTACCCCTTCCAACGCGGGGAAGGGGTAAAGGAATACCCTGCGCTCCACTTGATCAGACTGGACGCGAGTCCCAACTGCGATTTCTCAGTAGTTGAGGCGCTTGAAGTCGACACGTCTCGAGCCCTTCGGGTTGGGACACGCGGTACTCGCGTTCCTGATCGGGCACCTTCGCGGGCTAACTCATCGGGCGGGGTAAACGGGCAATATTTTTGCAGGCCTAGTTCGATGGCCGCGGCCAGGCGAACCGTAATCGCTCAGCGACCGCCTTGCGGCGACCGCCTAACTCGACTCACCCCGTAGGCTGAGCCGATTGTTCATCGCACGATGATCGTGCATTCACGTATGGAGGCGGCGTTGAGCGATTACAGCGAGGACTACCTGCGGCGGCTGCAGGAAGCTATTCAGCGGTTTGAGAATGCATTCGAGGCATGGATGGAGACCCAACAAGAGTCCGACCATCTCTCGTCGCGAGGGCTCTTCCCCACTGTGTGGACGAAGGACGGCCAGGACGTCAGCGCAGTGCGACGCCTTGAATTGGATGTGGCGGAGACCGCAGGGTTGGCCGCACGGGCAGTCGCGGTGACTGGCGCCTACATCGCAGTTGCCGGACTCGGCGTCATCGACCCAATTGCCAACTGGTCGTTAATGTCTTCTCCGAAAGCTCCGCTCGCGCCTCGCGACATCCGAATGACAGCGGCGAATGTGAAGGGTCGTCTAGAGGCCATGCTGATCGACGCCCGCGCCTCCGTGGACTCAAGTTTGCCAAGCTTCGCTCCCGCTCAGTTTCATGCCGTCATCTGGTCGGCTGCGGCATCGCATTGGACGACCCACCAATATCGAGTAGCCGTGCGGGAAGCGGCCGAAGGACTGACTGTTCACTGGAAGACGAAGCTAGAGCGCAACGATGTAGACGACACCGTTTTTTGGCAACAGACGTTGTCACCGGGTCCTCCGGTCAGCGGCAAACCTAAGCTGACGTGGCCAGGTAGCACCGAGGACAAAACAGTAAAAAGCATGCGCGGAGGACTCGAGCCACTCGCGAAGGCCCTGAATGCTCTCGCCACTGGCTTGAATCTCACGGTGCGAAACGTGACCACCCACACCCGAGACGAACTTGCAGAGCAGCAGGCCATGGAGCGTCTCGCCGCGTACAGCTTTCTTGCACATCTGCTAGATCAGTGCATCATCGAGCGTTTCGACGAAGAATTTCCCCTATAAGGCAACTACCGGAGACGGACCAACACCTGGATGCGTTCCCGTGGGCCGGATTCTCCTTAGAGGCTTCTGCGCTCTCGGTTCACGCGGTGATTGCGAGAATCAGGGCACCGTGAGTGCTCGTCGGTAACGGCTGGGACTGGTGCCGACGATCTCGGTAAAACGGGCGCGGAGGTTTGATGTCGACCCCAGGCCGCATTCGCCGGCGACGCGTTCGATCGGGTAGTCGGTCGTTTCGAGGAGTTGCTGGGCGATCCGTACGCGGGCTCTCGCCAGCCAGCGCGACGGAGGGAGCCCGAGCTCGGCGAGGAAGCGCCGGTTCAGTGTCCGGGCGCTGACGGATGCGGCGGCGGCCATGTCTGCGACGGTGATTGATTGCCGGGCGTGCTCGTCGATCCACCGCAACGCGGAGGTCAGGCTCGAATCGCCCAGAGAATCGTCTTTGATATATTGCGCTTGGCCGGCTTCGCGCGTGAGCGGGACGACGGTGGTGCGCGCCGCGTCGGCCGCTGCTGCCGCGCCGAAGTCCCGGTCGACGAGGTGGAGGCAGAGGTCGATGCCGGCTGCTGCGCCAGCTGAGGTGAGGATCTGCCCGTTGTCGACGAACAGCGCGTCGGGGGTCACTTCCACCCGATCATGGCGGGCGGCAAGAAGCCCTGCCGCCCGCCAATGGGTAGTGGCGCGCAGGCCGTCGAGCAGGCCGGTCGCCGCGAGATCCAGCGCGCCGACGCAGATAGACGCGATCCTGGCACCCCGGCGTGCGGCGTCTTGGAGCGCGTCGATCGTGTCTTGACCGAGCGCCACGGTGGGATCGCTGCGCCCGGGAACGATGACGGTTTCAGCGTCCCGCAGCTCAGTGAGCCGGTGCGGGACGCCGAGCCGCATAGGGCCCGACCGCACGAATTCGTCGGGACCTGCGACCCGCACCCGGTAGAGCGGTGCGCCATCGGAATCGACCGCACGGCCCAGGATCTCTACCGGTGTGGACAGATCGAAGGCGATCACGTCGTCGAGCGCGAGGACAACAATCTTGTGCATTTTTCGATGCTATCCCGCTCGTGGCGGGATTCTGGCAAACGTTGTCTCATCCGCCACTCGTAAGGGCGGGTGTGCGCCCGTACCGTCGATAGCGTCACCGAAAGGACGCCTTATGCTCGCGCAGATCATCCTCTTCGACGGGTTCGACCCGCTCGACGTCATCGCACCGTTCGAAGTTCTCAGCGCCGGATCGGACGCCCTCGGCGGAGCGCTCGACGTGCGCCTCGTCGGGCTCGACGCCGCCGGCCCCATAGTCAGCGGAACGCGCGGCTTGGAACTCACCGCCACACACGCGCTCGATCCCGAAGCGCCCGGCATGATCATCCTTCCCGGCGCATCCGGCCCGACCTCCGGCGACCCCGATGTCGTCAGGACCATCCCGGTCATCCTTGCCGGCCTTGCAGAGACCTCCCTCCCTGACCTGATGCGCAGCGCGTTCGCGGCTCCGGACACGCTCGTCGCCACAGTCTGCGGCGGGGGTCTCGCCCTCGCGATGGCCGGTCTCCTCGACGGTCGCACGGCGGTGACCCACACTCTGGGCAACGACGTGCTCGAGGCCACGGGCACGACGGTGGTGCGCGCCAGAGTCGTCGACGACGGCGACCTCGTCACCGCCGGCGGCGTCACGTCGGGCCTCGACCTGGCCCTTTACCTCCTAGAACGCGAGTTCGGCCCGCGCATCGCCATCGCCGTGGAGCAGCTCTTCGAGTACGAGCGTCGCGGCACCGTCTGGATGGCGCGCGGCCCCGAAGCGCTTGCACTCTGACTCCGACCCCCGACGACATTTCGACGAAAAGAAAGACACCCTCATGAGCACCCTCACCGGTACGTGGAACCTCTCCATGCGCACCCCGATCGGCACGATGCACGCCACGATGACCTTCGTCGACGCTGACGGCGTATGGACAGGCACCGCTGACGACGACGGCACCAGTCCCAGCATCCCGCTGCGCGACATCCGAACAGAGACTGGTGCCGATGGCGAGCACGTGACCTGGTCGCAGTCCATCACCAAACCCATGCGGCTCAATCTCGACTTCGACGTCGTGGTCGCGGGCGACCAGATGACAGGACACTCCCGTGCAGGCAGGCTGCCCCGGACGACAGTATCCGGATCTCGCGCGGCGGCATGATGATCAGCTGCACGCGGGCAACACTCCGCGACACCCGTACAGCGCCGCTTCGAGCGCCCATAGATGCGTCCGGCAACGCGAAGGCGGCGCCGTCAATTTCAGCCGTGGCAACAGAATGGCAACACTTCGCGGAAAGCGTGCCACTTCGAGGCAATCCACGATGATCGAAAAACGTTGAATTTACGCGGAAGTTGCCGCTAATTGGCATCACTCCAGCAGAGGCTTTCGCCCTCCGGAGGCAGGGGCGGCGGTTTCCGCCGCGTGTCTCGATGCGTACGAATAACCTGCCCATCGAGAGCGGCCGAACGGCGCCCAGGCCACTATCGAAGAGGTCGGAGTACACGTCCAAGCCAGTTCAGCGACCGTCTAGTGTGCAGCCGGTCCGAGCCGTAAAGTCCAAACCATGAACTCCCCTCGGCCCCTCCCGAAGGTCGGCGCTCCGGCAAGTCGCGCACTCGAAGAGGCGGGTGTGTACACCTTGGATGATGTGCGGCGGGTTGGCCTCGATCACCTCGCGACCCTCCACGGCGTGGGACCGAAGGCGCTGCGGCTACTTCGCATTGCGCTGGACGAGTAGCCGCCGCGGCAACTTCAGCTCAGCATCACGCCGATGTCGGGCAGGCAGCCATCTGAAATCGACACAGTCGAGGGATCAGCGGGAAGGCGCGGCTGGGTGACTCTCCCCCAGTCCATGTCGCCTCACCCGCGGCTCGCGCGTCGGGGGCCGTGCGGGGTCCATTTCCACCAAAGTGCGTGATACTCGCCCTCTTCAACACTGAACTGCCTGCCGCAGACGGCGCATTCGCACTCGTAGGTCACTGGCCATCCGGAGTCGTTTCGACTGAGCACTCTGGCATGCCCGCGCTCCTCCTCCCGGGCGGGGTCGTAGGCGAGGAGCTTCGGATAGTCGTCGCACCAGCACCGCCACGTGCGGTAGTTCTGCACTTTGGCGAGAGCGTGCGTGAGGGCGGCACGGTTGGGCTGGATCATCCCGCCGAGCTCGATGTCTGCCGTCGCCTGCCGGATCCTCGGAAGCGCTGTCCGGAGGGTTTCGAGCAGCGCCCTGTCGCGCAGGTTGATGACGTCCCATGATGCCCGCCAAATTCGGTGCGGATCGCGGGAAAGCAAATCGTCGAGCGCGTCGGTCACCCGGCCAGAATAGACGCCCGGTCGCACGCTCGAGAATCCGCTTCGCGGACATTTGCACTTTGAGATTGCCGTTCGCTATGGTGTCGACAACGGAAGTAAAACTGCGGGCACCTGCCCACACTCACACGCCGCTCACCGAGCAGCCACTTCTCCCCACGTGGAGGAGATGGCTATGGCCAAACAGAACCGGCTACCGCTAACGGATGGCGGGTCTCAGACTTCGTCGAGTCGACGCGATCCGCAGAGCCTCAGAGCAGCCGCGGTAGCTCTTGTCGGACTCTCTGCGGTGTTCCTATTCGAGATGCTCGACAACTCGATCCTCAATGTGGCCCTGCCTACCATCGGGCGGGAGCTCAACGCATCGACCACCGCCCTGCAGTGGGTCACGGGTTCGTACGCAGTCGTCTTCGGCGGGCTGATGCTTCTGTTCAGCGCCATCGCAGACAAGTTCGGCCGCCGTCGCGTGATGTTGATCGGCCTCACATTGCTCGGCCTGGCCAGCTTGTGCACCGTATTCGTCACAACGCCCGAGCAGCTCATCGCCGTGCGGGCCGCCATGGGAATTGCCGCTGCCATGACCACCCCGGGCTCCATGGCGCTGGCGTTCCGACTCTTCGATGCAGAGAATCTGCGCGTGCGGGCGATCACCCTCATCTCCACAGTCGGCCTGGTGGGTCTGGCGATCGGCCCGACGCTCGGCGGCTTCGTCCTCTCGGTCGCACCGTGGCAGGTGCTGCTACTGATCAACGTTCCCATCGCGATACTCGCGTTCATCGGAATCAGAATCGGCGTCGGCACAGACACCCCCGCTGAACTACACCGCGACCCGCTCGACATCGCGGGGGCCCTTCTCGGCACCGCGACCATCGTGCTGGCGCTCGTGGCTCCGACCCTGTTCGTCGACGAGGGCGCCGATTCCTGGGCGCCGTGGACGGCGACGGGCGGTGCCGTAGTCGCTGCGATTCTCTTCGTGGTTCGCGAACGTACTGCCCGATTTCCTCTCCTGGATCTCAACCTCATCGCCCTGCCGCTCGTCTCCAGCGGACTGGCCTACAAAGCCGCCTCGGGCCTCGCGATCGCCGGCCTCGGCTACATGGTGACCTTCCAACTGCAGTTCGCCTGGGGGTGGCCGCCGGCCCTGGCCGCCCTCGGATTGCTCCCTCAGGTCGTCGTGCTGCTCGCAGGCGGCCGCCTCGTCGGGCCGTTCGTCGACAAGGTCGGGATGAACCGGGCAGCATGGATCAGCGCCGCGTTGGTCGTTCTCGGTCTGGGCGTCTTCGCCGCGGGCAGCCGCTTTGGCTACGTCTGGATCGCGATAGCCCTCGTGCTCGTCGCGGCGGGGATGCGCGTGGTCGGTGTCGTCGCCGGCACCAACGTCATGACCGGACTGCCCCGGAACCGCACCACTATCGGTGCCGCTCTCGTCGACACCTCCAGCGAGGTCGCGACCGGGATCGGGATCGCGGTGACCGGCACCATTCTCGCGGCCGTCTTCACCGGCGACATCGCCTCTCCCGCCTGGACCACGCAGCAGGCCGCCACGTTCCAGGACGGAGTGACCGTTGCCGGCTTCACACTCACGGTCATAGCGGCCGCGCTCGTGTGGATCGGGATCATCCGGAGCCGCCCGACCCGCAGCACACCCTGACCGCTCCGGATGGCCGCACCGCTGCCACCGAAAACCTTCCATCCCGACCCAATCCCCTCAACCGAAAGCTCACCATGACCGACGCAATTCTTCGCCCGCCGTTCGACTCCGAACTCGCACCCTTCCTGGACGCCATGCACGCACGTGGAACCTTCGTTCTCCGTTCGGAGATGCTGCCCCGCATGCGGGAACTGGAGATCTCCGAAGAAGAACTCGATGCCGGCTTGCTCGCCCGAGGCATGGAACGGCGCACCTACACGATCCCGGGCTACCGAGGCGATCCGATCCAGCTCGCCGTCATCCAACGCCGAGGGCGCACCGGAACCGCGCCCGCCGTCTACACGATGCACGGCGGCGGCATGATGTTCGGCCACTACCTGGGCAACCTCGACTCCTACGTCAGCTGGCTCCTTGCTCACGATGTCGTGCTCGTCAGTGTCGACTACCGACTGGCCCCCGAATTCCCCGATCCGTACCCGGTCGAAGACTCTTACGCCGGGCTGCTCTGGATCGCTGCTCACGCCACGACACTGGGAATCGACCCCGAGCGCATCGTGATCGCCGGGCAGAGCGCGGGCGGGGGTCTGGCCGCGGGCACCGCACTGCTGGCTCGCGACAGGAGCGGGCCCCGACTGCTGGCTCAGATCCTCATCTCCCCCATGCTCGACGACACCGACTCCACGACGTCGACGAACCAGATCGACGGCGTCGGAGTGGCCGACCGCGCCATGACGCGTTTCGGCTGGAACGCGTACCTCGCCGGCCGCGAGGGAAGCGAAGACGTGTCGATCTACGCCGCTCCTGCTCGAGCCACCGACCTGCAGGGCCTGCCGGAAACGTACATCGACTGCGCCAGCGCGGAAGTCTTCCGCGACGAGACGGTCGCCTACGCCAGCGCGTTGTGGCGATGCGGCGTTCAGGCCGAATTGCACGTCTGGCCCGGCGCGTTCCACGGCTTCACCAGCATGGTTCCCGACGCCACGATCTCACGCACGGCAACCGCTGCCCTGGCCGACTGGACCGACCGGCTCCTAGGCAAGTAGGTTCGGCTGGATAACTTGACGGAGGTGCAGGTCGCCGAGACGGGAGCACGCGCGGGCACCGGAGCTATTCGGAAGAGGTCGAGCGGCGGTCGGCAGTGAGGAGCCTTACCGCGCCGATGATCGCGACCAGGGCCAGTAGGAGGGAAATCGTCGAGGTGATCACGAGGAAGAACAGTGCGAATCCGCCGGCCGACTCAAAGACCCACTGACCGATGAAGCCGAGGGCCGCTAGGGCGCCAGCGATCAGTGCTAGAACGGCGATGCGCGTCCAGGTAGCTCGAGCGGTGAGGGGGCGGGAAGTCATGGCGCGAGCCTAGCGTGTTGGCGCTCTGCGCCGAGTCTCACGAGGGCTTGGCGGCACGTGTCGAGTCTCGAGGCGGTTCATTCTGTGAACGGTGAAATTACTGTTCCATTGCGATCGGTCACGACGAGATCCCCGGAGTTCTGGTCGCCCCGTACCGTGATGAAAGCAGTCGCGCCTTCGAACTCACCGGAGATTCCTGCGGCCGTCAAGATTTCGGACAGCTCCGCGTCGGTGAGGTTCACTCCGTAGCCTTGCTGCAGCCACGCTCTCGCCTCTCCGAGATAGGCGGTCCGGTGAGCGATGTGTTCTTCGCGAAAATCCGAGTCGGCCTTGATGAGCCCGGCGACGCTCACGGCCGCGATCGCGAGAGCGAGAATGGCTCCCGCCGCAGAGCGCATCCGCGAAACGTGTCCGGTGATCAACATCAAAATCGCGAAGCCCAGAAGTGGAACCGAAAGCAAACTGCCGGCGAGCGCGAGAAACGGCCACGCGGTCTCTGAGGCGTATGGGAAATAGACCCCGGGATTTGCCATGCGCGGTTCCTCACCAGTTCTGATCGTGAACGACGTCAGCCTACGCGCAGTCGAGGAATATTCGACCTATCTCGCGAGCCGAGGGTCAGATATGGTTCGGGAATGACCGACCACAGGTTCGCGGAGTGGCTCCGCGCCCACATCGTCGCGTGGTGGGCGTGGCTCGCCGTCGGTTCGATTGTCTTGGCGGGGATGCAGGTCGTCTTTCTCCTTCACGGTGACGGAAACCAACGAGCGGAAATCTTCGCCCTGGTCTGCTTCGCGATTGCAGGCATCAGCAACACTGTGGTCGCCGTCGGCATCGCGCGCCAGCGGCGTCGCGGCGCTCCGCCCGCGCCCTAGTCCCGCGCCATCGCCGCAGCCAGGTGCGCCTCGAGATCGACGTAGAGGTCGTCGCCGATGTCGAACACCACCTTCTCGATCTCGCCGCCCGTGAACTCGAAGCGTGAGCCCGCGTACTCGCTCGACACCGCGTCTCCGCTGTCGTAGCCGATGCACAGCCCCTCCCCGCAGAGCGAGAAGTGGCCGAGCACGGTGCGGATCTGCTGCTCGCCGACCTTCTGGTCGTCGATGTAGAGCGCGAGCGGCCCGAGGCCCTCCCTGTACTCGCCCATACCCTCCTTGGTG
>Ga0247813_10001752_pt1 | contig 15902 bp, 15 predicted proteins | sample UWRJL169409C1_FD_180719 | JGI IMG/M metagenome (GOLD analysis project Ga0247813, IMG submission 180719) | Plant litter microbial communities from Arlington Agricultural Research Station in Wisconsin, United States - UWRJ-L169-409C-1 | ecosystem: Environmental > Terrestrial > Plant litter >... | reverse complement strand
AATCGTCGCCCGTGCACGCGAGGTGGTGACGTAGCCAAGGTTCGAGTTCAGCCAGTCGCGGCTTGGGCTGCCGTGCTTGCTGGTGATGATCTCGACCTGCTCACCGGTCTGCAGGCTGTAGTTGAGCGGCACGATGCGGCCGTTGATCTTGGCGCCACGGCAGTTGTGGCCGATCTCGGTGTGCACGCGGTAGGCGAAGTCAAGCGGTGTCGAGCCCTTGGGCAGGTCGATAGCGTGGCCGTCGGGGGTAAAGATATACACCCGGTCAGGCTCGATATCGACACGCAGCTGCTCGGCCAGGCCGCCGATGTCGCCCAGCTCTTCGTGCCACTCCAGCACCTGGCGCAGCCAAGAGATCTTTTCTTCGTAGTGGTTGGAACTGGCCTTGACGTCGGTGCCCTTGTAACGCCAATGCGCGCAGACGCCGAGCTCGGCTTCTTCGTGCATGCCGTGGGTGCGGATCTGCACCTCGAGCACCTTGCCCTCCGGGCCGATCACTGCGGTGTGCAGGGAGCGGTAGCCGTTTTCCTTGGGGTTGGCGATGTAGTCGTCGAATTCCTTGGGAATGTGCCGCCAGAGGGTGTGGACGATGCCCAGCGCGGTGTAGCAGTCGCGGATCTCCGGGACCAGCACGCGCACGGCGCGCACGTCGTAGATCTGGCTGAACTCCAGGCCTTTGCGCTGCATCTTGCGCCAGATCGAATAGATATGTTTCGCCCGGCCACTGATATCGGCGTTGACGCCGGTGGCCAGCAACTCGTTCTGCAGCTGGTTCATCACATCGTTGATGAAGCGCTCGCGGTCCAGCCGGCGTTCGTGCAGGAGCTTGGCGATCTGTTTGTACTGGTCAGGCTCAAGATAGCGGAAGGACAAGTCCTCCAGCTCCCACTTGATATGCCCGATACCCAGCCGGTGCGCCAGTGGCGCATAGATGTCGAACACCTCGCGGGCCACGCGCAGGCGTTTTTCTTCATCGGCGCCTTTCACCGCACGAATCGCGCAGGTGCGCTCGGCCAGTTTGATCAGGGCGACGCGCACGTCGTCGACCATGGCCACGAGCATCTTGCGCAGGTTTTCGACCTGCGCCTGTGAGCCGAGCACCAGCGACTGGCGCGGGCTCAGGCTGGCACTGATGGCGGCCATGCGCAGCACGCCGTCGATCAGCTTCGACACTACCGGGCCAAAGCGTTGACCGACCTCGGCCAAGGTGACCTTGCCTTCACGTACTGCGCGGTAGATCACCGCCGCGACCAGCGAATCCTGGTCGAGTTTGAGATCGGCGAGGATCTCGGCGATCTCCAGGCCGGCCTGGAAACTGGACGTACCGTCCGCCCACGAATGCTTGGCCGGGTTGCCCTTCTTCTCGACTTCCTGGGCGAACTCGCAGGCTTCTTTCAGGTTCACCCGGTCCAGCGCCGAATCGACGCTCACCACATGATCCAGCCACGCTTCGAGATTGATACTGCCGTCGCTGTTGACCGGCTGGTGCACTCTCACCTGTACCATCTTTGCTTTACCTTTCCATACAGCGCAGCCCACGGCCGCACTGACAATCACCGTGCGCCTACCATTCCCTGGAAGCCGCACCAAGAGGGCCAGCGTTGGCTAGCCCACTTCGAATAACGCCATGGCTTCGACATGCGCCGTCTGAGGAAACATGTCGAGAATCCCGGCCCTTGTTAACCGGTACCCTTGGGCGACCAGCACCTGCGCGTCACGCGCCAGCGTCGCCGGGTTACACGAGACATACACCAGCCGCTTGGCCTTGAGGCGGGCGATGCCTTGCACCACCTCGTAAGCACCGTCGCGCGGTGGGTCCAAGAGTACCGCAGAAAAACCCTCGGCGGCCCATTCGGCACCTGCCAGAGGTTGAGATAAATCGGCCTGAAAAAACGCCGCGTTATGCACATTGTTGTCACGGGCATTGGCTGCCGCCCGCTCGACCATCACCTGCACGCCTTCCACTGCCACCACTTCGCGGGCCTGCCTGGCCAACGGCAGGGCAAAGTTGCCCAGGCCGCAGAACAGGTCCAGCACACGCTCGTCAGGCTGCGGTGCGAGCCAGGCCAGGGCCTGCTCAATCATGGCCGTATTGACCTGGGCGTTGACCTGAACAAAATCGCCCGGGCGCCACGCTAGCTGCATCTGCCACGGCTGCAAAGTGAAACCGAGGGTCTGCCCGGCCTCGACCGGCGCAGGCTCGCCCTCCCCTTGCAACCATAGCTGGGCGCCCGCCTCTTTGCAGAAGGCCTGCAGCCGTGCCAGGTCGTCCTCTGGCAACGGCGCCACGTGGCGCAGCAAGACGGCCTCGGCGCTGCCGCTGAACAACTCGACATGGCCCAGCGCCTGCGGTTTGTTCAGGCTGCGCAACACCGTCGGCAAATGCCGCAGGATCGTTTGCAAGGGCTGTACCAGCACCGGGCATTCGTCGATGGCGATGATCGCCTGGCTGGCCTCGGCACGGAAACCGACTTCCAGCTGACGGTTCTTGACGTCCCAGCGCACGGCAATCCGCGCGCGTCGGCGGTAGCCGAATTCAGGCCCGGACAACGGCGCTGCCCATTGCTCTGGCTGGATCCCGGCCACCCGCTGCAATTGCTCGGCGAGCATGCGCTGCTTGAGCGCGAGCTGCTCGGCGTGCGGCAGGTGCTGCAGGTTGCAGCCGCCACAACGATCATAGTGCCGGCACGGCGCCGGGCGCCGCTCGGGGCTGGTTTGCAGGACCCGCTCAAGGCGCGCATCGACGATCTTGCCACGGGCACCAAGCACCCGCGCTTCCACCGCCTCGCCGGCCAGGGCGCCGCTGACGAACCAGGTTCGCCCTTCATGAAAACTGATGCCGCGGCCATCACCGGCCAGGCGCTCGATGTCCAGGCGCTGCCTCTTGCCTACGGGAACTTGCGCAGCACGATCGCCGCCGGCCGGCTGGAAACGCAGGCCGCCTTTACTTTTCTTGGTCATCAGGTCGCGTCGAACAGGCCAGTGGAAAGATAGCGATCACCGCGGTCGCAGACGATCGCAACCATCACGGCGTTTTCCACCTGCTGCGACAGGCGCAACATGACGGCCACCGCACCACCAGAGGACACACCGCAGAAAATGCCCTCTTCACGGGCAAGGCGGCGGGTGACGTGTTCAGCTTCAGCCTGGGACATGTCGATCACCCGATCAACTCGAGTGGCGTCGAATATCTTTGGCAGATATTCCTCAGGCCAGCGCCGGATGCCGGGAATCGACGAGCCGTCCATGGGCTGCAGACCAACGATCTGCACCGCCGGGTTCTGCTCCTTGAGGTACTGCGAGCAGCCCATGATGGTGCCGGTAGTGCCCATCGAACTGATGAAATGAGTGACGCTGCCCTGGGTCTGCTGCCAGATCTCCGGGCCGGTGCTGGTGTAGTGGGCCAACGGGTTGTCGCCGTTGGCGAACTGATCGAGGATCAACCCGCGGCCTTCGGCCTGAAGCTTTTCGGCCAGATCGCGGGCGCCCTCCATGCCCTCTTCCTTGCTCACCAGGATCAACTCGGCGCCATAGGCGGTCATCGCTGCCTTGCGTTCGGCAGTGGAGTTGTCGGGCATGATCAGGATCATCTTGTAGCCCTTGATCGCCGCAGCCATGGCCAAGGCGATACCGGTGTTACCAGAGGTCGCTTCGATCAGGGTGTCGCCGGGCTTGATCTGGTTGCGCAGTTCGGCGCGGGTGATCATCGACAGTGCCGGGCGGTCCTTGACCGAGCCGGCCGGGTTGTTGCCTTCGAGCTTGAGCAACAAGGTATTGCTGGTCGCACCTGCGAGGCGCTGCAGGCGAACCAGAGGCGTATTGCCGACGCAATCGGCGATGGTTGGGTACTGCAGGGTCATGGTGTCTTTCGCAATCAAAACGACAGGGGCGCCTATCATACCGGCATTCCCTTGCCGGCCATATCACGCAATCTGTGGTCGATATAGCTGTCAGCTATATAGCAGCTGTGCCGGCGCCGATTCGCTCGCTTCGACGTGCGCTGGCAGGCGCATGCACAGGCGCAGGCCGCGTTTGCCGTTCTCGGCCCAAAGCGTCCCGCCCTGGCGTTGAATGGCGCCGCGGGCGATGCTCAGGCCGAGGCCAAAGCCGCCGTCGCCGGGGCGCGATCCGTCCAGCCGCGAAAACGGCGCGAAGATACGCTCCAGATCGTCCTCGGCCACACCGCCGCCCTGGTCTTCCAGCCAGATCCGCCAGTAATTGCCCTCACGCCGACCGCCGAGGGTGATCACGCCGTCGCCAGGCGAATGACGAATGGCATTACGCAACAGGTTTTCCACGGCCTGGGCCAAATGGTTGAGGTTGCCCTGCACCCAGCAGGTTGCCGGCAATTCACAGCGCAGACGTGCAGGCTGCCAGGCGCTTTCGTAGCAGGCGTCCTCGGCGAGCATGTCCCACAGCGCCTGCAACTGGATCGGTTCGAGGTTCATCGGCGCCCGTTCGGCGTCCTGCCAGGCCAGTTGCAGGGTGTCTTCGACCAATTGCTGCATGCAATCGACCTCCCGCGTGACGCGCTCGCGCAGGCGCCCAAGGTCAGCCTCGCCATCGCCGGCTACCCGCAGGCGGCTCAGCGGCGTGCGCATTTCGTGGGACAGGTCGCGCAGCAGTTGTTGCTGCAAGGCCACGGTGCCTTGAAGGCGCTCGGCCATCTGGTCGAAGGCACGCGCCAGCTCACCCAGCTCGTCATGCCGGCCCATGGTGGTCGCGTCCAGCCGCGCCGAGAGCTGATCGGCGCGCCAGGCATTGGCCTGCTCGCGCAGCTGGTTCAACGGCACAATCAGCATGCGGTACAGACCCACGCACAGCAGCAAGGTGAACAGGCCGGGAATCACCCCGTTGATCAGGATCCGCCACAGCCACAGGTACTGGCCCGGATTGAGCCGCGTGGGCAATTCGATGACCAGCATGGCCTGCGCGGCGGGGTCGGCGAACGGCAAGCGCAGCCACGGTTGATCGACACTGCGTCGGCTCATCGGCCAGTCGACCTGGCGCAGGCGGGTCAGGCGTTGGGTCTGCTCGGCCGTCAGCGCGGTACTGCTCAAGCTGTGCAGGTGGCTGTTGATGACGCCGACAAAGCCCTGCTCACGCGCCCGCATGCCTTGCAACCATTGATCGATGCCGGCCTGGCCGCCCTCGTGCCAGGCCTGCTCAGCCTCGACCGCGTAGGCCTGCAGCAGTTGCCGGGCGGGCTTGGAGAGAAATGCATTCTGGGTTTCCATGTAGCGACCCCAGCTGTAGCTCAGGCCGATCATCAACAGGCAAAAGCCCACCAGCAAAATCGCCAGGCGCCAGAACAACGAATGTCGATCGAGCATGGTTCAGCCCTCGCCGGCGCTGAGCACATAACCTTTGCCCCAAACGGTGACGATCTGCCGCTCGTGGTAACCGACCGCCTTGAGCTTGCGGCGGATCTGGCTGACGTGCATGTCCAGGCTTCGATCGTGGCGGGAGTAACCCCGCTGCAACACTTGCTGATACAGCAGGGGCTTGCTCAGCACCTCGTCCGGACTGCGGTAGAGGGTGTCCAGCAGGCGATATTCGCTGGGGGTCAGGCCGGCCCAGTTGGAGCCGAGGCAAACATCGCTGATAGCGTCATCAAAGCGCAGCTCGCCTGGCTCGACAGGTTGCGGTGCCTGGCGCCGGCGCTCCAGCTCAACCCGGCGCAGGATCGCCTCGATGCGCACCTGCAACTCGGCCATGCTGAAGGGCTTGGGCAGATAGTCATCGGCGCCGCGCTGAAAGCCGGTGATACGGTCCGCTTCAGCGCCCAGGGCCGACATCAGGATCACTGGCGTGGCGCTTTTGCGCCGCAGCTGCGCGAGTGCATCGAGGCCGTTCAGCCCCGGCAGGAGGATATCCATCAGGACCACATCGAACACCTGCCGGCCTGCTGTTTCCAGACCGTCAAGGCCGTTGCGGCACCAGGTCACCTGAAACCCACCGCGCTGCAATTCTTCGTGCAGGTAAGCGCCGAGGACCGGGTCGTCTTCGATGGCGAGAATGTTCGAGTGGTGAATGGCTACGGGATTCATTGGCTTCTGGCATTGATTCTCAATTACGCGATTATTGGCCAGTAACTCAAGGCTAGGCAACTGGATTACGACCAAACCATTAGCGCCTCCGGCTGCAAGCGCAGCCTGCCAGCCCGCCTGGGGCGCTGAAATGATCGCTTTACGCCCGCAGCCGGAGTAACGTTCGGCAACTATTCCGTCCCGCTCGGCGACGGCCATCAGGCACATCACAGGAGGCGAGTGTGCTCGATCGTTTGGGAATCAGAAGCCGGGTCATGCTGCTGGCGCTGCTGCCGGCTACCTTGATGGCACTGGTGCTGGGCATCTATTTCACCTGGCTGCAACAAAACGAGCTGCGTACCCAGTTGCTCCAGCGCGGCAAGATGATTGCCGAACAACTGGCGCCGCTGGCGGCGCCCGCCCTCGCCCGCCATGCCACTGACCAGCTGGAAAGAATTGCCGGCCAGGCGCTGGAGCAAAGCGACGTGCGCGCGGTGGTGTTCCTGACCCCACAGCGCACCCAGCTGGCCCATGCCGGGCCGAGCATGCTCAACCAGCCGCCCAGCGGCGGCAGCGGCACGCAATTGCTGCAACGCACTGGCAATGACGCCACCCGCTACCTGATGCCGGTGTTCGGCCATCACCGCGACCTGGCCGCTGACGCAGTGCCGGCCGAAGCCGAGCGCCTGCTCGGCTGGGTGGAAATCGAGCTGTCGCATGATGGCACCCTGCTGCGCGGTTACCGCAACCTGTTCACCAGCGTGCTGCTGATTCTCGCCTGCCTGACCGTGACCGCACTGGTCGCCCTGCGCATGAGCCGCACCATCAACGACCCGATCAGGCGGATCAAGGAGGCGGTCACTCAGCTCAAGGACGGCAACCTCGAAGCGCGCCTGCCGGCCATGGGCAGCCATGAGCTGGACGAGCTGGCGGCCGGCATCAACCGCATGGCCGAGACCCTGCACAGCGCCCATGAAGAACTGCAGCACAGCATCGACCAGGCCACCGAGGACGTGCGCCAGAACCTGGAAACCATCGAAATCCAGAACATCGAGCTGGACATGGCACGCAAGGAAGCCCTCGAGGCCAGCCGGATCAAGTCCGAGTTCCTCGCCAACATGAGCCACGAGATCCGCACCCCGCTCAACGGCATCCTCGGCTTTACCCATCTGCTGCAGAAGAGCGAACTGGCGCCGCGTCAGCTGGATTATCTCGGCACCATCGAACAGTCTGCCGACAACCTGCTGGGGATCATCAACGAGATCCTCGATTTCTCCAAGATCGAGGCCGGCAAGCTGGTGCTCGACAGCATCCCGTTCAACCTGCGCGACCTGATCCAGGACACCTTGACCATTCTCGCCCCAGCCGCCCACGCCAAACAGCTCGAGCTGCTCAGCCTGGTCTACCGGGATACGCCGCTGTCGCTGGTCGGTGACCCGCTGCGCTTGAAGCAGATCCTCACCAACCTGGTCAGCAACGCGATCAAGTTCACCCGCGAAGGCACGATCGTCGTACGGGCGATGCTCGAAGACGAACAGGGTGACCATGTGCAGCTGCGCATCAGCGTGCAGGACAGCGGTATCGGCCTTACCCCGCAGGACGTGCGCACGCTGTTCCAGGCTTTCAGCCAGGCCGACAACTCCTTGTCACGCCAGCCCGGCGGTACCGGCCTTGGGCTAGTCATCTCCAAGCGCCTGATCGAGCAGATGGGCGGCGAAATCGGCGTCGACAGCGCGCCCGGCGAGGGCTCGCAGTTCTGGATCAGTCTAAATCTGCCCAGGGCCCACGACGATGGCTCGGAACTGCCGCTACAAGCGCTGCTGGGTCGCCGTGCGGCCATCGTCGACGGCCATGAGCTGGCCCGCCAGGCGCTGGAGCACCAGCTGCAGGACTGCGGCTTGAGCGTCAGCGTGTTCGCCTCGTTCGAGCAACTGGTGCAAGGCGTGCAAGCCGCCCATCAGGCCGGGCAACCGTTTGAATTTGCTGTGCTCGGCGCCAACCTGAACAACCTCTCGCCCGAGCTGCTCGGCCAGTACAACCAGCAGCTGGAACGCCTGCAGTGCCTGTGCGTGGTGCTCTGCCCGACCACCGAGCAGGGCTTGTATCATCCCAGCTTGCCCAACCCGCACGGCCAGTTGCTGTCCAAGCCCACCTGCACGCGCAAGCTGCGCCGGCTGCTGCTTGAGCTGATCCAGCCGCGCCGGCAGCTGAGCGAAGTGCGTATGCCGGGCAGCCAGCGCATGCCGAAGATCCTCTGCGTCGACGATAACCCAGCCAACCTGCTGCTGGTACAGACCCTGCTCGAGGGCCTCGGCGCCGAAGTGCTGGCGGTCGACAACGGCTATGCGGCGGTCGAGGCGGTGCAGGATGAAGCGTTCGATCTGGTGCTGATGGACGTGCAGATGCCGGGCATGGACGGCCGCGCTTGCACCGAGCAGATCCGCCAGTGGGAAAGCGGCCAGACCGGCAACCCGCTGCCCATCGTCGCCCTTACCGCGCATGCCATGGCCAACGAAAAACGTGCCCTGCTGCACAGCGGCATGGATGACTACCTGACCAAGCCGATCAGCGAGCGCCAGCTGGCCCAGGTGGTGATGAAATGGACCGGCCTCAACCTGGCCCCACCGCAGCAGGAGCAGCCGCTGGAGCGGTTGCCGGAAAGCAGCGAGCTGAAGGTGCTCGACCCCGAAGAAGGCTTGCGCCTGGCAGCCGGCAAGGCTGATCTGGCAGCAGACATGCTGCGCATGTTGCTCGATTCGCTGGAGGCTGATCGCGTAGCCATTCAGGTGGCGCGGGTGGCGGGTGATCGCGAGGCGATGATCGAGCGGGTGCACCGCCTCAATGGCGCCTCGCGCTACTGCGGCGTGCCGCAGTTGCGTGCGGCCTGCCAGCGCAGTGAAACCCTGCTCAAGCAGGACAGCCCGCAGGCCATGCAGGCGCTGGATGAACTCGACCAGGCTATCGAACGGTTAGCCGAGCAGGCTCAGCTGAGCGTGTGACCCGCGCCAGCTACGCTGGCCTGGGTCAATACGCTCCACACCAGGCTGGCTACACTGCCCTGCTCAGCCGCAAAGGACCTCTGCCATGCGCATTCTCTTGTTCAGCAGCCAGCACTACGACCAGGAAAGCTTCAGCCAGGTATGCCGCGACAGCGACCTGGACCTGCACTATCAGTCTGCCCGGCTGACCGTCGACACCGCGCCCTTGGCCGATGGCTACGAGGTGGTCTGCGCGTTCATCAACGACGAGCTGCACAGCGACGTGCTGGAGCGCCTGGCAGCCGGCGGCACGCGCCTGATCGCCCTGCGTTCGGCCGGCTACAACCATGTCGACCTGGCCGCAGCCGCGCGCCTGGGCCTGGCTGTGGTGCGGGTCCCGGCTTACTCACCGCACGCGGTGGCCGAGCACGCCGTAGCGCTGATCATGGCCCTCAACCGGCGCCTGCACCGGGCCTACAACCGCACCCGCGAAGGCGACTTCACCCTGCATGGCCTGACCGGCTTCGACCTGCACGGCAAGACCGTCGGGGTGATCGGCACCGGCCAGATCGGCCAGGCCTTCGCCCGGATCATGGCCGGCTTCGGCTGCCAGTTGCTGGCGTATGACCCCTACCCCAACCCGGACATGCTCGCCCTTGGCGCGCGTTATCTGGAGTTGCCCGAGCTGCTGGCCCAGGCGCGCATCGTCAGCCTGCACTGCCCGCTGACCGAGCACACCCGGCATCTGATCAATGCCCAGAGCCTGGCGGCGCTGCACCCAGGCGCCATGCTGATCAATACCGGCCGCGGCGCGCTGGTCGACACTCCGGCCCTGATCGATGCGCTCAAGAGTGGCCAGCTGGGTTATCTGGGCCTGGACGTCTACGAAGAAGAAGCCCAGCTGTTTTTCGAGGACCGCTCCGACCAGCCGCTGCAGGATGACGTACTGGCGCGGCTGCTGACCTTCCCCAATGTGATCATCACCGCCCACCAGGCTTTCCTCACCCATGAGGCGCTGCAGGCGATCGCCAAAACCACCCTGGACAACATCATCTGCTGGGCGGCAGGCAAGCCGCAGAATCTGCTCCCAAGTTGATGCTAGGATACGCGGCATTTCTGGAGGACCCATGGTCGAGCACGATTTCCGCTACACCCTATTCAACCCGCAACACACCCTGATCGAATGCCGCGCGCTGGTGCCGGGGCGCTACCAGGTGACCGGTAACGGTGGTTCGATCCAGAAGGACGATGTCCTGCTGGTGACGCTCAAGGGCAGCAAAGATCTGAGCATGCGCCTGACCGTCGAAAGCGTGCGCCACCTGATCAACCCGAGCGGCCAGTGGGTTGCCGTGGCCAGCGGCCCGGCGTTCAAGGAGCTGGCGATTCTCAACTGGCAGATCAAGTGCGACAGCTGTGAAGCCGTGCTCGACTTCGAATTCGCCGTGGACGCCAAGCTCGGCAGCAAAGGCCACAAGCCAGCCGCCAGCGAGCGCGTAGCGGCATTGGGCTGGGCCAGCAAGGGCGACAAGCATGTGTGCCCACGCTGCCAGGAGAGCGCCCAGTGAAAAACCTGCTGAGCGCGCTGTTGATCGCCGGCAGCTTGCTGGGCTGCGCCTCGCAGCCGTCAGCGCTGCGCCAGGACCAAGGCTATGTGCTGGAGTGGATCGGTGAGCGCCCGCTGATGGATTACAGCAACCTGACCCTGACCTTGGGTGAAGACGGCCGCGCTTATGGCAATGCCGGCTGCAACCACTGGTTTGCGCCGTACACCCTCAAGGGTGACGAGCTCAGCTTCGGCAAGGTCGGCAAGACCCGCAAGCTCTGCGCGCCCGCGCTGATGGAACAGGAGCAGCGCTTCCTGCAGGCGCTGGAGACGGTGCAGCGCTGGGATGTTTCGGCAATCGAGCAGATCCGTTTCTGGCCGGCTGAAGGCAAGCCGCTGCGCTTCTGGCCTGAAGAAAGCTGAGTGTGCTGGCTTGGGCGGGACCGCGCTGGCGGTCCCGCCTGATCGTCAGGCGCCGCCTTTGAGTGCCTTGATCTTGGCCTGCAGCCCATCCAGGGTCTGCTCGCCGAGCAGCTGTTCACGCACCTTGCCCTTGTCGTCGATGATGTAGGTCACCGGCAAGGCTTCGCTGCGCGGCAGCTCGTAGCGCTCGGCCGGGTCCTGGGCGAGCACGGTGAAGTCGATGCCCAGGGTTTGCGAGGCTTGCTTGAGATCGTCGCCCTGCAACCCGTCGTAGTTGACCCCGATCACTTTGATGCCATCAGCCTGCCACTGCTTGGCGGCGGCATTCAGTTCGGGGATTTCGGTACGGCATGGGCCACACCACTCTGCCCAGTAATTGAGCACCAGCCACTGCCCCTCGATCTGCTCGGCCTTCACCGTATTGCCGTGCTGGTCCACGCCATAATCGGCACCGCAACCGCCGAGCAACAGGCTTGCAGTGATGGCCAGTGCCGCCGCCAAACGCTTTGCCATGGGTCAATCCTTCTCGAAGTATTTCAAACCTGTAATTCAGCCGCAGCGGTTAGAATAGCCGCCACACCCAGCTGGATGCGACCCGTCATGACTGATCTGACTCTCTATCATAACCCGCGCTGCTCGAAATCCCGCGGCGCCCTCGAGCTGCTCGAAGCACGCGGCCTTGCTCCACACATCGTGCGCTACCTGGAGACGCCACCGGATGCCGCTACCCTGACGGCGCTGCTGGGCAAGCTCGGCATCAGCGCGCGGCAACTGCTGCGCAGCGGTGAAGACGAATACAAAGCCCTTGAGCTGGCCAATCCGGCATTGACCGAAGCACAGCTGATCGCGGCAATGGTTGCCCATCCCAAACTGATCGAACGGCCGATTCTTGTGGCCGGTGACAAGGCTGTGATTGGCCGCCCACCGGAAAAAGTGCTGGAGATCCTGCCGTGAGCGAGCCCTATATCCTGGTGCTGTATTACAGCCGGCACGGCTCCACCAGCGAGATGGCCCGGCACATTGCCCGCGGCGTCGAGATGGCTGGCCTGGAAGCGCGCCTGCGGACCGTGCCGGCGATTTCCACCGAGTGCGAAGCAGTCGCCCCCGATATCCCTGCCAGCGGTGCGCTGTACGCCAGCCTGGATGACCTGCGCCACTGCGCCGGGATTGCCCTCGGCAGCCCGACCCGCTTCGGCAACATGGCGGCGCCGCTGAAGTACTTCCTCGACGGCACCAGCAGCCTGTGGCTGACCGGCGAACTGGTGGGCAAACCGGCCGGCGTGTTCACCTCCACCGCCAGCCTGCACGGCGGCCAGGAAAGCACCCTGCTGTCGATGATGCTGCCGCTGCTGCACCACGGCATGCTCATCACCGGCCTGCCCTACAGTGAGTCGGCGCTGCTGGAAACCCGCGGTGGTGGTACCCCGTACGGCGCCAGTCATCATGCCGGCGCCGACGGCAAGCGCGAGCTGGACAGCCACGAAATAGCCCTGTGCCGAGCACTCGGGCAACGCCTGGCGAGCACGGCCAAGGCTTTGGGTGGCGCGCGTGGCTAAGCGTGCCAAGCCACTGCCAGCGCTGGCCTGGCTGGCACCGCGACTGCGCCTTACCCGCGCGCTGAGCCTAGCTTGCCTGGTCGGCCTGATCGCCCTGCTGCTGGTCAATAACCTGTGGTTTGCCAACCTGCATGGGGCGCGGGTCGAGGTGATCCTTGCGGTCGAATTGATCCCGCTGCTGCTGGTGCTACCAGGCATGCTGATGGGCAGCGCACGGGCCCATGCGTGGACCTGCTTCGTGGTCAATATCTACTTCATCAAAGGCGTGCTAGCGGCGTTCGACCCAGCGCGGGCGCTGTTTGGCTGGATGGAAACCCTGGTGAGCCTGGGCCTGTTCGTCAGCGCACTGCTATACGTGCGCTGGAAGTTTCAGCACGAACGGCGCCTTGTCGGCGAATGCTGATCCGCTTTTTGTAGGAGCGGCCTTGCCGGGGCGCCGGACCGGTCGCGAAAGGCGTGCGCAGCGCGCCCGGCGATTTTGCGGTGCTGCACAAATCCAGGGGCCGCTACGCAGCCCTTTCGCGACCGGTCCGGCGCCCCGGCAAGGCCGCTCCTACAGGGACCGTGTAACGACTGGGTCAGTGGTTGACGGTGTGCGCCAGCATCACCGAGAGCTGACAAAGTGGCCGGCCGCTTTCGGCATGCCACTGATTGAACACCTCCTGCACCAGCGCACGATCACGCTGGCTGGTCGGCGCCTTGTCGATCACGCCTTGGGCGATCAGCGCGGCTGACATGTCGTCGGTGGGGATAAAGGTATCCTTGCCGACCATGCGCAGAAAGCGCGGTGCCGACAGACCGCCGAGCTGATTGCCATGCTTGGCCAGGTACTTCCACAGGCCGACGATATCGGTCACCGGCCAGTCGGCGATAAAGCTGGCAAAGCTGCCGTGCTGTTTTTCGATGTCGAGGATCATCTGTGCGTTGCGTGGCACGCTTTTGAGCTTGCCCAAGTGGCGGATGATGCGCGTGTCCTGCATCAACCGCTCAAGGTGCTCGGCGCCCATCAGCACCACCTTTTCCGGCTCGAAGCCAAAGAACACCTGCTCGAAGGCCGGCCACTTGGCATCTACCAGGCTGTGCTTGAGGCCTGCGCGAAATACCCGCAGCGCCAGCGTCGACAGGTAGCGGTCGTCGCTGATGTCACGCAACTGCGCCGGGGTGCGCGGTTGCGGCAGGAACGCCTCGAGGGCCTTGGCCGAGCCGAAGCGATTCAGGCAGAACTCATGCAGCCACTGATAATCGCGCATGGGTCAGATGTTCACCACATCGAGGAAGCGCGGCGCCGCGGTTTCATCGATTTTCAGGCTGGTGAAATCGAACAGGTTGCGGTCGGCCAGTTGTGACGGCGCCACGTTCTGCATCGCGCGGAAGATGCTCTCGGTGCGGCCTGGGTGCTTGCGCTCCCAGTCGATGAGCATTTCCTTGACCACCTGACGTTGCAGGTTTTCCTGCGAGCCACACAGGTTGCACGGGATGATCGGGAATTCGCGCATGTCCGAGTAGGCCTGGATGTCCTTCTCGCTGCAGTAGGCCAGCGGCCGGATCACTACGTTGCGGCCATCATCGGCACGCAACTTGGGCGGCATGCCCTTGAGCGAGCCGTTGAAGAACATGTTCAGGAAGAAGGTTTCGACCATGTCGTCGCGGTGGTGACCAAGAGCCATCTTGGTCGCGCCGATTTCATCGGCAAAGGTGTACAGCGTGCCGCGGCGCAGGCGCGAGCACAGCGAGCAGGTGGTCTTGCCTTCCGGGATCAGTTCCTTAACCACCGAATAGGTGTCTTTCTCGACGATGTGGTACTCGACGCCCAGGGTCTTCAGGTAGGCCGGCAGAACATGCTCGGGGAAGCCTGGCTGCTTCTGGTCCATGTTCACCGCGACGATCTCGAACTGGATCGGCGCCACCTTCTGCAGGTGCAGCAGAACATCGAGCATGGTGTAGCTGTCCTTGCCGCCGGACAGGCAGACCATCACCTTGTCGCCATCTTCGATCATGTTGTAGTCGGTGATGGCTTCGCCGGCGAGACGACGCAGGCGTTTTTGCAATTTGTTCTGGTTGACCGAGAGGGTGCCCATAGCGCTTGGAATCCGCGAGGTGTGACAAAAACCGAGTATTTTACGCATAAAGCCGGCGCGGGCGAAGGCTTTCGCGACAATTAACCGCGCCAGGCCGACCAAAGACTGCAACGGAATCAACAACTGCGGCGACAGCGCGATTTGCTCTAAAAAGCGCCTATTGCGCAGGGATGTGCTTCCTATACTGCGACTTAAGGCCATATTACCGCTTGCTTCGGTGCCTGGCCGCGGGCCGCATGTGCTCCATCTGGGGTGCGTCAGGCAACGACCATAGGAGTGACCGGTATGATCCATCACGTTCTTGGGCTGTTTACCCATCCCGACCAAGAGTGGCAGGAGATTCGTGGCGAGGAAGAATCGATCAGCCACATGTACTTGACCCATACCCTGATTCTGGCGGCCATCCCCGTCGTTTCAGCGTTTATCGGCACCACCCAGGTCGGCTGGGTGATCGGTGACCGACCGGCGGTCATGCTGACCGTTGAAAGCGCGTTCTGGATGAGCGTGATGTCGTACCTGGCGATGCTGATCGGGGTCGCGGTAATGGGCGCTTTCATCCACTGGATGGCGCGTACCTATGACGCCACGCCATCGATGGCACGCTGCATCGCGTTTGCCACCTACACCGCTACACCATTGTTCGTCGCCGGGCTGGCGGCGCTTTACCCACACCTGTGGCTGGGCATGGTGATCGGCACGGCGGCCATCAGTTACACGGTGTTCCTGCTGTATGTGGGCTTGCCGACCTTCATGAACATTCCGGCGGATGAAGGCTTTCTGTTCTCAAGCTCCGTGCTGGCGGTAGGCCTGGTGGTGCTGGTGGCGATCATGGCGGCCACGGTGGTCATCTGGGGCCTGGGCGTGGGGCCTGTGTATACCAATTAGATCCAAACCAACACTGGGGCATCAAGTCACCGGCCGCCGCAAGGCGGCCTTTGACTGTGTGCTGACCGATGGCTCGGCAGCCTCTGGGGGGTTACGGCATAATGCGCGGCTGAGGAGAACCTAGATCGCCATGCCCGAGTTGCTCGAATCCCGCGTTGAAGCCTGCTATCAGCAAGCCGAAGCGTTCTTCAAACGGAGCTTCATCCGCCCACAGGTGAGCTTCAAGCTGCGCGGCCAGAAGGCCGGCGTTGCCCATCTGCATGAAAACCTGCTGCGCTTCAATCTGCAGTTGTACCGGGAAAACCACGAGGATTTTCTGCGCCAGACTGTGGCCCATGAAGTGGCGCATCTGGTCGCGCATCAGTTGTTCGGCGACAGTATCCAGGCCCATGGCGAAGAGTGGCAGTTGA
>Ga0247813_10001751_pt1 | contig 15904 bp, 7 predicted proteins | sample UWRJL169409C1_FD_180719 | JGI IMG/M metagenome (GOLD analysis project Ga0247813, IMG submission 180719) | Plant litter microbial communities from Arlington Agricultural Research Station in Wisconsin, United States - UWRJ-L169-409C-1 | ecosystem: Environmental > Terrestrial > Plant litter >... | reverse complement strand
CTGAAGCATATGTTTTCCCGCGATGTCACCCTGCGCTGGATCGCCCATGCCAATGCCCGGGCCCAAGTGCATACAATCAACCGTCTCGATCAACGGCGCGTGGTGACCACCAGCATGGAAGGCGGCCAGTGGCCGTCGTTCACCGTCGATCCCTCGGGGCGCGTCTCCTCCGGCTACAGCCTGGATGCCATCCCGAATCTCGTGGACACCACATTGTTCGAATACCGCCCCGCCGACCGGCCGCTCCTTTCAATCGGACAACTGCAACACGCCAATCTCTCCCTGATTCAATCCTACCCCGCCTATCCGCTGGGCAACAGCCTGGCCGATTACCGTTTCAAAGGCAGCGCGGGGGATTTCCTCGGCCGGTTGGTGCGCACCGACGGCACCCCCATCAACGAACATCAGGCCAAACATTTTCTCATTCAGGTTTTTGCCACCTACGATCTGTCATACCTCCTGAACCGGATGATGTGGGATCGTTATTTTGTATCCACCGTGCCGAACGCGGGCACCGGTATCCACTCGGACACCGGCACCATGACGATTCCTTCGGTGCTGCCCAATCCGCGCCATGTTCTCCAAACCGCCACGTCGAATACCGACCTGCGCGACGCCCACAAAGCCGCCGCGCATCTGATGCTGGCCGGCGGGTTCAACATCAACTCCACCTCCGAACAGGCGTGGCGCGCGGTGCTCGGCGGTATCAACCAGCTCCCTTATCAGCCCGAATCCGCCACCTCGGGCGGAACCCCGCTAAAATCCGCCTTGCCGCGTTTCTCCAAACCCACCCTCGCCGCCGACGCCAAGAACGCGCCCTGGCAGGGCTACCGCCAGCTCACCGAGGTGCAAATCGCGCACCTCGCCCGCAACATCGTCACCGAAATCCGCAACCGCGGCCCCTTCGTTTCGCTGGGAGATTTTATCAACCGCCGGTTGCGCGACAATGATCCCGCCACCACCTCGACCACGCTCAACGTGGACGAACGCTTAAAGGGCGCGCTCCAGAATGCGATCGACGCCACCGGCACGCTCAGCACTTCGGGCGACAAAATCATCAGCGGCTCCGGTGCCGTCAATACAGGCACCCTGGGGCCCGTCGCGCCCGCCGCTCCGTTCACGATTCGGCAAGAGGACAACACCCTCCTGTCTTATTCAGGCAAAGTGGGCGCCGCGGCTTACAGCGATGCGAAAGTCGCGGCGGGCGGTCCCGCTCTCATCGCGCCTTATGGCACGCCGTCGGCCTTCGCTCCCCAGTTCCTCACGCAGGCCGATGTCCTCTCCGCCATCGGCGCGGGCCTTTCCGCGCGGTCCGATACGTTTGTCATCCGCGCGTGCGGCGAGACCGTTAACCCAGCCCTCAATTCCACCGATGCCGGCTACGTGACCGGCCAGGCCTGGTGCGAAGCCATCGTGCAACGCGTGGTCGAGCCCGTCCGACGCAAAAGCACCACGGCCAGTTCCTCTGATTACAACGAGCCGGCAGTCGCGACGGCCGGCCAACCTGACTTCGGCCGTCGGTTCAAAATCGTCTCCTTCCGCTGGCTCAGTCCAAACGACATATGAGTATCCTCATCTTAATCGCAGTCTTTCGGTTCGACGGATGGCGCCGCGTGATGGCTCTGGGACTGTGCCTTTTTCTCGGCTCAGCCGACACGCCGTTGCTCCACGCGCAGCCCGAACCCGTCGATCCCTCCCTAACGTTTCGCACCCTCGCAGTGGGCCACGAAGACATCTACAACGTATTCTACGACGACCAGAAAGGCCGGCCCGTCGCCGTCTCGGCGACCCGTAATAATTTTTCCCGCCCCTACACGTGTCCGGCCCAGAGCGTCGTTTCCTTCTACCGCTTAATTCCCGCCGTTGCGCCCGCGACCGTTCCCACGCGCGTGCCCGTGGGTCAGGTGAATCTCTCGAAACCCGGCCCATGGTTGCTCGTGATGAAAGCCACCGGCCCCTGGCCTTCCCCCGTCGAACTCCAGGTCGTGGATGACTCGTGGGCGGCGCGTCCCGTCCTGACCTTGCGCGTGGTTAATTTTTCCAAACGGCATGCCGCGGTTCAGCTCGGCGACACGTCGTTCGAATTGCCCAGCGGCAATTCCTACCTCCTCAACTACCCGGCCGGAGTCCGCCAGCAGTGGATCAAGGTCGCGATGAAAGACACGCACGGCTGGACGTTGCGCGTGGCGGGCCCGCAGTCCTTCAAACCCAATACGCGTTCAACCTTGGTCCTCTCGGACGCTCTTCCTGACACCGACTCTCCCAATATGGCGTCCTCACCTCCGGGCATTCTGAAGATCATTTTGGTGGATCCGGCGCCTCCAGCCGATCCGGCTCTTCCGCTCCAGCAGCAGAAGATCGTTGTCAAATAACCCGTCCCCGTGCGCGCACCGCGTCCCCGCACACCCGTGACGTCACGGGTTCGCCTCCGGTCAAAACATCGCCCGCGCCTCGCTTGGCTCGCCCGGCTGATCGTCTGCGGCTTGCTGCTTTCACCGTTTCCGCTGCCCGCCGGCCCGCCGGATCCCTCGCCCCGGCTGCACGTTCCGCTCATCACCGGTGCACTCGACGAAAAAGCCTGGACCCGCGCCGCGCGCATCCGGCTCGCCGACTTCTGGACGCAACGCGGCAACCCCTTCGAACCCTCCGAAGTGCTATTGCTCAACAGTGGGGCCGCTCTTCACGTAAAATTCCTCGTTGAAGATACCGACATCCGTTCCGATCCCGCCCGCGCCTACGATGGCGAAACGTTTTGGGACGATTGTGTGGAGCTCTTTTTTGCCCGTCCCGAGGATGGCGTCGGCGAAGGCGTCGGCCTGGAGATCAACGCCACCGGCACGGCCGCCGATCTGCGCGCGTCGAATCCGCGAAAAGCCGACCGCACGTGGAATTTCAGTCCGGCTCCCGCGCAAACTCCAACGGCGACGCCGGGCGTGTCTTACCAAATCGAACGTGTTCCTACCCTGCTCCCGCTCGGACGTGAAGCCACCCGGGCCGGCTGGATCATCGAGGTGATTCTCCCGTGGCAGCAACTCCAGCGCGCCCTCGCCTTGCCCGGTTCCGCTTACGAGCGCCCAACACAAATCCGCGCCAACTTCGCACGGTGGAACCACGGCGCGAACGGCAAGATTTTCACTCTGTGGGCCGACCCCGGCTTCACCACGCCCGATCCGCACGCCCCGTGGCGTTATGGCTGGCTGATTCTGGACCCTCGTCCCGCCCAGCCGTAACCCAAGGCCGGGCGGACACGAGCGAGCGCATCGGGTTTATGAATACACCCGGAGTTCAAATATCCGGGCCGAGGCATCGCCCTGGGTCGCGAGCACTTCGAGGCGAACACGGTCAGCCAGTCCGCCGTCGCCGGAATGAACGCGGCGGCGATGGTAGTTACCGGCTTCCTCCACAATTAGACGTTCCTGCCCATTCAGCGTAGCCCACAGGCGGTAATCGCGAACGGCTCGCGCCGAGAACCGCGGCGGGATACGCGCATCGAGGTCCGTATCAAAGGTCAGTTGAATCGTGCCAAGACGGACAGGCTTCACGAAGTCGAGCGTGAGACTTTGCGGAAGCGACTGGGACGGATCGGAGATCCAGCAGTTTGGCACCTGCACCGCGCGGTTAACGCCATTGAGCACTTGATCGGCGGTATGCGGCCGGGAGTCCGGCGTCAGACGGAAGGCGTAGCACCCGCGGAATGGAATCCAGTTGGCGGTTTCGACGACGTGATAACCGCGGTAGGCGCTCCAACGATTTTCAGCCGGCAACCATTCGGCCGTCTTGGTGCCCGCCGGTTCGGAGCCGAGGTTGCGTCGCCAGGAAACGCCGGGCGTGAAGGAAAGCTGCACCCAGTAAAATCCCGGCGAGACCGGTTTACCGAATTTAAAATCAACCCAGCTTTCCGATTCGGCCGGCACCTCAGCCACCGTTTCCCCCACACTCTCAGTGGACGAAAAGTCGAAGAGATGCACCGCCTTGCGCAGGATCGCCCTGACTGGCTGAGCAGAACCGAGTGTGTTTTTCAGCAACAGCGACACGGTTTCGATTTGGCTGCCGGTCACGACAAAGAGCTGCGCGCAACCCGCCTTGATCGCCCGCCATTCGGTGCCCTTCTCCATCCGCAGGGGTGCATCTGAAGTGGCCGTGGCTTTCGCCAAACGCGCCGCGTCCTGCGCATCCTCGTTGCGCTGATGGATTAGATACGCGTCGTCCCGAAGCAGTGTCTGCTGGATTTCGCGAAGATGGTCGGCCTTCAGTTCCTGCGGATCCAAACCCTGCCGCAGACAGAGCGCGGCGGTCGTGCCCACCGCCTGTCCCATCGTGGCAATGGTGCCGATGACCCGCGTGGACCCCAGCGCCACGTGACTCACGCTGATGTTGCGGCCCACCATGAACAGATTGCGGATGTCCTTTGAATAAAGGCTGCGCAGCGGAATCTCATAAGGGTCCACAAAGATCTGGTCCGCCGGCGGACCCGGATCATCGATACCGGCGGGCGGATGGAGGTCGATCGGCCAGCCGCCATAGGCAACGGCATCGGGGAAGGTCCTGCCTTTCTCCACGTCTTCCTGCGTGAGCATCAGCGGGCCTTCCACGCGACGCGACTCGCGCTTTCCCAAGATCGGACCGACCCGGAGGAGCGCGTAGTTTTCCACGCCGTGATCGCCGTGGTTTTTAAGGTGATCCCACAAGCCGTAAACGATGCGGGTCAGCTCGTCCTTGATTTCCTGATACTCGTGAATCGTATCCCTCTCTCCGCCCCACTCGGCCCACCAATACGAGCCGGGCTTGCCGTGATAACGAAAGGGAAAAGAATCAGGCGAAGAGAAATCGCGGGCGAAGGCCGGAGGAACGAATTTCACCGGCTGCCCCGTGTCCTTGAACTGAAACGGGAGCGTGCAACCGAGCACTTTGTCGTCGGACGTTTCCGGGGCCATGCTCTCCGCGAACTCGTCCCGGCCCTCGCGCCCCATGCGCCAGGACGCGCCCGCCTCGTGAGCCAGCGCGGCATCGCCGGTGCAGTCGGCAAACACTTTGGCGCGGATAACACAGCGGCGGCCTGACCCGGACTCGATCGTGCTCACCGCGTCGAGACGATCGTCGGCGGATTTTTGAGCAGCGACGATCTGGGTATTGAGCATGAGTTCGATCAACGGCTCGCGGTGCACCCATTCCCAGAGAATGTCATCCAGCACGCGGCACGAGCGGTCGGGCGAGCGGGCGCTGTTTTCGACCAAGAGCTCCTCGATGATACCGGTCTCGCGGGCATCTTTATTATAGCCCATCGCATCGGCGCCGGCCGGCAGGATGTTGATCTCGCTGCTGGCGTTTCCGCCCAGCACCGGCCGATCCTGCACGAGGATGACGCGACAGCCTTTTCTCGCCGCCGTGAGAGCGGCAACCACGCCGCCCATCCCGCCGCCGGCAACCAGCAGGTCGCATGTTTTGTCCGGCTCGCTGGGCGAAACCGGAGATTGATTCGTTTTCATGACTGAAGTTTTCATCGATGGAAAAAATTGAAAGGACCGGGACTTATTTAAGAGAAACAGGCGGCACACCCGGGACCGGGGTGGCGGCCGGCTCCGCAACGGGTAACGGCTTGGCATCGTCGCCGCCGTGAACCTGTCCGTCGTCCCGCGCGTCGCGTTGTTTTTCGCGCAACAGGCGAAGCAGACTTCCCAAGTCGCGAAAGCCGCCCCACAGGAACCACACGATGGTGCCCGCACCGACCACGCCGCTCACGATGATGACACAGAGCCAATAACCGGCCCAGGTGCTCTTGCTAAAGCCGATGGTCAGCCCCAGCACGGTGCCGACGATAAAGATCACGGTCCACAAGCCGGTCCAACCGAGCTTGAAAAAGTAGATGAACGAGTCCCCTCGCGTAAAACTGCTGGTGAACCCGAGGACGCGTTTCCAGCGCGCGAGTCCGTCCCAATGTGGAGCGGTCTCCTCGCCCTTGATCGCATATTCCCCCCGGTGGAGAATGCGGTTCAGGTTAAACGGCTCCTTGCAGGTCAAGAGGGAGACGAGCACGTAGCCGGTGATGCTGGTGCCATAGGCGATCATCGCCAACCAGGCCCCGTTAATCGGGAATTTGGGGGCGAGCGCAATGAGAACCGAAACGTGTGGCCAGACGGCTTGCAGCGAGATGCCGATGATCGCCACCAAACACCCTGCAATCATCGCCGTATAAGCGCCCGCCGTCGTGCCGCGCTTCCAATAAAGGCCGCCGATAATCGCCGCTCCGGAGCCACCGAGGTAGATCGTGCCCGTGAGCAGGAAATACATGAGCACATAGTCGCGCAGCGGAAAGAAAGCGCTCCAGAGGAACGCGAACGCCGCGACAAACACGATGGACGAACGCAGCAGCAACAGATGCGACCGCGGCGAGAGTGGCGGCTTGTTTTTGCGCAGAGGCAGCACGACATCCTGCACAAAGATCGTGCCCCACGAATGCAGGCAGGAGTTATCGGTGGCGATGGACGCCATCGCCATGGCCGCCGCCAGCAAACCGACAACACCGACCGGCAGCAGTGCGACCAGCGTGATCGGCACCGTCATTTGCTTCGCGAGTTGCGGAGAATCGATGGCCTTGATCGCGGCGCCCGCGGTTTCCTGAATCGCACCGTAACCGGCGTGATGCATGACCACATACGCGCCGATGGGCAGGATCATCAGCATCAGGTAGGTGACCCCGTTTCTCCACTCGGCCAGCACGCGCGCCATCTTGGCTTCGTGCGGGGAACGCGCCGCGGCGTTATAGCCGGAGGTCCCCTGCCACCCGAGGCAGTTATAAACCGCCTTGAACCCGAAGATCGCAAAAAACCAAAAATTAAAATCGCTGATCTTAGACTGGTCGAAGGGATCCAGCAGCGACTTGCCGGGAGCCGAATCCGAAAGCGCTTCCACGGTGTGGCCCCAGCCCACGTTCCAGAAAATGGCCACGAGCAGGATTAGGAAAACGATGTTCAGAAACTGCGCCTGAAAGAAGTCGGTGACCATCACCGTGACCATTCCTCCGGCAAACACCATCACCAGCGCGATCCCGAGGAACACCCCCATGATCAGCAACAGCGTGCGCAACTCGAATCCGGCAATGCTGACCGTCTCCGGGAGCCCGCAGAAATGAATAAAGAAGTTGGCCACGATCCCGGGAAACACCCCGTAGTTGAGTATCCCGGACACCCACCCCATCACGCCGGAAAGAACGCGAAAATTCTTCGAATATCGGATCTCGAAAAACTGCGCCATCGTGAACACGCGCGTCTCCCGATACCGATAGGCGACCCAGCCGCTCATCGCCACGATCATGGCGATAGGCGCCAGCATGGTGCCCCACCAAAAAGCCGCAAAACCGGCTTGGTAGAATTTCTCAAAGTTGGCGATGATGCTCGCCACGCCAAACGCCGCCATGCCCTCGGAAAGCGTCAGCAAGTAGCGCCCCGCACTGCGATTCGCCGACAAGAAATCCGAAACACTGCGCGTATAACTGCGGATCCACAGGGCAATCCCGCCGACCAAGGCGATGGATGAAACCAGGATGATCCAATCAACAAGGGTAAGATTCATGAGATGTAGAAGGCGCGCCCTCCTCAGTCCGTCTTCTTGCCCGTCCAGAGCTTAAAATCGTCCCAATAAATCTGCAGCGTCTTCCCGTTTTCCTTCATGTAATTAATCAGCTGCCGCGACGTATAGAGCTTCATCGGGCAGAACTCCGTGACGCCATCCGGCTTGGGGTCCTGGGTGTTATGCGTCACCTTCGTCAGATCAAAAACGACCGCCTTCTTTTCCCCCTCAGGCGTGATGGCCAGATAGAATCTCCCATTATCGGCGTCCCCCTCCTTGTAGTAATAATCCATCGTGAACCACTTCCCGATGGGCACCGGAACCTTCTCATTCATCGTGGACCACACCGTCTTCATTTCACCGCCGTAAGTCGTATCCTGCCCGGTAATCTCAAAATAAAGATCACCGGCGGCGGGTCCCGGCTTGGCGATGTTGAGGGAAACCCTGAATCCATAGGGCACCGCTTTGTCCCAATTCAGGTTATTCCAGAACTCGGCAATCGTGAGCCAGGAGATCTTGTCCGGGTAGCTCCTGACAGTGTTGAAATCGGGATGGAGGAAAATCCGCACGGACTGGGAAAACTCCCGAAGCCCGTTGGTGCCGCCATACAAATTGGCCTGTATCCGTCCTTTGCGGTAAGGGCCCGCGGAACTCGCCACATTGGGCTGATCCAACCAGAACTGGAGCACCCGGTTCGAAGGATTGCCGGGCTCCTGAATGATTTTAGCAAACCGGCGGGAGACATCGCCTCCTTGATACTGGAGATTGAAGCTTCCGATATTCGGGTGCTGCTCCAAGTCCTTCACCCAGTCGTTATGATCCGGCAAGGAGCCGTCCGTTCCGATGATGTCGGCATCCTCCTCTGCGGAATTCAATGCCACGATGCGGGAATCCCCTTCAAAGCCTGACTGAAAAATCAGCTGCGCTTCGACCGGAGCAGTCTCTTTCGGACCACCGTGCAAGGAAGCGCCAATTAACATCGCCAGCCCAAGACAGTAGGGCACCAGTAGATCGGTTTTCATAAGTTTTAAAATCGAGCCCCCAAGGCCTTGAACTTCACCCAGCATCCCACTCTTTGGGCCGATGATCGGCGGTCGTTCCCCTTGCCGCGCAGCGCTCCGCGTTGTTCAGCCGAAGGAAGAGTCGGCTCACCGTTAAAGAAGATACGCATAAACGGAAATCAGGTGGGATGGGTGGCGAACAAGCCGTTGCCGGCGGCTCGGGGGTGGCAGGGAAAAACGTCCGGTAAAATCGGACGACGCACCTTCTTCACAATTCCAACGGGGCAACGCCACGCCTTGTTTATGCACCCATTTGCACTCCCTCATCGAAACTCATCACGGGTGATTGAAATCGATTTGGTAGTTGAAATAAAAATACACATCCAATGCGCAACTGGGTGCACAATCCAGTCCTTGGCGGTAACCCCCAAATTCGCGACAACGGATGCACTGTCGGTCCTCACCCCTGAAATCATGAAGTGCCCGCGCCCCGCTTTTTTCCGATCCTTCGTTCGCGCCAAATAACGACTCCGTCCCTGCCGCCCCACCCTCCTTCCAACCGATCCCATGGAACTCCTATCGCCCGAATCATCCCTGCAGCTGAGCCGCGACGGGCACATCACATTTGTCGCCCGCGACGCCACCTGGCTCGGCACGGGACCCTTTTTTATCCTGCATTATTACGATCGCCAGCACCCGCGTGCACAGACCGTGGTCGTGCCCTCCGGCGACGGTTATTCGTTCGGCACCGCAGGCACCCCGTCCCTCAGCGCCAAAGCCACGTTTGAACTCACTCAAGTCAATGAACGCGAAGTCTCCATTCTCGCCGACTTCACGAACATTCACATCCAGATCCGCCTGGTCTTAAAACTGGCGGCGGATGGCCGCGGGTTTTCCGTGCGCATCCCGGACGATGGCATCAGCGAGGGGCTGCCCCGGCTCTACCGCGTGCTCGGCATCGAGCTGCTGCCTGACTTCGGCGCGGCCCGCACGGGCGAGCCGGGATACCTCACGCTACCCAACTGGTCGGGCTGCCAGACGTTTTTCAACAAGTCGTATCCGCGCGAAGTCCGCCAGACCATCTACAGCAGCAACGATCAATGGGAGCATGTCTGCAACATGCCTGTCTTCGGAATCACGCGTGAGCAGGGCACTCTCTGCGGATTGATCGCGGCCGGGGATTTCGACGCCGTGCTGGTCAGCCACGTGCATTGGGAGCTGAACCAATCCAACGGCAGCCACCCGCATCTCATCTATCGTTGGGAACAGCAGGATGAGTTGATCACCGGCCCGCGCGAGGTTCGCTACGCCTTCGCGCCGGCTGCGTATGAGGGCGGCGAAGGCTACGTCTTTTGCGGGAAGGTCTATCGTGAATTTCTCAAGCAGGAGCGCGGTCTGCTTTCCTGGGATGAGAAAGCCAAAGTGCGTCCCGAAGTCACCGATTACCGGGATCGGTTTTTCCTAAAAATCTTCATGGCCTACAAGGACGCGCAGGCCGACGGCAAAGGCGACTACCACGCCACCTGCACGTTCGCGGAAACGCGCGCCATCCTCGAGCAGTGCCTCGCATGCGGCATGAAAAAACTCACCGTAATCGTCGTCGGCTGGGGCCAGGATGGTCACGACGGCATGCCCCCCACCCGCTTTCCCGTGGACGAACGCCTAGGCGGTGAAAAAGAGTTTAGGAAGCTCATCCTGTGGTGCCGCGAAAACGACATTCTACTCGGCGTTCATGACTCCTACGGCGGTTATTATTCCTGCTCTCCCGAGTTCAATACCGAGGATCTCATCCGTCATCGCTCGGGCGAATACTGGGAATCCATCATCTGGAGCGGTGGCCAGGTCCATGTCGCCTGCCCATCCGTCTGGGTGGAGAAACACGTGAAACGAGACGTGCCCGCCGTCCGCGCCTTGGGCATTCACGGCCACCATCATGTCGATGCCGTGGGCAGCTTCATGACTTGTTTCTCCGAGGATCATCCGCTGAAGGGCCGCGCCGACTTCATCAAAGAAGTCCGCAAGATGTTTCAGTTCATCCTCGATGAAATGGGCAGCGTCTCCACCGAGATGCCCTTCGGCCCCTACTTCGATTTGGTCGATGGGTTTTTCCACAGCTACACCGATCCTTCGTCCTGGCATCGGGCCTCAACGGTCGGCCGCTATTTCCTGGATCGCACCGTGCCATTACTCCAAGTCGCCCTGCACGGCAGCGTGAACTGCTTCGAGTCCGTCGGCCACTTCGTCAAAACTCCGCTGCACTGGCTCGATCTGGGTCTGTGCCCGCAGTGGGAAGTCTGCCAGACTCCCTCGCCCGCGTTCGGCATCCCGGCCTTTGCGCCCATGGCGGACCGCCTGGAGGCGATTTATGCGCGCTACTACAAAGACGACGGCGGCCTCATTCCCAAACTGAACAACCTCACAATCGAAGGACGCTGGGAAAAGTCCGTCGGCGTGAACTGCACGCTGTATTCGGATGGAACCTACGTGACGGTTAATTCCACCAATGAAACCAAAGACGGAATCCCCGCGTTGAGTTACCGAATCAGCCGATCCCGTTAACTCCACCGACCCGACACCCGTCCGCCTTCAGCTACCCATGATAACTAAGCCCCTGCTCCTCGCCGCCCTGTCCCTCGGGACGTTCGTCTCTTCCGCCGCCGTCGCCGCTGAAAATCGTATTCCGGTTTTTGCGCATTACATGACCTGCTTCGCCGCCACGCCGGAGTTTTATCAGAGGGAAGTCGAACTCGCCCGCCGCTACGGCATCGATGGTTTCGCGCTCAACTGCGGTGAGTGGAAGGAACTGCGTCCGGACGGGAAAATTAAGGAAACCTCTTACGTCCGGAGTGCCGACTCGCTCTATGAAGCGGCGAAGATCAGCGGCCCTGACTTCAAGTTGTTCTTCTCACCCGACTGGACCGGCCCGTTCATCCGCACCCAGTCAGATCTCAACATCGGCGACATGGTCCGGCGTTATTACGATCACCCGAATCAGTTCCGCCATGAGGGCAACGCGTTCTTCTCGGGCTACGGCGGACGCGTCGCCAATTATGACGCGCCCATCACCAAACTGCGTAACGAAGGTTTAAAAATCACTCTCGTCCCCTTCCCTTCGCAAGCCCAGCACCCGATGACCTGGAGCTTTGAGAAAGTGCTCGATCTGCTCCCCGAAAACGGACCGTTCGACGGCATCTTCCGTTTCACCTGCGACGGCACAGTGCAGGAAATCATCGACGTCAACGCCACCGCACGCCGGGCGACCTTGCATCGGAAAAAACTCTATATGGCGGGTGTCGTTCCGGCCTACAACAGCCCCAACTTGCGCGATTTCGGCGGCATGCGCGGCTACACCGCCATGTGGGAAGGATTGATCCGGGATCGTCCCGACTTCGTGGAGATCGTCACCTGGAACGACTACAACGAAGACTCGAACCTCATGCCCTATCGCTGGAAATCGGGTAAGCTCGCCAGCGATAAACGTTACTTTAACCGCGATGAGTCGTTCCTCGATGTGACCGCGTTCTATTCCGCCTGGCTGCACAACCGCGTCCGTCCGGAAATCGTTCAGGATAAACTCTACTTCGCCTACCGCACCCGCAGCCGCGCACTCACCAAAGTCTGGGATGAAAAAGAAAAGAAGTGGGACGACCTCCGCTTCAGCCGTTACCCTTACGATCAGATTCACGACGACGTGCGCGACCAAGTCTATGTCACCGCATTTCTCACCGCGCCGGCTGAAGTGGAGATTGTCCAAGGTGACCGCACCGAGCGCTTCCCGCTCCTCGCCGGCATCGCTTTTGCCGAGACCGCGCTTCGCCCGGGATTCACTCCCCAAGTCCGGCTGATTCGCCAAAAAGATGTTCTCATCGACGTATCCGGACGACGCGAAGTCGTCTCCGAACCCACGGTGGAAAACAGCGTGCAGGCCTACCACCTCGCGAACCGGTTGTGGATGAGCGGAGCCGCTGTCGACAAACCCGCACACAGCTTTGCGCTGGGCGACAAGGTCCTCAAGCCGGGCTCGGAGCCGCTGGTCATCGAGGCCAAAAATCCGGGCAATGCGCTGCACAACTTCCGCCTCACTTACAAAAACGCCGGTCCTCGTGAAGCGCGCGTGACGCTTTATGCGGACGGCGCGCCCGGGGCCGAAGGAAACTTCCCGCATTATTTCCCGCTTACCCTGCCGCCGACCGGCGAAGCATTCCGCACGATCTCATTCTTCTGGTCCACGTGGGATGCGAATACGCGGTTCACCGTGCGCAGCGATTTCTCCGAAGACCCCAAAACCCAGACCGTTGATTTTAATGACTTCGGTGAGGTCACGTTGCGGACGCTGGCACTGATTCCCGTGCCCATCGCCAAATCGGCCCCCGCACCGAAACTCAACCACCCCGAGTTGGTGACGATTCCCGGCGGTGAATTTGTCATGGGCGGCGATCAAGGCGAACCCGACGAGCGCCCCGCCCGCAAGGTGCGCCTATCGCCCTTTGCCCTCGGCAAATACGAAGTCACCAATGAGGAATTTGAACGCTTCATGCCCGAGCATCGCAGCATGCGCGACAGCTTCTCATGGAGAGATCGCGAACCGGTTATTTACGTCTCGTGGACCATGGCCGTGAAATACTGCAATTTCCTCTCGCGCGAAAACGGCCTGACTCCGGCCTACGAAGAAAAAACCGGAGCGCTCATCGAAAACGCGGACGGGTTCCGCCTGCCGACCGAAGCCGAATGGGAATACGCTGCCAGTGGCCGCGGCGAGAACCGCGTCTATCCGTGGGGCAACGAGCCTCCCTCCCCGGATCGCGGCAACTTCCAACTCGGCGCCAGCCTTGATCCGGATCACCGGCGCAACTCCGCGAATGCCGCAGGCGGCGTGCGTGTGGTCGGCGATTATCTCGCGGGCAGCTCCCGCGATGGCGTCATGGACCTCGCCGGAAATGTCGCGGAGTGGTGCACCGACACCTATCGGGACTACCCGACTGACGGCGTGACGACCGATCCTGTGGGCACCCTCACCTCACCGCATCGGACGATTCGCGGCGGCTCCTGGGGCTACTACAACCACTCGCAACGCAACCGTGATCGCGAGTTCAACAGCGGCGGTTACGGCGGCTACATCTACCTCGGTTTCCGCGTAGCGCTCCCCAAGGCGGGCATCGAAAAACTGAAACCTTAAACCCCTCCATTTCCGCCATGTTTTTCATGCACCGCTTTTCTTCCCAACCCTGTCTCCTGCGGGTCTGCCTCGCCACGCTAGGCCTTTGTTCCGCGGCATACGCCGCACCCGAGCCCGCCACTCCCCCGCAGCCTGCACCCGCCCAGACAATGCTTGCGGCGGACGCTCGTCCCAAAAAAATCTACGGCCACTACATGGGCTGTTTCCCGATTGGCTACGGCCCGATCAGCTACGCCCGGAAGAACGAATCCAAGTTACGCCACGATTCCGAAAAAGCGGAGGCCGCCTCCGGAGGCCGTTTCAAAACGTGGCCGCTGATCAGCATCGATGAGAAATTAACGCCTGCCCAAAGCGCCGATCTCGAAATCCGCCGGGCGTTGCGCGCGGGTTTGGACGGCTTTGCCATCGATGCCTGGGCCGGGGATAAAGTCGCGCGGGATACGCTCGATGCGTTGTTCGCCGCGGCTGAAAAAGCGGATCATCCGTTTGAAATCACGATCTGCCTCGACCCGTTCTGTCTCCAGCCGCGCGGTAAGGAAGGTTATCTCTCCGCGATTCGCTACCTGCTGGATAAGCATGGCAACAGCCCGAAACTCGCGCGCCGCGACGGCAAGCCGCTGATCTTCGGCTACTCCTCCGAATCCCTGCTCAGAGCCCAATTCCCCCTCGACACAGAAACCAAGTGGAACGCCTTTGTCGCCGCCTACAAAGATCTGGAGACCAAGTCCGGCCAGCCCCTGTTCTTCCACATCGGCATCGAGCATTTCACAAACAGCGTTGATTGGAACGCGGCCGGCATGAACCGCGAGGAGCTGATGATCCGCGTCGCCGAGACGCTCGGCAAAAATCTGGGCGCGGTGGGACTTTTCCTCGACTCGGAGTTCGTTCCTTACGTCTCAAAACTCTCCGCAGCCGCGCGCGCCGGCGGAGCGGATTGGGCGCCACCGATCACGGTTCAATATGACAACATCCTCGGCAGCCTGCAGGCCCCCGCCGGCACCGCGTCCCTGCGAAACGGTTGGGAGCGGGCGATCCGTGACAATGCCACGCTGATTCAGATGGCTACCTGGAACGACTACGGCGAGCACACCAGCATGGCTCCGACCTTTGGCACCGGCTATGGCTTCGGTCTGCTGAACGCCTATTTTGTGCAGACGTGGAAAACCGGCAAAGCCCCCGCGATCACCCGCGACCAAGTCTATGTCACTTATCGTAAACACCTCCGTAAGGCGAAAACCTTCCCCTTCCCGCCTCATCGCGGCGCGCCGGAAGTGCTGGAAGTTCTGACACTCTTGCCCAAACCGGCCACCATCCGCCTGCCCGCCCACTCGCTTGAATACGAAGCACCCGCCGGACTGTTCGTGAAACAATTCTCGCTGACCCCCGGCGCCGTGAAAGTGGAAGTCGTTCGCGACGGTCGCGCCGCGGTGACGCTCAACGCGCCGGAGCCGGTCACCGAGCGTCCCTATCGCGAAGACAACACCCTCGTCTGCGTATCGACGGAAGACGCGCGCGTATGGCACGAGGAATTCTCCGAAAAGGCCTTCCCCGTCGAAGCCGAATATCGGGATGACGATGGTGACGGTCTGCCCAATTGGTTTGAGATGTATTGGTTCGGCACGATGGGCGACTTTACGACCGCGACCGCTGCCGATCCCGCCGCCGATCCGGACGGAGACGGAAAAACCAATCTCGAGGAATACCTCGCGCAAACCGACCCCACCCGAAAACCCACCCAATATGGCGTCGGTTATGAGTGGAATCTCTTCGATGTGATCCGCAACAACGCGAGTTTCAACCCCGACCCCGACCTCGCCGGCTTGCCCGTCTGGTCCTACGAGTTCCAGGTAACGCCTTCGGCCACGGATGCCTTCACCCCGCTCACGACCAAATGGATTTCAGCCAAGGGCATCGTCCACACGTGGAAGAAGAATCAGGCGGGCGCGATCGGCTGGCTCAAAGCCAACAAGAAGGAGGCTACGCCTCCCCTCATCCGGCTCAATTCCCGCAACGGTCATGAAGTCGCCATCGTCTGGAAAAGCCCCGTGAGCGGCATCGTGGACATCAGTTGGAGCGTCGCGCTGACCGAGACTCGCGATGCCGTCACGATGTTCGTGCGTCAGTCCAACGGAAACCAGGAGCTCTGGAAAAAATCCATTAA
>Ga0247813_10001746_pt1 | contig 15912 bp, 9 predicted proteins | sample UWRJL169409C1_FD_180719 | JGI IMG/M metagenome (GOLD analysis project Ga0247813, IMG submission 180719) | Plant litter microbial communities from Arlington Agricultural Research Station in Wisconsin, United States - UWRJ-L169-409C-1 | ecosystem: Environmental > Terrestrial > Plant litter >... | reverse complement strand
GCCAGACACGCGGTGAAATGCTGGGACTCGGTGGTGGCGAGGGGCTCGAACTTAAAGTTGAAGAAATCCCAGCCGCCATCCGCCCGCTGATACAGCCAGAGGCGCTCGAGTGCGGTGGTCAGGAGCGGGGAGGGCGTCTTGCCGCCTTCGCGGGCTTCCTTGAGCGCGAGCAGATACGAGGTGTTGACCGCCTCTACGCCGCGGGACTCGGCGGTGCGGCCGGCGGGCTCGGAATGGAAGGGCGGAACGCCGAGGCCAGCCACGATGCGGCGACGGATGTTGTCAAAGATGCGGTCGTTTTGGCTGCCCGGACCGGGCAGGAGGGGGCGAACCGCGGTGTAGGTGTGGGTCGTGTGACAGGCGAAGCACGAGACGGTCTGGTTTTCGCCTTCGACGTATTGCTGCGCGCGAGGGAAGTTCAGCCAAAGCTCGGCGCGGTGATCCAGGAATTGCGCTGCTTTATCCTTATTCGATGGGGTGAATGCCTCATGAGATCGAAGTATTTGCGCGTAGGATAAAAAAATAAGGATTATTAAAAAATGGGGTATATTCCTCATTATTGAGGCCTGAGTTCGGAGCTGATCGAGCGCAAGTCCGATTCAGACGCATGAGCAGATTTATAAAATGGAGTCGGACTCCTTGCGGACAGGGAGGTGCACGCATCACCGGCCTGATTTATCCCATACGGACGGGGATGGGCCGGCTCGGAGTTCATAATGGCGAACGTGTTCCCGAGGGCTCCGGCCTGAGCGAGTTTTTTGTAAGTTGCATACGGAGCTTTTGCGCAAAGCCCGCGCCGAGTCCCCGTGGTCGGCTGTCATTGCGCATGATCTGGCGGTCATCCGCGAGTGGCTGGAGCACCGCTGGCCGGACTCGGACTGAGGTCAGCCAGTCAATTTCGCCGAGAGGGGGGAGCTTTGGGGGATCACTTCGGATCGGACCTGGGTTCGACCTTCGCGAGGCACCTCACCCCTCGGTCCTGTCAGTCAGGGGCGTTTGAGCTGGCGCCGGATCCACTTGGGGTCGCGGCGGCAATCGATGATCCGATGAACGGTCACTTCGTCGTTGGCGATTTTGTAGTAGATCGCGTGCGGGAAACGCCGGGCCAGCCTACGGTAATGTCCATGCCGGATGGGGTGGGTGCCTCCATACAGGACAAGCGAGTCGACTTCGGCGAACAGGCTGTCGAAGAAGTAATCGCCGACCCCCGGACTCGGTGATCATAAAATGACCGGCCGGCAGCCAGGTCTTCAATCGCGGGGGTAAGGATCCGCAGTTTCACTCGAAACGTTTGCGGAGTGCTTTCTTGGCTTCCTCCCAATCGACCGCAGTCACGCGTCCGGCTTTCAAATCTTCGTCGGTTTTGCGGAGTTCCTCGGCGTGCCAGGCGGGGCTTTCGAACGAGGCTTCGTCGGCGGACAGATCGGCCCAAAGCGTCTCAATGATTTTGAGTTTCTCGCTGTTGGGCAGAAGTCGAAGCTCGGCGATGCTCATGGCCAAAACAGGGCCGCAGGAGGAGGGTGAGTCAATTCCCCCGATGGTCGGTGGCTGTAGGGAGAGCCGCCACTTTATGACGGCCCCCAGGAAGTTAATTGCCTCCGCGCGGAACCTGATTTCTGCGCCGCCCCGGCGTTTTCCCATCGACGCCCGCGCATTTTGCATTTCGTCATATTTTTGCATCATGCCCGCCGCCGCCTCGTCCCACTTGTCCCACCCCGACGCGGATCTTCACCGCCTTTGGGATCGCCTTGCCGATTTCGACGCCACCCGGATCGAGGAGGCGCAACTCTTCGTGATGCGTGAGTTGAAAAAGCTCCTCGATGCCGACGACATCGTGTGGATCGGCGTGGTGCGCATGGCGCACGGAGAGAAGGCCAAGCGCGACCACCAGCTCGGCTGGCGCGGGCGCGCGGTCGTGCACCTCGAATGGACCGATCTCAAGCGCCGGGTGGTCGCCGCCGCGATGAAGGCCCAGGAACGCGACGGCGGCGTGGACAGCTCCATCGAGATGGCCCGGCGCGCCGGCGTGTTTCGCACGCTCACCCTGCGCGAGTTGCACGACATGGAAACATTCGTCCGCTCCGAGCACTACCAGACCTGCTTCATCCCTTTCGATATCACCGACCGCATCTGGTGCGTGTTCCCGGTCAACGACGACTGCGAGGTCGCCTACATCCTGGATCGCTACGGTCCGCGCCCCGGTTTTTCCGAGGCCGACAAACAACGCCTCTCCGCCGCCTTGCGCCCGCTCAAATGGTTTCACCGGCAAACCATGCTCGCGCACGGCGTCATGCTCGGTGACAAGCGCCTGACTCCCCGCGAACGCAGCCTGTGTGCGCGCCTGCTCGGCAAACAGTCGGAGAAAGAGATCGCCCTGTCGCTCGGGCTCACGCTCTCCACCACGCGCGGCTACATCAAAGAACTCTACGCCAAGATCGGCGTTCAAGGCCGCGCCGGCTTGATGGCGCTTTGGCTGGGTGCGGAAAAATAAACCGGCGGTGCGACCGGAGGGTGAGGGGGCCTGCTACGGCGGAGATCCGCAGAATTTTGCCACCGAGAACACCGAGTCCCCAATCCGAGTTCACCGAGTGCGACCCTCCGACCCTGCCGAGCTCTGTGAACTCGGATCGGAACTCCGGCCCGGCTCTGTGACCAATCCGCGAAATCGTTCGATACGTCCTGTGATGGGTGAACCCAACCGTTTGCACCGCAGATTTCGCAGATAGGCGCAGATAAAAGCCATAAGGCATTTCGATCCGACCATCTGCGTTTATCTGCGTGATCTGCGGTTAAATGTTCCCCGTGGGCTCGCCCAACCGCGGCTCTACGATTCGAGATCTTCGATGTGGAAAAGCGACTCGGCGCGCCGGACGTGCAGGATGGTGACGTCCTCTCCGGTGATCCTGTAATAAATCCAGTAAGGGTTGTCTTGTCTTCGGAGCGAGGGGATCAACCGGCGCGATCGGCCCGGGGTTTGCGACGCAGGGATACCAGCGTAAGAGCGGAGAGCCCGGCCAGCGCGGCGAATGCGCTCGGTTCGGGAACGGCGGCTGCACTCACCGACCAACTGGAAACGAGGATGCTGTAGTTCGCCGGGTCAAAGCCGGCCGCGCCTCCGTTAGTGTAGTATTTATCGTTATATTCGCTCAAATACCACGCCGTCGGCGTTTGGGTGGAATTGGTGTAGAGGGCCTCGGTCGTCCCGCCGCTCCAGTTGGAGGGAACCGTCAGCAATGCGCCCACGCCGTCAGTGGAAAAGGTCCCGAGTGATGAAACCCAGGGTTGTTCGACCGTGGGGCCGGCGAAGACCGTGAAGTGTGCGCCGTTATTGAAATCGAAGGTCACGCTAATCACGTCGGACGCCTGCCAAGTCTGATTCAGCAGGGAAGCGCTTCCATTGTCGGCGAGCAGGGTGATAACCGCGCTGTCCCCGTGGCTGACCTCCGGCAAGATTGCGAAAACGGTGGTCGTGAGCGTGAACTCGGCGGGTGAGGCGTTGACGGTCGTGACAAGCGACATCAACGAGCAGGCGGCGGCGATCACGGAAGGGAGGAATCGGTTTTTCATTAGGGTGTGTCTGGTAAATAAATCAGGTCGGCGTGAGAGGGAAAGCGGGCTCGGCCAAGGCGACCGAGGCGGAGGCGGGACAGCGGCCCGTGCCGTCGAGGTCAACGTCGGCCCAGCTCGCTTAACCTCTCACTCGGAGAGTTCGACGGCCTGAGGTATTTATCAGACACACCCAGGGCTTGGGCGGCACGAGTGCCCGTCTCGGAAATAGGGGCCGACCGTGCTCCCGCCGTAAGGGTCGGGAGGAGTTTGGCTCGCGGGGAAAAGAAGGAGATATTCATGAAGTGACGAGGTTCAGGGGGTTGAAATGTCCGGTCGAGAATGCAGCTATGCTGCTTTAGTCACCCCTCCGCGCCCGCCCTCCAATTCTCATTCAGCGAAACCGCCCGATAATTGAACGAAACCGCCCGGCCCTGTTTTTTTGGAAGCGGACTCTAGTGTCCCGTCATTAAAGTTCTTTTAGAAAAACTCCCGCGGGATGGCCGCAAAAAGTCACAAAAAATCAAAAGGCGAATGAACCGTTGGAGGCGCCTATAGGCGCACGGGAGATCAACGTTGGCTGGATTGGCAATTCTTGCGCCTTTTTGCGGCTAAAATTCCGAATGCATTAATCAATGAACCTCAGTGACGGGACACTAGCGATTCCCGGGAAAGGAACCGACGGAGTCGATTGCTCGCAGGACCCCGTCGGCTCGTGAGCGCGGGTGAGTTGCCAATTTGCGGCCAGACCCCGTGGATCGTGGCCCGGCGATCCGGCGATCTCGGAGTTTTTTGTCACCGAGAACACAGAGTTCCGATCCCGAGTTCACTGAGTGCGACCCTCCGAGCCTGCCGAGCTCTGTGAACTCGGATCGGAACTCCGGCTCGGCTCTGTGACCAATCCGAAGAATCGTCAGATACTGGCTACGAACCCGCATCCGGAGCGCGCCGCCGGCCTGGTGTTTTGAACCGGAGCGGATCGCGCCCGAGCCGTGGTTTGCGGACGAAGGCCCACGCTCGCGCCTGCTGTCCCTACGCGACACGCCACCCGCCTTCAAGCGACGCAACCTCTTCACCTCCGCGCCCGACCTGACGGTGCGCCTGCGCCGCGGACGCCCGCCGGTGTCAGCCGAAACGAAGCGAGCGACCAACGCCGCCCGCCAGCGCCGCTTCCAGCAAAACCGTCGAGAACTGCTGAGCGATCTGCTGAAACGTGTGGGTTGAGGTCTAATGGCCGATTTATGGCCAGACCCCGTGGATCGTTGCCGACCCCACCGCTACTTTTCCTGTAGTGTATCTTGACAGGCTTATTGTGTAAGCAATGTTGGGGAAATCGTGAATATCTCTGAGATAATTGAGCTCGTTTCTCTTATCGTATCCGTTTTCGCCACCTTACTGGCCATCGCGCAACTGCGATTCGACGGTTGGTCTCTTTTTAAAAAATCGGCTTAATGTGCCCCCATGGAGGGGGCATTAGTCATTGAATTTGTTTTTTGATAGGTGAAATTCTCACCTGTGAAAATGTAAGGTAATATATAGCCGGGGGTTGAGTGTTGAACTGATAAAGCAACACCTTCTTCGGCGTATGATTCTTCTGACGTTGTATCTGGGCTTGAAAATTGAGAGCACCATCGAGGTATCTTGGTCTCGGCTAGGGGCATTGCCGGATCAACTTCTTTACCATCTGCCGACAATCGAATCGACCACTGGGCTTCGGCGAGGGTAGATTCTGATGCGAATTTTCCGGTTAAGTGTGCGACCTGATATCGGTCGGTGTTTCCAGTGAAAATGGCGCCTAAATTGACTGAAATTTTTCCATCTAGAGAAACTACAATGGAGCATAGCGGTCCGTGGAAGTAGAGGCGTATCATGGCCACAGGTTCCGGTGCAGAGAGCTGCCCTCTGCCGAGGGCCGTAAAGACGGCCAACCGTGCTGCGGCACCGTAGGTAATCGGACCTTTGTAATCGGTCAACTCTATCGCTCCTTGTTGAGTCCAGGATTGTATGGATCGTTTGAATCCTCGATTAAAATTTGCTGATTTAGGGCAAACAAATTTAGTTCTTCCGGACTTCCATTCATTATTCCAAGCGTGCCACTTTAGTTCGGCAAACAGCATGGGGCCTGCTTGTAGTAAGTCCAGGCAAGTCTTTTTTCTGAAGGTGGTTCTGTAATCCATGTGGGATTAGTGTAAGAAAAAAGGCCGCATCGTGTCTTGAAATAGAGGGTAGCTAGGCTCATGTAAAATGTGTAACGGTATGCCTAATTCTTTCGCTACATGGGTGCCGTGTTTGATTTCCTGTATTTGCATTTCTTCAAGCACGGCGGGGTCGATATCTTTGCCGTCCCTTAGGGGAGTGTCTGTTTCCGCCTTATATATCCATGCTCTTCGGCCTGCCTGCGCTGATTTAGAGAACCATATGTTAAATCCGTCATACCCGTCGCGCAACGAATCGAAGAATGATGATTTGATGTCTAAACTGTGTAGCGGAACATCTTCAATATTTGGGAATGTTAGGTGCTTTTCGGCGTGAAGCCGTTCAAGCCATGCAACTGCTTGCTGGACGTAAAGCACCTGAGCGCTCAGTCCAATCGTTGCTGATTTTTTATGTATTCCACGGTCCTCGGTTACTAAAATCGAAGCTACATTTCGCTTTATTGAGTAGAGGATTTCATCATCGACTTCATCGTTGTTTAGCTCTGCCAAGGTCTTTTCCGGTTTTAAACGCGGAGGAGACTCAACGATCGGATATCGATCTATTCTTGAGAGTGTTATTTCGGCGCGGTGTAGATTTTTGTCCCGAGCTATATCGGTGCTTGAGCCGGGGTGAACGTAGAACTGGTGCCCGTGTTGAGTCGCTAGCTGATTTAGGCGTGCCAAATGGGGAGCCAGCGCCTTACTCGAATCTTCGAGTGGGATGATTATATTTGTGTCCAGCAGGATTCGCATAGAGGTGCGCTAATGTGCCAACTCTTCAAAAGGACAAATACAGTCGGTTGTTCTGAAGTTCGATTTAGATAATATGAGTGAGCTGAATATTGTTATAGTTTCCCAATTTAGTCCTGCACGGGGACGAAACACGCGGGACAGAGCAAGGACCGCAGCGCCATGCTGATTTATCCAATGCGGCCGGGGATGGGCCTGTTCGGAGTTCATAATGGCAAACGTTTTGCCGAGGATTCCGTTGGTAGCGAGACTTTTGTAAGTCGCATGCGAGAATAGCAGGCCGCAGTTTTAATCTGCGGCACAGCGAGCATGATCAAGCGAGCAGATGGATCAGCATGCGGCTTGGCATAACGGATTCGCGATTGATGCCGGGACTGCGCTCGTGTTTTCACAAATCCATGAGCAAGGAGCATTTTCGGGCGCGGCAGTTAATTAACCAAGGTCGGCATGCGGAGGCGCTGGAGTTTTTGCGCAAGGCTCGCGCCGAGTCTCCGTGGTCTGATGTCATTGCACATGATCTGGCGGTCACTCTCGTGCGGTTGGACCGCGCTCAAGAGGGCATCGCCGTGGCCGAGCAGAGGATCGCCGAAGATCCGGACAACGCGTTCGCCCATGCCACGCTGGGGCTCGTGTTGTTGCAATGCAGTCGGGCGGCCGAGGGGCAGGAGGCCTTTGCCCGGGCGCTGGCCCTCGATCCGGAGGATGCCACGATCCATGGGTTGCTCGCCCGCGCCCACTTGGAAGCGGACAAACCCAACGAGGCCCTCGCCGTCACCGCAACGGGGTTGGCCATCGATCCGGACAACGATCTTTGCCTGACTTTCCGCGCCCAGGCCCTGCTTGTGCTCGGCCGTGCCGACGAGTCGCGCGCGATCTCCGAGCGCCTGCTGCAGCTCGATCCGGACGACAGCCACAACCACTCGTTGCTGGGCTACGAATTGATCACGAGCGGACGTCCCACCGAGGCGATCCCGCACTTCAAGGAGGCGTTGCGACTCGATCCGAAAAACGATGCCGCGCGCCAGGGGCTCGCCACCAGTCTCAAGGCGCGGAGCCCGTTGTTCGCCTTCATGCTGCGCGGTTTCATCGCGTTGGAGCGCGTGAACTTTTGGACGATGATCGCCGTCCTGGCGGGCGCGCTGGTGGGGCTGAGTTTTTTGGAAAAAAGCCTGCAGGCCGATCCCGTGTGGCTCCCGGTTTTGGAGTCGGCCAAGATTTTGGTCTATACCGGCGTGCTGCTCGCGATGATCGCGCACCCGCTCTACGAGATTTTGCTGAGCTTTGATCGCGACGGCCGCGAGGCGCTGTCCGCGGACGAACTGCGGGCGACCCGCTGGTATCTCGTCTCGCTGGCCGGCGCGTTGCTCTGTCTGTGGTGGGGACTGGCGACCGGGAAAACCCGCACGCCCTTCATGATGGCGGTGGGTTTCATCTTCATCGTGAAGATGATTTCGGAGGTCTTTGAATCCACGCCGGGCTACGTGCGGCGCCGCATGGCCTGGCTCACGGCGGGAACGGCCGCGTTGAACCTCCTGAGTCCGGTGTTTTCCGTTCTTTTGATTCTATGGGCGCTTCGCACCGGGAGCGCCTCGTTGAAACCGGTGGTGAAAACGGCGCTCATGCTGGGCATGGTCCCGCTCCTGATCGCGGGCTTTTCCGATCACATCCGCGAGTGGCTGGAGCGCCGCCGGCCGGACTCGGACTGAGGCTGCCTGAGGCAATTCTTGGGATCAGACCTTGGTTCGGCCTTTGCCCGTCCTTCGCGAGACAAAGGATCGAATCGGTCGGGTTCGGCTGCGGCCTGCGGAGCTTTAGCGAAGAAGGCAGGAAGGGAAGGAGGTCGGACGAGAGCTCAGCGTAGCAGCCGAGGTAACGAGGCTGGGGTAGGGGGGGGGGGTAATGCCAATCGTGGATGAAGATTGGATTTTAGGCACCGGATTTTGAACCACGGATTACCCAGACAGGCACAGATACAATGCCTCCGTTATCTGTGAGCATCTGTGCTATCGGTGGTTAAAGTCATCATTCAGACAGGGACGGCTATAAGCGCTGCGCACAGCTTCTTTTTTCAGACAGCCTCCTTACGTCGGCTGCTACGGGGCGGCCCTCGCTGCATTGCCCGCGTGGATACAAATCAAGAAGAGGCGTTGACAGCCTGCGCGGGGTGAATGGAGTGAGCCCTGCCGGCCCGCTGTCGAATTCCGCCCTCACAGCGTGGTCGCTGACGCTTCGGCGTCTAAGTGCCGACGATCGAGCCCGCCCGCTCTCGTCGGCACTGCTTCTTTTAGGACGTCCGCTAGTCGCCCGATCCCTCGTCGGCATAAAAAAGCCCGTCCCTTCATCGTCCCCCTGCGCGCTCGATTATTTTCTGTCGGGCATCCGATCCCGGCGCGGTTCACGTCCGCCCGCAGGCAACCGAATCAGGAAAAACACCGGCGATACTCTCAGTTTTCACTCTGTATTCACGTATCGTCAGCCCAAATACAGATTATACACACCCGTGCCATTCTCCTAGGGAAACACAGCTAAAAAGCCTCCATTCACAGGCTTCCGCCAAACCTAGGGCTTGTGTCGGACCCCGTCGGCCCTTCGGTTCTTCTTTTCCGTTTCGGCAACCCCTTTCGCCCGCCCGCCGTCATGGATGCTTCGCCCGCCTCATGTCCAAACCTACCTCCACCCGTTTTCTAGATGCCAAAACCCTGCGGTCATTGGCCGGCATTGAATTAAAGGCCCGTCTGTTGGTGGAAGGCATGTATGCGTCGCGCCACCGTTCGCCCGATTACGGTTACAGCGTCGAGTTCATGGATCACCGCGACTACGCGCCCGGCGACGAGATGCGCACCATCGACTGGAAGATGCTCGGCCGCACCGAGCGCTACTACGTCAAACGCTTCGAGATGGAGTCCAACATGAACGTGGTGACGCTCCTCGATGTGAGCGGCAGCATGGGTTACGCCTCCACCGACCACCACCGCCTGGCCAAGCTCGAATACGGTTCCTACCTCGCCGCCGCCATGTCCCACCTCGTGGTGCACCAGCAGGACTCCGCCGGCCTCGTGACGTTCGACACGGCCATGCGCGACTTCCTCCCGCCGAAGCAGGGCAAGCGTCACCTCTTCACGATTCTCTCCAAACTCGACGGCCTCAAAGCCGGCGGCGCCAGCGATCTCGGTCCGACCCTGAAGACCATCGTGCAACGCTTCACGCGCCGCGGCGTGATCATGCTGATCACCGACTGCCACAGCGGCATCGAGTCCGTCGTCGATGGCATCCGCCACCTCGTCGCCCGCCGCCACGACGTCATCGTGGTTCACCTCCTCGACGCCGACGAGGTCACGTTCCCTTTCCAGTCCCTCACCAGTTTCCGCGATCTCGAAACCGGCTCGCAGCTCATGACGGATCCGCTCCGTCTCCGTAAAACCTACCTCGACCGCCTCGAGGCGTTCCGTGCCTCCGTGAAAGAAGGCTGCGCCTCCGCCGGCGCCGACTACCGCTTCGTCGACACCTCGGAACCCATCGAAAACGTCCTGCGCGACTACCTGCTCTTCCGCCGCCAACGCTCGCGGTAACTCCTCGCCGCTTCACGCCGTCCTGACCCGTTCGCCCCGCCCCCTTTCGTCCACCCCGCTTTACCCAGTCCCTCATGAATTTCCTCTTTCCCGCGATGCTGGCCGGACTGGCCGCGTTGGGCGTTCCGATCGCCCTCCACCTCATCGCCAAACACAAGTTCCCGATCCGCGATTTCCCCACGCTGCGCCTGCTGATGCGCGATGAGCGCACCAACACCTTTGCCCCGCGCCTCATCGACAAGTGGCAGCTTCTCCTCCGCCTGCTCGTGCTCACCTTGCTCGTGCTCGCGATGGCCCGCCTCTTCACCGGCGGCTTCTCGTTTACTCCCGCGCCGCGCAACCTCGTGGTCGTGATCGACGGTTCCGCCAGCATGGCGCTCTCCGTCAAAAACCCCTCCGGCGCCGGCAACGTCACCCTCCTCGACCTCGCCCGCACCAAAGCCCGCCAGCTCCTCTCCGAGGTCGCCTCGCCCAGCCAGTCCGCCCTCATCGCCGCCTCCGACGAGACGCGCGTCCTCTCCGATCTCCAGCCCGGCGCCACCGCCTCGCTCGCCGCCCTCGGTTCCGCCCCCGCCGTCGCCGCTCCCTCCGACGGTTCCGGCCAGGGTCTGCTCAACGCTCTCAGCACCGCCGCCGATCTCGTGCGCGGCCGTCGCGAAGTAAAATCCCAGATCGTCGTCCTCACCGATTTGCGCTCCACCGCCTTCGCCACGCGCAACCAAAAGGACCTCGAACGTCTCGCCCGCGCCCGCGCCGATCTCGGTGACAAACTCGACCTCGTTTTCGTCGATCTCTCCGGCGGCGCGAAGGACAACCTCGCGTTCACCGAGGCCCACATCCGCGGCGGTCTCGTCAAAGTCGGCGACGACGCCCACCTCCTTGCCCGCCTGCGCAACTACGGTCCCGAGGAAAAATCCGCCAAGCTCCAGCTTGCCCTCGGCAACCAGCCCGATCCCGCCCTCACCGAACTCTCCCTCGCCCCCGGCGAAGAGGCCGTCGTTGACCTGACCACGCCCGTCAATCGCTCCGTCCGCACCGTCGCCCAGGTCCGCCTCCGCGACGCCGACGCGCTCACCGCCGACGACACGTTCTCCGTTCCGCTCAACGTCGCCGAAACCCGCCGCGTCCTCATCGTCAACGGCTCCGGCCAGGCCGTCGCGACCGACGCCGCGCTCTCCGGCCTCGGCGCCCCCGCCGCCGGTTCCGCCGCCTCCACCGCGCCCGCCGAAACCACCGTGGACGGCGCCACGATTCTACGCTTCGTGCTCAACCCCGGCCGCGAACTCGGCCGCGCCAACGGCACCGGTATCGACGCCACGGTTACGTCGCCCGACACGCTCGCCGGCCAGGCCCTCAGCCGCTTCGAGCTCATCGTGCTCTACGACGTGACCAGCCTCCCCGCGCAGGCCGTGGACGACATCAACACCTTCGTCCGCCAGGGCCGCTCGCTCCTCATCGTCGGTTCCGGCGGCGTCAACCCGCTCCAGTTCAACCGCCTCTTCTTCAGCGCCGACCCGCAACGCCCCGGCCTGTCCCCCGCGCAGCTCGGCAACGACCGCGAATCCGCCCCCGCGCTCGGCCTCGCCACCGACGCCGGCACGCACGCCTGGCTCACGCCGTTCCGCGATCGTCTTCAAGGCGATCTCGCCACCGTGCGTTTCACCCGCACGCGCGAACTCCCCGCGCTCGCCCCGTCCGCCTCCGTCATGCTCGCCGCCGCCGACGGACGCCCGCTCGCCGTCGAGATGCCCCTCGAAAAAGGCCGCGTCGCCCTCCTCGCGTTCGGCTTCGAGCTCGACCGCGGCAACCTCGCCCGCACCCGCGTGTTCCCGTCGCTCATGTGGCGTCTCGTCGATCACCTCACCGGCCGTCTCCGTGTGCTCCCGCCCGACGTGCTCACCGCGTTGCAACCCGCCGTGCTCGACGTCTCCGAAACCGGTTTCGCCTTCGCCACGCAGCTCGAGCTCACCGCCACCGGTGAAACCAAACGCCCGCCCGTCGTCCTCGACGTGAGCCCGCAACACACCGTCATCGTGCCGCCGCTTTCCGCCGGTGTTTACCAGCTGCACAAGCCCCGCACCGCCGGTGCCGTCGCCGGACACACCCGCAACATCACCGTCCACGCCGACGCCCGCGAGAGCGACATGACGCTCGCCAACGCCACCGAGATCACCGGCTGGCTCGACAACACCCCCGTCACCGTCGTCGGCGTGAAAGACCCGCTCAACCTCACGCCGTCCGGCGGCGAATTCTGGCGCCTCCTCGTCTGGCTCCTCGTCGTCGCCTACGTCGTCGAAGCCGTCACCGGTTACCTGATGAGCGCCCGCCGTGAGAAACAACGTCTTGAGGAGGGCCGCGCATGAACCACCTGTTAAAACTCCTCGGCATTGATTCCCCCGGTTCCATCGACCGCGTCACCAGCTGGCTCTGGCACGCCGCCGCGCCGCTCCCGCTCTGGGCCCTCATCGCTCTCGCCGTCGCCGGCCTCGTCACCGCCGGCCTGAATTTCATGCCCAACAGCGTGATGAGTTGGAAGCTCCGCGCCGGCCTCGCCTCCATCCGCATCGCCGGCGTCGCGCTCCTGCTGCTCATGCTCAGCCAGCTCGAGTTGCGCCTCACCTTCGACCGCAACGTCCGCCCGACCATCGCCGTCCTCACCGACACGTCCGCGAGCATGGGTCTCAACGACGCCGCCAACGGCAAAGCCCGTCTCGCCGCCGCCCGCGACTTCGCCAGCGGCCCGCTCAAAGAGCTCGCCGACCAAGCCGATCTCGTCCGTTACGATTTCAACTGGCGTCTCGAAACCTCCGCCGCCGACGCCACGCCGTCGCGCCCCACGCGCCTGATCGACGCCGTCGCCGAAACCGCCCGCCGCGAGAACAACCTCCGCGCCGTCGTCCTCCTCACCGATGGCAACGACACCGCCGGCGACCGCGGCGAATTGCTCGCCCCGATGCTCGCCGCCCGCCACTTGCCCGTTTTCCCGGTCGTGTTCGGCTCCTCCAGCGCGCCGAAACTCGCCCGCGTCAAAATCTCCAGCGCCGCCAACTACGTGCGCCTCGGCGACGAACTGCGTCTCTCCGCCACGCTCTCCGCCAACGATCTCGGCGAACAAAACGTCACCGTCCGCCTGATGGAAGAGGGCAAAAAAGAGCCCGTCGCCACCCGCGAAAACGTCCGCCTCGGCAAAGATCCCGTGGACGTCTCCTTCGTCGTCAAACCCGACCGCGAGGGCGAACGCGTTTACCAGGTCGTCATCGACGGCGTGAAAAACTCCGTCAGCCAGAGCCTGCAAGTCGCCGAGCATCGCGTGAGTGTCCTCAACGCCCGGATACGCGTCCTCTACCTCGACATCCCGCGCGACGAGCGAAAACTCCTCGGCCACTGGCTCGCCCGCGATCCCGTCGTCGATCTCTCCACGCTCACCTTGCTGCCCAAGGGCGGCTGGTATGCGCAGGGTCCGCTCCAGCACAAAAACGCCGGCGATGGTCTCCCCGGCGCCGAGCCCGATCTCTATAAGTATGACATCATCATCTTTGGTGACATCCCGCGCGCCTACTTCCGCGAGGGCGGCGACACCGCCGAAACCAAGATGCAGTGGCTCGCCGAATTCGTCAGCCGTCGCGGCGGCGGTCTGATCACGCTTGGCGGACGCAACGTTTACGCCGCCGGCCAATACCAGGACTCCGCGCTCTCCCGTCTCGCCCCCTTCGTAATCGAGGCGACCAACTCCCCGCAGGTCGCCAAGTCCTTCAAGATCACGCCCACCGTCGCCGGCCTCAGCCACCCGCTCATGCAGCTCGAGGGTGAACCCGCCGCCAACCGCGAGGCGTGGTTCGACCTTCCCTCGATCGACGGCAACAACCGCGTCGGCAAAGTGAAACCTGGCGCCAGTCTCCTCGCCGTCCGCGAACTCGAAGAAGGCCCGATGCCGATGATCGCCGTGCAAAACGTCGGTCGCGGCCAGGTCCTCGGTCTCGCCATCGACACCACGTGGCGCTGGGAAATGATGCGCGCCGTCGAGGGCGAAGATTATTACCGCAAATTCTGGGGCAACGCCGTCCGTGTCCTCGCCCCCGATCCGCGCCTCGAACCCGACCGCCCGCAGATCACCCGCCAGCAATCCTCCGTCGCCGTCGGCCGCACGCTGAAACTCAGCACGCGTCTCGTTGACTCCATTTTCCAACCCGTCCGCAACGCCGCCGTCCGCGTGAAAGTCACCAGCCCGTCCGGCCAGGTCACGCACTACCTGCCGCGCGACGGACGCGACACGCCCGGTGTTTACGACTACGAAATCCCCCTCACCGAAGCCGGTTCATGGGAGGTCGCCGTCACGCACAAGGACAAGACCGTCACCGAAAAAATCACCGCCGGCACCGGCGCCGAGGAGCTCGACGATCCGCGCGCCAACCTGCCCGCGATGACGTCCTTCGCCACCGCCACCGGCGGACGCGCCTTCGAGGCCGCCGACTCCGCCGCGCTGTTGTCCTCGCTCGATCTCACCCCGCGCCGCGTCACCGAGACGGCCGTGGTCGCTCTCTGGAACCTCCCCCTCGTCATGGTGTTGTTGATCGCTCTCGTCTGTCTCGATTGCTGGCTGCGTAAACGAAGGGGGATGGTCTGATGAACCACGCCTTCCAATCCAGCCTCGACGCCCTCACGCGCGAGATCGCCCGCTTCGGCGGCTTCCGCAAACGCTGGGCCGTCCTCCACGGCCTCGCCCTCGCGGTCCTCGCGCTGCCCGGCACGCTCCTCGTCTGGTTCGCCCTCGACTGGGCGCTCAAGCTCCCCGCCTGGCCGCTCTTCGTTCTCTTCGTCCTCGCCGCCGGCTACGGTCTCGTCACCGCCGCGTTCCGTCTCGGCCGTCCGGTCCTGCGCCGCATCGAAATCCGCCACGAGGCCCAGCTCATCGAATCGCTCCACGGCAAACTCGACAACCAACTCATCGGTTCCCTCGATCTCGGTCACGAAGTCGTGGATACCCAGGCCAAGGGCAAAAACCCCGGCTACTCCGTCGAGTTCGTCGCGCTCCTCATCGAGCAAACCACCGCGCGTCTCTCCGGCCTGCAGGTCGTCACGCTCGTTGACCTGAAGCGCACCAAGCGCCTGCTCGCCGCCGCCGGTGCCGTCACGTTGCTCATCGTGTTGTGCTTCGTCTTCGCGTCCTCCGCGATCAACGACCGCGCCCGCCGTCTTCAGGACGCCTACGCCACCGTCCTCGACACGTTGTTCCCCGTCACGTTCTCCGTCACGCCCGGCGACATCGCCGTCGTCCGCGGACGCCCCGTCGAGCTCGCCGTCACCGTCAAGGGCGCTCGTCGCGCCGATGTCCGCCTGCTCCGCACGGACATCGCCACCAAGAAACCCGAGACCGTCACCACGTCCCTCGTGCTCGACTCGCAGAAACGCGCCTCGCTCACGTTCCCGGCCACCGGCTCGTTCACCTACGTCTTCGAATACGGCGGCCGCACCACGACTCCCCACAAGGTCCTCGTGGACGACCTGCCCGAGATCAACGCGATCAACTACGAGCTCTCCCCGCCCGCCTACACCGGACAACCCGCGCGCACGCTCACCGGACGCCTCCCGCGCATCGCCGGTCTCGCCGGCACGTCCACGCTCGTGAGTTTCGCCGCCACCACCGACCTGCACCCCGACTTGTGCTACGTCGAATGGGCCGACGGCTCCAAACAGGCGCTCTCCGTCAGCGGACGTTTCGCGCACTTCGGCTTCACGCTCGCCAAGCCCGACCGCGCCACGATTCACCTCACGGGTCTTTTGGGCAAAGGCTTCGAGATGGAGCGCCCCGTGAGTTTTGAAATCGCGGTCCAGCCCGACACCCCCCCCGCCGT
>Ga0247813_10001745_pt1 | contig 15917 bp, 13 predicted proteins | sample UWRJL169409C1_FD_180719 | JGI IMG/M metagenome (GOLD analysis project Ga0247813, IMG submission 180719) | Plant litter microbial communities from Arlington Agricultural Research Station in Wisconsin, United States - UWRJ-L169-409C-1 | ecosystem: Environmental > Terrestrial > Plant litter >... | reverse complement strand
AAGTGATTTTGGATTTCTTAACTTGCTAGTTAATAACGCTGCTATTTCAAATGCAGGAAAAACCGGTCAAACGATGGAGGAAATATTGAGTGCGCAAATGCCAAGCATTGCAGCGATCAGCGATATGCGTACTGTTTGGGATACCAATGTATTTGGAACACTTGCCGTAACTCAGGCATTTTTGCCATTATTACAAAAAGCAGCCGCCGCACGTATTGTTACCGTTTCGAGTGCGTTAGGTTCCCTTACTGTAAATTCAGATCCCGCAAACCCTTACCGTAAAGCATTCGATGCGGTTTACGGAGCATCTAAAACTGCGCTCAATGGTATCTTCCTTTCATTGGCAATAGAATTAGAAGGTTCCAACATTAAAGTTCATTTGGTAAGCCCTGGTTTTACTGCTACGGCGCTCAATAATTTTCAAGGAACCGATACCGTAGAGGAAGGCTCTATAGAAGTGATCAGAGTGGCATTAGCTGAAGATCTGCCAACAGGAAGTTTTACAGGTCCTACCAGTTTTACAGGTGCGGATAACAAACTTCCATGGTAATATTTAACAACATTAAAAACCTATGGCGCTCATGTCGTCCTAGGTTTTTTTTATTTAATTTTACAAAAATAGAAACAGCCATCCCATGAAAAAAAAAGCTGAAAAACTCATCCGGTTTATTTCTATATCAGAAAGCCATCAGGCTTTTGGTTTGCCCAAACCACAACATCCCTTGATAAGTCTCATGCATTTCAATGAAAGCCATCCTTTTAATACAGAAATGGCTCCGATTTATGACATTTTAGATTTTTACAAAATCACATTCATTACAAAAAACAGCGGCAGACTTAGGTACGGACAGGATTATTATGATTTTAATGATGGTAGTATGTTATTTTTAGCACCAAACCAATTGGTAGGAACTACGGAGTACAATAGAAATACCTATGCATACCTCCTACTTATTCACCCTGATTTTTTCCTAGGTTATCCGCTGGCACAGAAGATAAAGCAGTACGGATACTTTGCTTATTCAGTCAACGAAGCCCTGCATTTATCAGAGCAGGAAAAAGATATCATCCTTTCTATATACAGTATTATGGAGCAGGAACTCAACAGCCGTGTGGATGAATTTAGCCAGGAAGTAATGATTGCCCAGATTGAACTACTGCTCAGTTATGTCAATCGGTTTTACAAACGCCAGTTCATGACCCGAAAAGCTGTAAATAATGACATTCTTCAAAAAACAGAGGCCATTTTGGATGATTATTATAACAATCAGCAATCTCTTAATCAAGGGATTCCGACGGTTCAATTCCTTTCAGCACAATTAAATCTTTCGCCAGGATACCTAAGTGATGTCCTTCGATTACATATCGGGCAGAATGCACAACAATATATTCATCTAAAACTTGTTGAGAAAGCAAAAGAAAAACTTTCAACCACTGCTTTGTCAGTCAGCGAAATCGCATATGAACTCGGCTTTGAACATCCGCAAAGTTTTAGCAAGCTGTTTAAAAGCAAGACTAAACTATCTCCTGTTGAATTCAGGTCGTCTTTTATCTAAAACAATCTCCGAAACCGTCCCCTATTCAGAATTACGCTCATTACCTGCCTTCATTCTCTACTCATCGGGATGCAATCCAGCCTTTGTTTGTTTTAATGAATCCAAAAGTATGTGTACTCACGCTGTCTGGCATTTGTTTCGTTTCATCCAGGTAATAGCTCCAGAATGGTGTAAAATTACCTCTCTTGACAATATACTTAACATCCGCCCCATTTAGTTCTGGAATTTCATGAATGCTTTCGATTTTATCAAATTGCACTTCGCATGTTTTAAAGCTGCTTTCATACATAAATTCTCCACTATCCCCTTGTTTTCTGGGATGATCATCCTTTTTAGTCATTAACTTTTCCGCTGCTTTTGTGGGCGTAACCCGGAAACGATGATTGATTATTAAAAAACCACCAGTACCCAGATATTTTACATTAAACATTCCCTTCTTCTGCAGTATATAGTAGTAGTCCGGAAGAGAGTCCCATTTAAAAGCAATTAACCCATACTGGATTGTGACAACATCAGTTTGCGGAAACTTCTGGTGCTCTTTAATAATTTCTTCCGCTTTACTTTCAGTAAGATGGTCTTTGCAACTCGTTAAGCTACAGGTTAACAGCAAAGCTGATGCTATTAGAATATAGTTTTTCATAAGGTATATATTTGGTTAAATAAATTTAATAATATTTTTATTACACGTAAAATTTAACCACAAAAAAACCCACAGGCTTGCCAGGCAAGACGCTGTGGGGTGGCAACCGCTACGTTACAGTTCTTTATCCTCGAACAATTTTGCGTCACGGGTATTCTTTTGTACGGCAATCGATGAAAACATGCTTAGGCAGAATGACATAGCGTAAAATCCTTTCTCACTTAAAGCCATATCCGCATTCCAAAGTCCGATCGTCAATAAGACCATTGCCGCAATAGTAGCAAACCAACTGATGCCATAGTAAAGATCCGTAACGGCAAGTCCTTCCGCCCTGTCCCTTACGCTTTTCTGTACAGATATTACAGCGAATAAGCCAAATAATAAAATCGTGAAGTAATATCCTTTTTCATTCAACGCCATACTTGCATTCCATAAGCCGATGCAAAACGCCACCACTCCTGTTAATAAAGCAAACCAGGAGGCACCGATAAAGGCACCAGTCGGTTTAAATGGGTTTCTAATCATATCGCCTTGTTTTACGATCGATGAATTTTCTTTTGTTCTTTCTTGTAGCGGTTCCATATTATTTTGTTTTAGTGATTAATATGAAAGCAAATGTCGGATGTAAAACGGCTCTATAAAAACTAGATAATGAAAATTACTGACGATATAATATTGTAATTATTGTACATTTATAAGACGATATATATCTATATGAATTCAATACAGGAACTGCTCAACCTACTCAATAGCACAGATAAAAAGCTTTTCAGGCAGTTTTTAGACCGGAAAAATAAGCGGACCGATGTGAAAAACCTGCATTTGCTTGATTTGATAGAAACTGATGATTTAAATGGTTTAAACAAACTCTATAAATCAGATAAAAATAAAGACGCATATCATGCTTTACATAAAAGGCTGCAGGATAATCTGCTGCTTTTCTTATCGCAAAAAACGTTTGAAAACAATCATTCTGACACGCATGACGCATTACGGCTACTCGTTGTAGGACGTTTTTTATTAGAAAATGATGTGGTCAAAACAGCGTTTAAATGTTTGAATAAGGCTGAACGTCTGGCTGAGGATTTAGAACAGTTTAATTTGTTGAACGAACTCCTGCAGTTGAAGCTGCAATATGCCCATCTGTCCGGAGCAGAAGATCTTGAAGTCTTGACCGCCCGCTTCCTAAGCAACCAGGTAGATATGCAACGTGAGGCTAAACTCAACCTGGCCTATGCTTTTCTTCGGCAGGAGCTACAGGAGATACATCTGAAAGGAAAGATCGTTAATCTGACAAGCCTGATGATAACGACAATCCGGAAATACAAAATTTCCACACAGGACCTGATGACCTATAAATCCATTTATCAAATTCTTTTCATTGCGAATGAATATGCGGCGATACAGCAGAATTATGGATTGATAGAGGGCTATATCAATCGGACAAATCAATTTATGCAAAACCACGTGGAGAAAAAACAGTCTTATCTTTTTTACCATATATCCATCTTGTATTTCTTGGCAAACTTCCATTTGCGGCGAAATAATTTCACCGGGAGCGTCTCCTATCTCAGGGAAATGATGGATCTAATGGTGTCGGATAGTCGGTATTTTATGGTATTTTATTTACGTCATCAGATAATCTCTGCGCTCAATCTGTTTTTTACAGGTGCTTCGGAGGCAGCAATCGCCATCCTGCGGGAGGAACTATCTAAAACAAAAAATTCGTCTAAATCGGAAGATATTGAGGATATGCGGATATGCCAGACCATGTTTTTAGCGTTGTGTAATGACCGCGGAAGTTTAAAACAGTTAACTTTACTTACACGGACTGATGCCTGGTATGAAAAAAAAATGGGCATGTTATGGACCATTCGAAAAAACCTGATGGAAATTCTGGTCCACGCACAGTTCTCTAATATCGAGCTTGCGGTATCCCGGTTAAACAGTTTCCGGCGAAGATATAAGAAGTACTTGCTGAAAACGTCTGAGCAACGCGTGCTATCATTTCTCAAGCTCGTTGAAAAATACCTGTTAAAACCCGATGTGGTTTCTGCAGTGACGTACAAAAAAGCGGTTTTGGATCATCTGGACAGAGTAGGAAATAAAGACATTTTTACTTTGAGCTTTATCGCCTGGCTGATAGCACGCTGGGAGAAAAAAACAGCTTATCAAGTCGTTTTAAAACTTATTCAGGAGGATAATTTTGAATTATAGGTGGATTTGCAACAAATATCCCATATAGAAATGGTGAAGAGTCGAGTTTCTGTTTCTTCTGTTTGAGGTGCGTCGCTTTATAAAATATGGCTGACGGCAATTTTTTTCTTTTCCAGTCACAATCTAATCGTTTACAGCGATGTCCGTCATTTAAAATTGCTATATTTGATTTAAGTTAATGTTCCTTATAGTCTACTGTTTTGATCTTATATGTCCTGCACATTGCAATGGCTTTGAACAGGCTTTGGATTAGCCATTTTCTATATGTTTTAATACCCCATCATTACCCCCAGGGTATTGCAACCCTATCGCAGCCCTATTTCAAGGGTATCCCAATCCTATTCCAACCCTATCCCAAACCTATCTGAATCTGCCACTCTTTACAGGAACAAACCGAACCCATCCAATATTCAGTAAAATCCAGTTTTGTTAATGATTTGCAAATATTATTGAAGTGTGGTGGCTTAATAATTTTAATGCAGCCGGGATGTATTAAACAAGAATTAATTGACAGAACCTGGAAATGAACTCTCCCTATTTGAGTAAAATAGCGGCGGGTATATTTACAGGAATTCCACACTCATTTATTAATTACATTCCTCAGCGATGTCTGCCACTCTCATCATTTTTGAATTTGACAGTTCAATTTGCACAATTATAATGTAGAAATTAATCTCTAGTCAATTAATCAGAGAGATGCAATATCAAAACAACTTTCCCCAGATACTCCTCTTGTCTTCATTTCCATAGCCATACCCGTAGCCGTATCCATATCCGTAACCAGCCCTGTCCAGTCGTATACCATTCAGCAATACCGCCATGTTAGAAAGTTTTCCCTGATCATATAAAGCCTGTATTTCAGGCAGCTGCCTACGGTCCATCTTTCCTGAACGGATAACAAAAATAGTAAGTTCACTGATGCGGTCTACAATAGATGCGTCTGCGACCAGATTGACCGGTACATTATCTACAATGATGTAATCATACCGTTTCTTTAATTCAATGATCAACTCATCCAGCCGTGTGCTCAACAATAATTCCACCGGGTAAGGCGCAATTAATCCAATCGGAATAACATCAACACCACCGGCCAGTCCTTTATAAATCACCTCATCTACCGATATCTTTGGATCTGCAAGGAAATTGGTTACACCCAAACCTTTTGGTGCATTTACTCTTTCGCTCAGCGTTCCTTTTCGTAGATCCAGATCCAGCAGCAGCACTTTTTTATTCAGGTATTTAAAACTCGAAGCAAGATGAACTGCAGTAAAAGTTTTTCCTGCACCAATATTGAAAGAAGTGAAGGTAATCACACGTCTCTCCTTTCGTGCCCCCATAAAACCAATATTCGTCCGAAGAATACGGAAAGCTTCAGAAGTGGAGTCCCGGCCTTTCTCAGAAATTACAGATTCTCCGGTACGATTATGTTTAAACGCAAAAGGGATCTCACCTAAAAATGGCACAGATATTACATCCTCCACATCTTTACGGTTACGCACCCCAGTATCCACCATCAACAGTAGTAGAAATACAACTGCCGGCAATGTAGCACCGATCCCTACACCCATCATTATTTTTTTTAAACGTATAGGATAAATAGGTGCCGCAGACCCGGAGGCAGGGTCAATAATTCTTATATTATCATCCGTCATTGCCTGGTTTATCGCATTCTCTTCTCTTTTATTCAGAAGATATAAATACAATTCCTCCTTCACTTTTTGCTGGCGTTCCACAGAAAGCATCACCCGTTGTTTTTTAGGTACCTGCAACACTTCACCGCGAGCCTGGCTTTCTTCCTTTATGACATTCCTCTTTTTAATATTCAATCCGGAAATGGTATTATCAACAGCCCTGTCTATATTTCTGCGCATCGCACCCAGTGCTTTTTCAATATCCTGCACCACCGGGTTTGCGGAGCTACTGCCTTCAACCAGCCGGTTTCTTCTTAACAACAATGTATTGTAAACGACAATCTGACTCTCTACAGTTGCATCAACCAGGCCTGTATTATTTGGTATTAGTTCATTCTTTTTGTTTTCATTAACCAGGTACCCACGCATCATTTCAACTAATTTCTGTTCAGTCTCAATTTTCGTTCTCTCTGTCTGATGCTGGCGGCTGTCAGACAAGTACATCTCTCCCGCAACATTGACATCTACCCCCTGATTTGATGTTTTTAAACGTTCTATATTTGATTCCACTGATCCCAGTTCACTTTCAATGATCTTTAAGCGTTCACGGATAAAATCAGCAGTATTGATGGCAATTTTGTTTTTATCATCAATTGAAATCTCATTGTATACGATGATCAGGGTAGTGATCAAATCTGCCGCACGTTCCGGCGCACTGTCAGTTACTGTAATTTGTAACAAGGAAGCATCCTCTTCCATCTGTTTAATCACCAGGTTACTCATAAAGTAATCAACCATGTAATTCTGTGCGTATTTCACCACTTTAATGTCCACATCGTAAGCTGCCTTGGTATAGTTCAAGCCCGGTGTGATCATGAGGCGGCCAAAAGGTGTATTCACTTCTTTATTCAGTGCCACCTTGATGCTGGCACCGGTTTTTTCATTATTCCACTTTTTTACCACTACATGCTGTGCATCCACAGGCACTAAGGTAAAAAAATAGCTATCGTCAGCTGATTTCCCGAACACCTTCACCTGCACCGGCGAATTTTTATACATTTCCTGATCACGCAAACCCTTCCGAACTGAATAGCTGATATCTGCTCCTATGCGATTGATCGTTTGCCGCATCAATTCTTTAGAGCGCAACTGCAAGATCTCGCCCGCCACACTTACTGAATTTAAAGCTGAATTGGTTCTCGTGAAGCGCGCAGTTGCCGGCGTATTAACTGGTGTTTTAATCATCACGGTTTCCGACCGGCTGTACATGAAGGCCGACTTGCTGTATTGATACAGGTAATAACCGCCAAATACCAGAATCGATAACAGAAACCATTTCCATTGATATAACAGGTATTGTAATATATCTAAAACGTTCAGGGACTTTTCCTCTTTCGCTTTGGGCATCTGGTTGATTTTATACGAAGTGTCCATCATCGGTTATTTAAGGAGGTTAAGTATAGTAAATATGGTTGCGACCAGACCGATCCCGGTACTGATGTACCGCCAGTTATTTTGCACTTTTGGCGTCATCTGCGCATCTTTAGGTTCGATATAAACAATATCATTTTGCTGCAGATAAAAGGTGGGCGAATTAAAAATCTCCTTCGACTGGATATCGTTAATAACCATTCTTCGTTCTCCGTTCTCTTCACGGATAACTGTGATTCTATCCGCAGCTGCATTTACCGTCAGACCTCCCGATCGTGATATCGCTTCAAGCAGTGTAATCCTGGCATCTGTAACATTTAATACGCCTACTTTATTCACCTCTCCCATCATGTTGATCTTCAGGTTCAACAACTCTATTTTGATCATCGGATCATTAATTAATTTTCCATCAACCAATTTTTGTTTAATCAAATTTTTCACATCGTTGATCGTCCGTCCTTCTATTAGCAATGAACCAATGATTGGAAATTCAATCTCCCCGTTGTGATCTACCAGATATCCTTGCGTATCTCTTGAAGAAGAGGGCCCGACCGGTACATTTCCCTGCTCATCGAGCTGGTAAGTCGCTATCCCCTGGTTAAAAGGTATCGCCAGTTCCGGATTTTTGGCACCCACAACAATACTTAACCGGTCGTTTTTCTGAATGCGTAAAGCAGGTGGTACCATAGCATTATACGCAGTGTTAGGTACCATGTCATTTACATACACTACCTTTTTACTGACAACACATGAGTTTAACAGCAGCATCCAGCCGACAAAGAAAACAGGTAAACATCTTTTCATATATATTATAAGTCATGAGCCGCCTGCTTAGGCAGAATTCCGCTCGGTTTTATATAGGTTAGTTAGTTGTAAAATCTCATGGTGACAAAGACGGGCTGCCGCACGATCTGGCAAACAAGCCAGTTCGGCGACTAAAACCTTGTTTACGATGGCTTCAACAGTATCGGTCATTTTGGTAAAAAGGATTTTATTCCAGCGGATGGCGGTACAGCTTGGCAAAATCCCGATAAACGCATCCATTCCCTGTTTCATCAATAGTTTATTATCTGTTGCCTGTTTAAGTCTTACAAAAGCTTGTACAGGCACTTTTAAGCGCTTGTAGCAGTCGGTTTTCCCACTCCAGGGCGTGCCATAAGCATAGATGTGTCCATCATCTTCCAGACGGATTGCGGGGTTATCATCGTTCAGTAATTCTGCACCTTCAACATGCTCGAGCCAAAGCCTGCTGTGCGTACTCTTGCCGGTTCCGCTTTTGCCTAAAAAAGCATACCCTTTTCCATTACACGCAACAACAGAAGCATGTATTAGAATAGCGTGGTGCAACAGGCAGGTTTGTCCGAAAGCGACCATCATCAGCCAGCTTAAACCACAATATAACATTGGCTTAACTGTTTGCATATGTATCACCGACCGGCTAAAATCTTTATTGCTTTTCATCATCCACAGGTCGCCCCCCAGCTCACTCTTGATAATCGTGATATAACAATCTTCCTGTTCGTAAAAACGAAAATGCTCCCCCCATACAGCGGATACATCACTCCTCAACTTTCCCCGGTTTTCCTGCGTAATCGATGTACAAAAAAGAATTTCAACCGAACATACGCTTTGTTGACGGTCAGCATTTTCTACAGAAAAAGGTTCAAAAGAGGGTAGCATTTCCTCCCGTTTAGGTCCAGCAGGAAAAACCAGGTCCAGCAACAGTCCGGCGATGCTATAAAATTCTTGTTGTTGAGTATGCTGCAAATTCTTCCGTTTATTAGTTAATATATATGGTCTGTTTACAACTTTCAGCCAGGGCAAAATCATGCGTAACAAAGATGCAGATCTTGCTCTCGCCCTCCTGAAACAGCCTTTCTGTCAGTTGCAAAGCAGTTTCTTTATCTAAAGCAGAGGTGATTTCATCAAAGAGCCAGATATCACATTCACGCATCATTGCGCGTGCAATGGCAATACGCTGTGCCTGTCCTTCGGACAAGCCATGCCCGGATTCGCCCACCAAAGTATCCAATCCCTGCGGCAGCTGGTATACAAATTCAGCGCAGGCCAGCCATAAGGCATACTGAATGCGGTTTTCATCCGCAACCACACTTGTAACCAGTAAATTTTCCCTGATGGTCCCGCTAAATAGCGTATTTCCCTGCGGCACATAGGCAAAATTGACACGGTGCCCGGCATTCAGTTCATATTTCTGATGTTCGTCCGCCAGCCATATGCGCCCGCTTTCAGCTTCTAGCAGGGCGAGTAACAAGCGCATTAAAGTGGTCTTTCCCTTACCACTTGAACCAATAATGGCGGTTGGTTGAGCCAGTTTCACCTCCATATTTAATCCGTCAATAACCCTTTGATTTTCATATTTGAAAGTCAAATCTTCAAGACAAACTTTTTTAAGGCCTCCAATTTTATTTGCTTTAACATGCCGTTCTCTTTCTCCGGCAACCAGCTCCATCAGTCTGTCCAATGAAGTTCTGAACCTGATAAATAAAGGGGCAAACCCGGATAATGTCAGTATTGGCGCCTGGATCCGTCCAACCAGCTGCAAAAAAGCAGTCATTGTACCAAACGATATTTGTCCGGCGTGCAAGCGGTTCACTCCCCATATAAATGTGAGTAAATACCCGATATTGATGGTAAACTTCATAGCCACCTGTGTGAAGGTGGAAAAGTTTAACTGTTCTGTTTTAAGCTGATTAATCGAATGGAGGCTCTGTTCCAGCTTCTCACTTCTTCCTGACAGTAAATCCATGGCACGGATTAACATCCTGAACCTCAGGTTTTCCTGCAAAATCTTCCAGAATACACTTTCTTCATGTTTCACTTCCCTGCTTAACCTTCTCATCTTTTTGTAATAGATTTTAGAGAAGGCGAAGAGCGGCGTAATGGCTAGGATAATAAAAGCCAGCATAGGGTCCATGCTCCACAGAAACACAAACGATGCGATCAGCTTGATCAATGTTAGCATAAATGAGATTCCCGAATAGGCTACCATACCGACCACCTCATTACAATCCGAATGAATCCGCAGCTGAATATCACCCGAGTGCCAGTCCTTCACCACCTTCCAGACCGACATCATTTGCAGCTCAATCATTTCATATTGCAACTGCAGGCCCATCTTTAAGCGCGTATGTTCATTTAGCCAGCCGGAAAAACTACGGAGAACTACAGCAAGAAGTACGCTGACTACCACTAGTACCAAAATCACCTGCAAATTGTCTCCGGAAGGCCTCATAGCAATATCAATTGCGCGTTTAGACCAAAAAACAAATAACAGCGAAAGAATAATTGCCAGAAATTCCAGCACGAAATAAGTCACCAATGCTAATCGATGTCCTTTAGTCATAGACCAGGTCCAGTACGTCTGATTTGACATTGTTGAATTCATCAATGATTCCCCCCGAATTTTGAATAGACTTGTACCAGTGGGAAACTCATCGCTTCCATCGGTGCAAATTTAAAGTACCTGCTCATGTTGGACCAGATTCTGCGTGACTGCTGGGTGGCGGGCGATTGAAGGTTTCCCAAGCCCTGTGCTAATTGCGGATAGTAAAAACCGAAGTTGCCCGACAGCCAGATTTCGTCCATCATCCAATCCGCATCTGTATCCTGTGGAACCGCAAAAGGCAAGGATTCCAGCTGCATGCCAATATATTTGACCAGCACAAAGTGTAACAGGTTTACCCATTTCAGAATCCCTAATTTTTTGTAAACCTGTTTCAGCTCCTCCCCATCTATATTTAACCGGTAAGTATGGTAAACCCGGGCTGCATCACACAGCTGTCTTAAACCTACACCAAAGGCTAACAGGTGTTTCAGAATATGCACGTTTACCTGTATGATCATCAATAAAGGCGCTGGTAAAAGGAGGGTTTCCCCTTCAAACTCCTGTTTGAACTTTTGGCTTTGCATTTGCTTCTGCAAACGGTTTAGCAGCAGATAACTTAACGGATTATGGATATCAAACATCCGTTGGTGGTGTTCTGTAACAATGCCTTTCCACAAGTAAGCTGTACTGAAGCCAGCGGTATAGGAAACACCAATCCCACTTTTGCGTACGATTTCATTTGCTTTCTGGTAATCCTTTTTTTGTTCGAAATACCAATCTATATCGCCGCATACCCGGTGATCCGGAATAGCGTAACAGGCAGCAACACCCTGGCCTTTAAGTAGAACAGGATAAAATCCCTGTCTGTTAAATACACCCAGTTGTTCCTTAATACAAATATTCATTTGCCTATTGTGCCGTTCAATCTGATCAATCTTTACGGCCCACTTCAGCAACAAATTTCTGGGGGGCAGCAAATCATGAGGTAATTGCTGCAGACCATCAAATACAATCCCCTCAATCGTATGCCGCTGGGCATAAGAATAGAGTTCTGCCCATTGGGAGGGTGACAAAGGAAAGACTTTCAGCACCTTTTCATTGTCCCACAAACCCAGCCTGAGCAACGTCAGTAAAGCGATCCGTATCTTTTTATCCTGCATCTGTATCTTTGTTCAGCAACCCGTTTTTTTCAAAATTTTCTATCAGCCTCTGCGCATCACCTGCTGCCTGTGCATGCGGTATATTGTACGCCGAACTTAACAACTCCACCACAGTTTCGCTGGTGAACGACTGACCCGCTAACTTTTCCCACAGCCAGGCTGCAGAATCATTCAGCGTGAAAACCTTTGACAGGTCGACCATTTCCTGCCCGGGATCAACTATAATATGATCATCTCCTACATGCCTCAATACCAAGTCTTCTTTTAATTTCATAGTGCATTTTTTAAAAATCATTCTCACACAACTTCCTGATCACCCTGCGAAAGGGTCTTATTAAATACCATGCTTGCCCCAGGTACCGTCTCCATCTTTGAGTTAACTTAACCGCTGTTTTACTGCGGTTTACACTGGTTACTGTGGCCACCACATCAGCACAACTAACCAGCTCCCTAGCTACAAGATTGTTGTCACCAGCCAGCCAAATCTTTGCGTTATCATACTTTACTACACGGTGCAACACCATCTGACCGTTCAGTTGTGCCAATACAATCAGCCCTTTCTTCAGCTCCTTCAATTTAAAAGGTTTTAGTATTACGGTATCATCTTCTTTTAAAAAGGGACGCATACTGTTTCCTTTTATACGGATGGTAACGTCTTTCCCTAGCCCTATATAATCCAATACCTGCTCAAAAAGCAACTTATTCGGCATCGTAATTTTATCTTTTCGCTGCAATGGTTTCTCTTAATTTTTAATTAAAATAGGGAATTAATAGAATAGATTGATACTTCAGCAGCCGTATAAGGCCATTCATTTTGTTCATTAATCAGGAGAATCTATCATATAACTGCAAACATTTGTTTATCATTCTGTTGCGTGTAAATAACTGCTGGTAACGGTGCTGACTTCCGGCAGACAGTTTTGCATAGTTTTCATCGTTTTCAGTGATATGACGAATCGCATCCGCCAGTGCGCTGGGATTTTCTATTTCTACGATTAAGCCAGACTCACCATCTGCATTCACCCAACTTACACCAGATCCGGGTATATCAGTGGATATGATCGGTTTAGCACAAGACATCGCTTCGATCTGTACAATGGCAAAAGCTTCAGTTTTCAAAATTGAACTGAGGCAAAAAATATCGCAGGCACCATAATAATCAGCCAGCTCTTCATCCGATACAAATCCGATCAGTTCAACCCGGTCCTGAACGCCCAACTGTATTATTAATTCCTGCAACTCTTCTTTTAACGGTCCCTTTCCTCCAATCACGATCTGGTGTTTTGTATCCAAATGCCGTGCTGCCTCGATCAGGTGTTTATAACCTTTGTACTCCACTAATCTGCCGACGGATAAAATCAGTTTTTTTCCCTGATATTTCTGCCGGATCAGCCGCACATTCGCAGCATCCGGATGCATAGGGTCTACACCAATAGGAATATAATCTACTTTATGCTGCACCTTACTTAAAAAAGGTGATTGTTCCACATAGACAGGTGTAGTTCCGGTAATTAAATTCGCCCGTTTAATCAACCATTCCTGCAAAGGCCCGTAAAGCTTAAGCAACATTTTTTGCTTGAGGATATCACTATGCCACTGCAAAATAACCTTGCCCTTATATCCCGAGAGAAAAAGCGCCAGGCTGGCCATCGGGTCAGGATGATGAATATGGATAATATCATAATCCTTTGCAATCCGTCGCAGTATTACAATCATCTTCGGCGCAATCATCGTTGCGGCAAACTTGATCTGCGTAGGTATGGCGATCACCTTAGCGTATTGATTGATGGTCAGAACCCCTCCAGGGTGATCTTCAGTAGTCGCACACAGCATATCACAGTGTACATTCCGGGCGGCAAGACCGAGCATCATATCATACATGACCTTTTCTACGCCCCCTCTGATGGGATAAAATTTACCGATTTGAAGTATTTTCATGTTCTGATGTTTTTGGTTCCCCATGGTTATGATTGTAATAGAATGTGGAATAGTTCATTCCAGGAATGCGCAGCTGGTTGTTCGATCGGCTGCTGAGCCACGGTCTGCAAAAACGAAGTGTCGCCCTCAACCAGTCGCCTCATCTGCGCCGCCAAAATATCCGGCCTGTCCGGATCAAAAAAAGCAACATGCGTATTACCCCCGGCAGTTTCATAAGCATATGGCAGGTCCGCCACCAACATCGGTTTTCGAAAAGTTGAAAACTCCGAAATTGGCAGACCCCATGTTTCTACCTTAGATGGAAAAATGAGGCAATCACAGATCGTATAATATCCAAATAACGACGCCCTATCCAGAAAACCCACAAAGTTCAAAGCAGATAAATGCCCCCAGTTTTTTACCAGCCATCTGGCATACTTATTTTCTTTTCCTTCTACCGTTAAGTACACCTTGAAATTTGATAGCCCCTCCTGCTTCAGCATTTCGACTGCCTGGCAAATACATTCAAAATTTTTATGACTATTTGGAGAGCCGGCGTATATAAACGCATATTCTTCACCTTCCTTTTGTTGGTTGTTGCTGATGACCCTGTCTAAATCAGCTTCGGGCACAGCCACTACGATTTTATCAGCAGATAAATAAAACAACCGTTTGAAAGCATCTTTCAGCCATTGCTGCTGTACGATAATCATATCGTTTTGATGTATGTTTTTTTGATAAATAAACCTGGAGAACAAAGCAAAAAGCACAATTTTAGGTGTTAAAAACCATTCCCTCCATTTCCAGCGATAAAAGGGAAAAGGATTATGGCAATACACTGCTCTTCTTTCCGCTACAACGTCAGGAGTTGTATCATGGAGCGATAACCAAAGGTGGACAGGACCAAGTTGCTTAGAAATTTTCCTGACCGATACATATTCAAACCAAAGCCGGTTTATCCACCACTTTTTTGGCCATTGTGTTTCAATGTATGCTATGTTTGGATAATCAGCCAATTCCTGTTGATACACTAAAGCCACTATGCGGTAATTCCCACTATTGGCCAGGACAGAAAGATGGCGCAAACAATCCCGCAAGATTGTCAGGGTACCTCCAGTTGTAAGGTTTACAGCTGAAACTACAATTGTTTTTTTTGGCGATAGCATATTAGACATTTGATGTTAGTTGTTTACCAGTTAGTTGGCTGAAGAGCGTCAGCCATTGCTGCATGATGAAATCTTCAGCATAATTCGCCGATAGCGTTAGAGATGCCTTACCCATTTGTTGCCTTAAAACAGCATCATCCATTAAATTAATTAGTTTGCCGGCCATTCCCTGCTGATCTCCTTCCGCAAGCAGAAAACCATTTCCTGCATCCTTAATAATATCTGCCGGACCGCATTTGCAGGCATAAGCTACCAGGGGCAGGCCGCATGCCTGTCCTTCCAGAAGCGCCATTGGCAAACCTTCGTAACGGGACGTCATAGCCAGGACAGCACTTGCCAGATACTCCTTTTCAATATCATTTACCGGAGCGCATAACCGTATAACTTCCTGCAGCCCCAGGTTTTCTATCAAGGTCTGCAACTCTGCTTTTAGCGGACCTTGTCCGAAAATATCCAGCGACCAGTCCGGATGAACTTTGTTCACCTGTTTCCAGATGTGTATCAGTTCGTCAAATCCTTTTTGATAATCATACCGGCCCACAGCAATAACCCGTCTGGCTGTTAAACCAGCTACCCCCATCGGCTTAAAACTATTTGCATTAGGAATCACCTGTAGATTTGCCAGATTACCCCAGTATAACTTATCTTCCTTCGTTAACACCACAAACTGATCATAGCGCTGCACGATATACCAATCCTGGTTACTTCGAAACCGGTCTGCCCATCCCCATAATCCTGTATGTGCATATTGCAGTCGTTTATAACGTGAAAAATGAATTTCCACCACCTTTTTACTCCCGTCCTTTAATTTATACAAGAATGAAACTTCGGGCTCAAACATCGATATCACCAC
>Ga0247813_10001744_pt1 | contig 15918 bp, 15 predicted proteins | sample UWRJL169409C1_FD_180719 | JGI IMG/M metagenome (GOLD analysis project Ga0247813, IMG submission 180719) | Plant litter microbial communities from Arlington Agricultural Research Station in Wisconsin, United States - UWRJ-L169-409C-1 | ecosystem: Environmental > Terrestrial > Plant litter >... | reverse complement strand
TCGCTTCCTGTAAATCCTTGAACAATTATTTTGGAATCTTTATTAACTAAAACACTCATGATATATATTTTATGTAGTTTTTAAAATTGTGTTGCAAAAATAAGGTTTTGTAATCTATTTTAACCTTTTTGTCATCAAAAAAATTAAGAAAATTGACTCATTTGATAACCACGATAAAGTTTGTCATCTTTAATTTGCCAAATTGTAGCAAAATGAGCGAGTAACATTTCTTCTCTTGGATTTTCAATCGTTTTTACAAAATGTGAATAACGCACTGAAACTAAATCATCTTCGGCAATAATATGACTTATTCTAACTTTCGAGCGTACATAAGCACGACTCAATTCGTTTGCCATTTCTATCACTGCGTCGTAATCCATATGAATTAGTCCTTTAGTACTATTCCACTCGACAATAACATCAGGATGCAAATAAGTCTTAAAAACTTCACTATCAATTAAGGCATCCGACTTGTAAAATTTTTGAACAAATTCTTTTATAGACATATTACTTCAATTTATTTAGAATTTCAGGAATCTTTTTGATATTGGCTAATTGTTTTAACTTTTCTCTTGATTCTTCTATTGGAGTTCCAAAATAAGATTTTCCGCCTTCAACTGATTTAGTAACACCAGTTTGTCCCATGATAACTGCCTTTGCGCCTATAATTATGCCGCTTGTTGTACCTACTTGTCCCCAAATAGTAACTTCATCTTCAATAATAACACAGCCGGCAATACCGGTTTGAGAAGCAATTAAACATTTTTTTCCTATAACAGAATCATGTCCTACATGAACCTGATTGTCAATTTTAGTTCCTTCACCGATGGTTGTATCTCCAGTAACTCCTTTGTCGATTGTACAAAGCGCACCAATTCCAACATTATTTTCAATTACTACCCTGCCACCAGAAATTAACTGATCAAAACCATCCGGACGCTTTTTGTAATAAAAAGCATCGGCACCTAAAATGGTTCCTGCATGAATGATAACATTGTCACCAATTACAGTATGGTCGTAGATTGAAACATTAGAATGTATCAAACAATTTTTACCAATTGTAACATGATTTCCAATAAATGAATTTGGCTGAATAACAGTTCCTTCTCCAATTTTTGCAGATGCAGAAATAGCTACATTGGCAAATTGAAAAGGTTTAAAATGTCTGGTTAAAGTATTAAAATCTCTGAAAGGATCATCAGAAATTAGAAGTGCTTTACCTTCAGGGCAGTCTACTTTTTTATTAATTAAAACAATAGTCGCTGCAGATTGTAAAGCTTTATCATAATATTTAGGATGGTCAACAAACACAATATCGCCAGGCTCTACAACATGTATTTCGTTCATACCTAAAACCGGAAAGTCTTGGTCTCCTATAAATTCGCAGTCAAGCAAATTTGCAATTTCTCTTAAAGAGTGAACTTTTGGAAATTTCATATATTTATTTCGTTTTTAGTCTCAGTTTTCAGTCTCAGTTTTCAATCAACAAACTGAAAAACTGTGACTGAAAACTGAAAACTTTTAAAAACTACTCTTTTACACGCTCCATATAAGAACCTGAAGCAGTATCAATTTTAATTTTATCACCTTCATTGATGAATAAAGGTACATTTACATTTGCTCCAGTTTCTACCGTAGCAGATTTAGTTGCATTTGTAGCAGTATTTCCTTTTACCCCTGGTTCGGCATAAGTAACTTCAAGAATCACAGAAGATGGCATATCTACTGATAAAGGCAAATCAGTTTCAGTATTTACCTGAACCATTACACTTGTACCTTCTTTTAATAATCCTGGAGCATCCAAAATATTTTTATTTAAAGAGATTTGCTCGTATGATTCTGTATTCATAAAATGAAATTCATCTCCTTCAGCATATAAAAACTGGTAATTATGCGTTTCTACACGCACATCGTCAATTTTATGTCCAGCAGAAAATGTATTATCTAATACTCTTCCTGTAGTTAAACTTCTTAATTTTGTTCTTACGAAAGCAGGCCCTTTTCCAGGTTTTACGTGAAGAAATTCAACAATTTTATAAATATCGTGATTGAATTTAATACACAATCCGTTTCTAATATCTGATGTAGACGCCATTTTGTTCTTGTTTTATTTAGTATTTTGTTTAATCGCTAAATCGCTTATCTGTTCTCGACTTAACGAATAACAAATAAACGATTAAACTTTTATTTAATAATTTCCTGAATAACCTTTCATAATTCCTCTTGATGAATTTCTGATAAAATCTAAAATTTCATCACGCTCAGGAGTAGCTTCCATTTCTGCCTCTATAATACTCAAGGCTTGGGTTGTATTGTAATTTTTTTGGTATAAAATTCTGTAAATTTCCTGAATTTCTCTAATTTTTTCTGTACTAAATCCTCTTCTTCTTAAACCAACCGAATTTATACCTACATATGATAAAGGCTCTTTTGCTGCTTTTGTGTATGGCGGAACATCTTTTCTTACCAAAGATCCTCCAGAAATCATGGCATGATCTCCAATATGAATAAACTGGTGAATCGCTGCTAAACCTCCAATTACGGCGTGATTTCCAACTACCACGTGACCTGCAAGAGCCACACCATTTACTATAATAGCATTGTTTCCAATTTCGCAATCGTGTGCAATGTGTGCATAGGCCATAACTAAGCAGTTGTTACCCAAAATAGTTTGCCCTGAAGCAACTGTACCTCTGTTTATAGTAACACATTCTCTGATCGTACAATTATCACCAATTATAGCCAAAGAATCTTCTCCACCAAATTTTAAATCTTGCGGCACCGCAGAAATAACAGCTCCGGGAAAAATATTGCAATTTTTACCAATACGAGCGCCTTCCATAATGGTTACATTTGAACCAATCCAGGTACCATCACCAATAACAACATTATTGTGAATTGTTGTAAAAGGCTCAATTACAACATTTTTAGCGATTTTAGCGCCAGGATGAACATATGCTAATGGTTGATTCATCTGTATCTTTTATATTTTAAATTAAAATAATCTAATTTGGGCAACAAACGTAAACAATAAAAATGACTTATTTATTATTGTTTTCTTGCAATTTGAGCCATTAATTCCGCCTCTGTTACTAATTTGCCATTTGCGTAAGCATTTGCCTGCATGTGACAAATTCCTCTACGGATAGGAGAAATTAATTCGCATTTAAAAATTAAGGTATCACCGGGTAATACTTTATGTTTGAATTTAACATTATCTATTTTCATAAAATAAGTTAAATAATTTTCCGGATCAGGGACAGTGCTCAAAACCAATATACCTCCTGTTTGTGCCATTGCTTCAACGATTAGAACTCCAGGCATAACTGGTGCTTCAGGAAAATGTCCAACGAAGAAATTCTCATTCATCGTTACATTTTTCATTCCCACAACATGACTGTCAGACATTTCAATAATTCTGTCAATCAACAAAAATGGAGGTCTGTGTGGCAAAACAGCCATGATTTTATGAATATCCATTAAAGGTTCCAGATTTAAATCATAAACAGGAACGTGATTTCTTTGCTCAATTTTGATAATCTTCGCCATTTTTTTGGCAAATTGAGTATTAACGTAATGTCCAGGTTTATTGGCAATGATTTTTCCCTGAATTCTAACACCAATTAAAGATAAATCTCCAACAACATCTAGTAATTTGTGTCTTGCAGCTTCGTTTGGATAATGTAAGGTAAGGTTATCTAAAACTCCGTTTGGTTTAACTGAAATTTTATCTTTACCAAAGGCTTTCTTTAAATTTTCCATTGTAGATTCAGATATTTCTTTGTCTACATATACAATAGCATTATTTAAATCTCCACCTTTAATTAATCCATTTTCTAATAATGATTCTAATTCATGAAGAAAGCTAAAAGTTCTTGAATTTGCAATTTCATCTTTAAAATCGGCAATACTTTTCATTGTAGCATTTTGTGTACCTAAAACTTTAGTACCAAAATCAACCATTGCAGTAACCTGATAATCATCGCTAGGCATAACTAAAATCTCGCTTCCGGTAGTTTCATCAGTAAAAGAGATAACTTCTTTTACAACATAAACGTTACGTTTAGCGCTTTGCTCTTCAATTTGTGCTCTTTCGATTGCTTCAACAAAATATTTTGAAGAACCATCCATAATAGGAAGTTCAGAAGCATTTAATTCTATGATAACATTATCCAGATCACATCCAACCAATGCAGCTAAAACATGCTCCGGTGTTTGAATTTTTACACCTAATTTTTCTAAATTGGTACCTCTTTGCGTATTAACAACATAATTAGCATCAGCCTCAATGACTGGTTGACCTTGCAAATCTACTCTTACAAAAGTGAAACCATTATTAATTGGAGCCGGTTTAAAAGTCATTGTAACTTCTTTTCCAGTATGTAATCCAACTCCTGTTAGCGAAATTTCATTTTTGATGGTCTTCTGTTTAACCATTATTTCCATTTTTTGGGTTTATTATTTGTTTTTTTAATTCGTCCAGTTCGGCAACAATTTTAGGTAAGTTCTTGAAATGAACATATGATTTGTTAAAATCACCATATCCAAGCGATGGAGATCCTTGCAAAATCTCATCATCTTTGATGTTTCTTGCAACTCCTGACTGCGCCTGAAGTCTAACATTATTACCTATAATTAAGTGGCCTGCGATACCAACCTGCCCTCCAATCATACAGTTTTCGCCTATTTTTGTAGAACCCGCAACACCTGATTGCGCAGCAATTACTGTGTTTTTACCAATTTCTACATTATGCGCAATCTGAATTTGATTGTCTAATTTAACTCCATTTCTAATAATTGTAGAACCTAGAGTTGCTCTGTCAATTGTAGTATTTGCACCAATATCTACATTATCTTCTATAATTACATTACCAATTTGCGGTACTTTACTATAAACCCCTTCATCATTTGGTACAAAACCAAAACCATCTGCGCCTATAATAGTTCCTGAATGTATGGTGCAATTATTACCAATTATGGTTTCAGAATAAATTTTGGCGCCTGCAAAAATATATACATTATCTCCAATAACAACATTATCTCCAATAAAACTGTTTGGATATATCTTTACATTATTTCCTAAAACCACGTTTTGACCAATGTAGCTAAAGCTTCCCAAGTACAGATTTTCTCCATATTTAGTTCCTTCAGACATAAAAGATTGCGCTTCAATTCCGTTTTTGTTCAGTTTTACCTGATTATAAAACTCTAAAAGTTTAGAAAAAGAGGCATACGCATCTTCAACTTTTATTAATGTTGTAGTGATTTCGGCTTCTGGTACAAACGTATCATTAACAATCGTTACGCTTGCTTTTGTAGTATATATGTAGTTGATATATTTTGGGTTAGCCAAAAAAGTAAGTGATCCCTCCTCACCTTCTTCAATTTTAGAAAGTCGAGAAACTTCTGCATTGGGATTTCCAACAACTTCTCCTTCTAAAATTCCTGCTATTTGTTCTGCTGTAAATTTCATTGCGACAAAAATATAAAAAATAGATTTTAAATGTTAATTTTATATAAGTTGTTTTGGAAAACAGATATAATATTTTGTAACCAACTTAGATAACGATTTCAAATTCAACTGATCAGACGCTTCAACAACATCCTCAATTGTCTTATCTTTTTTCAAAATTCGTATAGGTTCCGCCTCTTTACTGTAAGCCTGGTTTTTTATTTTACCTCTAAAGATAAAATATCCGGCGTCTACAGCAGAAATATGATGTTCCTCTGCAAATTCCTCCTTTAAAGATTGAGATTCTTCCATCGGAATCTTTTCCGCACTCAGCTTAATCTTCAATAAATCTCTATTAATAAGCATTTTACTTAAGGTCGAAAGTATAAAATCATCTTGCTTTTGCCAGGCTTTTAAGGCGCTTATAATGTCAAAATCATCCAATTGCGAAAATAGATCCAGCTTTTCGGCATCAAAATTTTCGAGTGTAATTTTGTTTTTCATGAAATACAAAAGTGGTTCACTGCAAGGCAAATTCACTCCCTTTAAAGTAAGTTCTTTGGCTCTTTTTAAAACTTTCATTAAAATTAATTCGGCTACCAGACTTGTTTTATGCAAATAGGCCTGCCAATACATTAAACGTCTGGATAACAAGAACTTTTCAACAGAATAAATTCCTTTTTCTTCAATGACCAAAATGCCGTCAACTACATTCATCATCTGAATCAATCGCTCAGAGTTTACATTTCCTTCTGCAACACCTGTATAAAAACTATCACGTTTTAAATAATCCATTCGATCCATATCTAGCTGACTAGAAATCAGTTGCAACATAAATTTTCTATGATATTCTCCTTTAAAAACCTGAATTGCCAAGCTCAGTTTCCCTTCGAACTCATCATTTAACTGATTCATAAACAATAAGGAAATGGCCTCATGATTTACATCTTCTACAATACTTTTTTCCATGGCATGAGAAAAAGGTCCGTGACCAATATCGTGCAGCAAAATAGCAACATATAATGCACATTCTTCTTCCTGAGAAATAGCAACTCCTTTAAAACGAAGTGTTTCTACAGCTTTTTGCATCAGATGCATGCAACCTAAAGCATGATGAAAACGGGTATGATTGGCTCCGGGATATACTAAATATGAAAGTCCCATTTGAGAAATACGGCGCAAACGCTGAAAATACGGATGCTGAATTAAATCGTAAATAAGCTCATTTGGGATGGAAATAAACCCATAAATGGGATCATTAAATATTTTTAATTTATTTATTTGGGTCACTATCTGTTTTTTTTTGGTCAACAAATATAAGTAATTAACTATAAAGACCTTTGGCTTTTTAACTTAAAATATTGCGATTTCAGAGGATTAATTTCCTCAATCTAAATCGAACTAAAATTAATTTTGAAAAAAAACTGAATTTGTTATTCTGAATTTTATACTATTTTTAATACTTTTTAAGTTCTATAACTTTAAATTGCATTAAAATTAATTTGTTTATGGATAAGATAAAAATACTTTGGGTCGATGACGAAATCGATCTTTTAAAGCCACATATATTATTTCTTGAAAAGAAGAATTACGAAGTAACAACGTCTAATAACGGTCTGGACGCCATTACTTTGTTTGAAGAAGATAATTTTGATATTGTTTTCTTAGATGAAAATATGCCCGGAATGAGCGGCCTTGAAACACTTTCTGAAATGAAAGAAAAAAAGTCGGCCATACCAATGATTATGATTACAAAAAGCGAGGAAGAATACATAATGGAAGAAGCCATTGGTTCTAAAATCGCTGATTATTTAATAAAACCTGTGAATCCAAATCAGATTTTATTGAGTCTGAAAAAAAATCTGGATCATTCCAGATTAATTTCAGAAAAAACCACTTTGGATTATCAAAAGGAATTTAGAAAAATCTCTATGGAATTAGCAATGGTTAATTCATATGAAGACTGGGTTGAGTTGTATAAGAAATTGATTTTCTGGGAACTGGAACTTGAAAACATCAATGACCAGGGAATGATTGAAATTCTTGAATCTCAAAAAGTTGAAGCTAATTCGCAATTCGGAAAATATATCGAAAGAAATTATGAAGATTGGTTTGCCCCAAAAGCAGATAAACCAATTCAATCTCATACCTTATTTAAAGAACTAGTTGTTCCTGAAATTAAAAAGAAAGACAAACCCGTTTTATTTGTTGTAATTGATAATTTACGTTACGATCAATGGAAATCTTTTGAAACTGTAGTTGCAAATTACTATAAATTAGAAAAAGAGGTTCCCTATTTCTCCATCCTTCCAACAGCAACGCAATATGCCAGAAATGCTATTTTCTCAGGTTTACTGCCTGTGGATATGGAAAAAAAACATCCTGAATATTGGAAAAATGACGTGGAAGACGGAGGCAAAAACCTTTATGAAGCTGAATTTTTATCTGCACAACTAAAGCGTTTAGGTTTAGATATTAAGGAGGACTATTTTAAAATTACCAATTATGCCAGTGGAAAAAAATTAGCTGAAAACTTTAAAGCTTTAAAGGGAAACGACTTAGTAACAGTCGTATACAATTTTGTTGATATGCTATCGCATGCCAAAACAGAAATGGATGTTGTAAAAGAACTTGCATCAGACGATAAAGCATATCGCTCTCTAACATTGAGCTGGTTTAAAAATTCACCATTACTTGAAATTATTCAGCAGGCACAGCTTTTAGGTTTCAAATTGATTTTAACCACCGATCACGGAACTATAAATGTAAAAAATCCATCGAAAGTGGTTGGAGATAAAAATACAAGTTTAAATTTGCGCTACAAAACAGGGCGTAGTTTAACTTACGAACAAAAAGATGTTTATGTAGTAAAAGAACCTAAAACAATAGGTTTGCCTGCCATAAATATGAGCAGTTCGTTTATTTTTGCTAAAAATGATTTGTTTTTGGCTTATGTAAACAATTTCAATCATTATGTAAGTTATTATAAAAACACCTATCAACATGGTGGAATTTCGTTAGAAGAAATGATAATTCCATTTTTGGTATTTAATCCGAAATAAGAAGTTTTAGTCACGGTCGCAGTTTTCAGTAGCAGTTGTAAACTGAAAACTTTAACTGCGACCAACACTATTTAAAATAAGCAAAAGAAATGAATATCGTTTTTTCATTAGATCAGATTCAAGAAGTAGCAGAGCAGATATTAGCTTCAAATCCAAAAAAAATCATTCTTTTTAACGGAGAAATGGGCGTTGGCAAAACTACTTTAATAAAGCAATTATGCAAAAGTTTAGGAGTTGAAGACGCAACAAGCAGTCCAACTTTTTCTTTAGTTAATGAATACTATACATCTCAAAATGAGATTGTTTATCATTTTGATTTTTATCGATTAAACAAAGAAACCGAAGCGCTTGATATGGGTGTCGATGATTATTTGTATTCTGGAAATTGGTGTTTTATAGAATGGTCTGAAAAAATTGAAAGTTTAATTCCTGATGAACATTCTATGGTTACAATTGAGTTATCTGAAGATGGAAAACGCATACTTGAATTAGTTTAAAATTATTTCACAGAGATTCACGAAAATCACACGGAGAAATATGATGGAGCTTTTTAAAAAGTAGCCAATCTCTATGAAACAACATACATTAAATTTAAAAAACAATACCTTAATATAAGCTTTCAGTATTAGCAGAAAATTTTCACTAATTTTAAAACTTTTTCCGTAATTTGTACTCTTAATTTTTCGCACAACCCATGTCAATAACCTTAACTCCATTTACGAAACAACAATTGCTGCCACAAGAAGAAAAACTCGAAGTGGGCCGCTTTAAAAGAGAACTTTTCATTGGAATACCAAAAGAAACAAGTTATCAGGAACGTCGTATATGTCTGACTCCAGACGCAGTAAATTCGCTAACATACGAAGGACATCGCGTTATGATAGAATCCGGTGCCGGAGAAAGTTCTAGTTATTCTGATAAAGAATATAGTGATGCGGGCGCTGAAGTTACAAAAGATACAAAAAAAGTTTTTGGCTGCCCAATGCTGCTAAAAGTTGAACCACCTACTTTGGCTGAAATTGAAATGATTAATCCTGAAACAATTATAATCTCTGCCATTCAGTTAAAAACTAAAAAGAAAGCTTATTTTGAAGCTTTGTCACAAAAAAAAATAACAGCACTTGCATTTGAATATATTAAGGATGAAGACGGTTCTTATCCGGCTGTAAAATCTTTAAGCGAAATTGCCGGAACTGCTTCCATTCTTATTGCATCAGAATTGATGATTACGGATGAATTTGGGAAAGGACTTCTATTTGGCAATATTACTGGAGTTCCTCCTACCGAAGTTGTCATTTTAGGAGCAGGAACTGTTGGCGAATTTGCTGCTAAAACTGCTATTGGACTTGGAGCTAATGTGAAAGTTTTTGATAATTCAATCACAAAATTACGTCGTTTACAAAATAATTTGAACCAAAGAATTTTTACTTCGACAATACAACAAAAGGCATTATTAAAAGCTTTAAGACGTTGTGATGTTGCCATAGGCGCAATGCGCGGAAAAGAACGCTGTCCAATTATCGTGACTGAAACTATGGTGGAACACATGAAAAAAGGCGCTGTGATTGTAGATGTAAGCATCGATACAGGGGGTTGCTTTGAAACTTCAGAAGTTACTACGCACGAAAAACCAACATTTATAAAAAGCAATGTTTTACATTATTGCGTGCCTAATATTCCTTCAAGATATTCTAAAACTGCCTCATTATCAATTAGTAATATCTTAACTCCTTACCTGCTGCAGATAGCCGAAGAAGGTGGATTGGAAAGCTCAATCAGATGCAACAAAGGCCTTAAAAACGGTGTGTACTTATACCACGGAATCTTAACAAACAAAGCAATTGGCGAATGGTTTGATTTGCCGGATAACGATATCAATTTACTTGTATTCTAAAGGAACTTTAGCTTACCTTTGCCAAAAATTTTACACATGAAGTTCGTACATCGTTTTGCTTATTATCTGATTGGTCTTATTATGGGATGCTTTTTTGTAGCCCTTGTTTTTAGTGGAAAAGATACCCGTTGCAACTACTTTCCAAACGCAAGAGTTTTAAATAATCTAAGAACAAAACCTTTTCAATATTCTGATAAAGCAATTGAGACTTTAAACGAAAAATGGGTGGATACTGCCGATGTTAAAAACACATTGACTTATGGAGATGTTGATTTTGACCAAAGTAATGTTACTTTAAAAAAAGGAAAACTTTATATAATTGAAGGAAAAACAGCAAAAAATCAGGAAATTATTTTAAAAGTAATTAACTACGAAAATAAAGCGGTTTTAGAAGAGATTATTAAAAATAGAAATTAAAGCGGATAAAAGTTAAATTTTATGAAAGCATTTTTTATAACTTTTATTTCGATCTCATTTAATTTAATAGCGTTCAGTCAAACAGAAAAAAAATGTAATGATGACTATTCTGATTTAAACGAATTTGGTTTAAATGGAAAAGCAAAAACTATTGAGACTTCAATATTTGCATTTGATAATACGAAAGAAATCAAAGAAAATATTGAGACAATGAATAGTAGCAATTGGTTTAATAAAACAATTGTATATTATAACAAAAATGGAAATATCGACAGCTTATACGTTAACTACTTAAATCCAAAAGATTCAAAACAAATAGAAAAGCTGCAAATAAACTATAGCTACAATAGAAACATCAGAAACGGAATTACCCTTGAAAAAAAGAATAATTTGACTTCTAAAACGCTGAAAAACTGGATAAAAAGAGACACTTATGATGAATCTACTTATTCAAAAGAAGGAACGTTGCTAAAAGTAGAAACCACGGTTTTAAATCATTGTTATCAAATATCAGCTAGAAATATTAAAATTGTTGATCATCGACTATCATCAGGTAAGCATTTGAAATATATTTTTGACGATCATAATCACCTAACTAAAGTCACTGTTAATTATGAGAATAATAACGAAACAGAGGATTTATCAAAAATATATATTGCATTTGATAATTTAAATAACCCTGTTACAGTTATCAATGTCTTCGAAAAAAAGGGTTTTATTAATAAAGATATATCTTTTATAAAGTATACCTATTATTAATTCTTTTTATCATCAACCAGATATTCACCAATTAATTTCTTTCATCCCTTTTGTTTTCAAATAAGCATTTGTTAAACTAAAATGCTTATTTCCAAACCAAAATCCTCTATTTGCACTTAAAGGAGAAGGATGGCCTGATTTTAAAATATGATGTTTCGAAGCGTCAATCAATGCGACTTTCTTTTGAGCAAAACCGCCCCAAAGTAAAAACACAACATTTTCAGTTTCAGCAGAAATCTGTTTAATAACAGCATCTGTAAATTTTTCCCAGCCTTTTCCCTGGTGGCTTCCAGCTTCAGATTGTCGAACTGTTAGAGTCGCATTTAATAGAAAAACTCCCTGATCTGCCCAACGTTCCAGATTACCTGTTTTTGGCATTGGTTTATTTAAATCTTTTTCTATTTCCTTAAAAATATTTTGAAGAGATGGAGGAAACGAAATTCCATCATTTACAGAAAAACACAAACCATTTGCCTGATTTGGCCCGTGATATGGATCTTGTCCAATAATCACAACTTTTACCTGATCAAAATGACAATGATCAAAAGCAGAGAAAATCTGGCTTCCTTTAGGATAACAAACTTTTGTAGTATATTCAGATTTTACAAAGGAAATTAAATCCGTGAAATATGGTTTTTCAAATTCTTCATTTAAAACCGCCTTCCAGGAAGAATGCATTTTTATATCCATGATTTTTTTTTTAATGCTAATTTCTGAAATATCTAAGTAAAATCATATTTATAAAGCCAAAAAAATTAGACAAAAACTTTGTAGAATTCACTCATACTATTTTCGTACTTTTGTGTGTACTTTATTAAAGGAATTAAATGATTAGCATTACCGAAAAAACATTACAAGATTTACAATTTCCAACAGTTCTCGAAACTATTTCAGCTGGTTGCAACACAGATATTGGAAAAGAAAAAGCTTTACAAATAACACCATTTAGAGATAAAGAAACTTTGATGCAGGCTTTAATGCAGACATCTGAATATGTTTCGTCTTTTGAAAATAACAACGCCATTCCGAATCACGGATTTGACGCCATAACACACGAAATCAAATTTTTAGCAATAGAAGATAGTTTTCTTGAAGTGGGCAGTTTTAGAAAAATTGCGACACTTTCGTCAACATCAAATTTCTTGCTGAATTTCCTGAAAAAGTTTGATGATTATTATCCAAACCTCAATGCAAGAGCTTCACGAGTTGAATATACCAAAGATATTGTTAGTTTAATTGACGCAATTGTAGACAAATACGGAGAAATAAAAGACAATGCTTCGCCTGCCCTTTTGAGTATTCGCCAAAATATGAACATTGTTCGAGGTAAAGTAAACCAAAGTTTTGGAGTTGCTCTTTCTCATAATAATAGTCTTGGTTATTTGGACGATATTAAAGAAAGTTTCGTGCAAAATCGTAGGGTTTTAGCAGTTTTAGCGATGTATCGCCGTAAAGTGAAAGGTTCAATTTTGGGAAGTTCCAAAACTGGAAGCATCGCTTACATCGAGCCAGAAGCTACTTTGCAATATTCAAGAGAACTTGCCAATCTTGAATACGAAGAAAAAGAAGAAATTACCAGAATTCTAAAACAATTATCAAATCAAATTCGTCCATATTTACCTTTACTGATTGAATATCAGGAATTTTTAAGTGATATTGATGTAGTTGCCGGAAAAGCAAAATACGCCAATAGGATCAATGGAATTTTACCAACAATTACAGAAGAAAGAAGATTATTTTTTAGAGAAGCGTATCACCCAATTTTATATTTAAACAATAAGCAAAAAAACGAGATTACACATCCGCAAACTATTGAATTAAAACAAGATAATCGAATTATTGTAATCTCAGGGCCAAATGCTGGTGGAAAAACAATTTCGCTTAAAACGGTAGGTTTGTTACAATTGATGTTACAATCTGGAATGTTAATACCTGTTCATGAAAGAAGTGAAACCTTCTTGTTCGACAGAATTTTAACTGATATTGGAGATAATCAATCTATTGAAAATCATTTAAGTACATATAGTTACCGATTAAAAAACATGAATTATTTCTTAAAAAAGTGCAACAAGAAAACCATGTTTTTAATTGATGAATTTGGTACAGGTTCTGATCCTGAACTAGGTGGCGCATTGGCTGAAATTTTTCTAGAAGAATTCTACCACCGTGAAGCTTTTGGAATCATTACAACACATTATTCAAACTTAAAAATTTTGGCAAACGAATTGCCTTTTGCTACAAATGCAAATATGATGTTTGATGAAAAATCATTAGAACCAATGTATAAACTGGCTTTAGGTCAGGCCGGAAGTTCGTTTACTTTTGAGGTTGCCTTGAAAAATGGTATTCCGTTTGGACTGATTAATCGTGCGAAAAAGAAAATCGAAGTTGGAAAAGTTCGCTTTGACAAAACTATTGCAACACTTCAAAAAGAGCGTTCCAAATTGGAAAAAACTTCTATCAATTTAAAAGAAGAAGAAACCCGTGCACGCGAGGAAAGTAAAAAGATGGAAAACATCAATGTAAAAATTAAGCAAAAATTGGAAAGCTATCAGGAATTATACGACAGTAACCAAAAGACAATTTACATTGGTCAGAAAATCGAAGACATCTCTGAAAAATATTTCAACAATAAAAATAAGAAAGAACTTATTGGCGAATTTTTAAAGATCATCGAAATTGAAAATTCAAAACGTAAAAAAGCGACTCCAAAAGAAGCCAAAGCCATAATCGAAAAGAAAAAGGAAGTAATAGCAGAAGTTTCTGTTCAGGTTGAAGAAATACGACAAGAGAAAAAAGAGAAAAAACTCAAACCTATTATCGAAAAACCTAAACCAATTTTAAAAGTTGGCGACAGAGTTAGGATGCTAGACGGAAGATCTGTTGGCAGTATTGATTCTATCGAAAAAAATAAAGCAACTGTAAATTATGGAATTTTTACTTCGAAAGTAAGTTTGGATGAGTTGGAATTTGTTGAGGCGGGGAAAAAGTAGTTTTTAATAATCAGTTGCAGTTTTCGGATGTAAAATTATGATGAAAGATAGTCAGAATTAAAATAAAGCGATTAAAACGGATATTTTTAAATAAGCGAGAATAAAGATCGGAAAATTTTAAAAAGCCTTTAAAATAAAGTTATGAATGTTAATTTTGATTCGATAAATTTATTAAAACGTGTTTTATTATAGATAAAACAAATAGCATAAAAACATTTAAATCAATGATTGATTTTCCACCAAATAAAAAAATTATTCTTTTCGACGGCGTTTGTAATTTATGCAATAACGCAGTTCAGTTTATCATTAAAAATGACAAAAAAGATATTTTTCGTTTTGTGGCTTTGCAATCAGAATTGGGAAATAAAATTTGTAATTATATAGGCGTTGATCAAACTAAAATTGATAGTATTATTTTATACAATCCAGGTGTCGCCTATTATTATAAATCTTCAGCAGCATTAGAAATTGCAGAAGACTTAGGTGGAATTTATAGCCTGATTTCAATTTTAAAAATATTTCCTGAAAAATTTCGAAATTATGTTTACGATTACATTGCCAAAAATCGTTACAAATGGTATGGCAGAAAAGAGAGTTGTATGATTCCTACTCCGGAATTGAAAGCAAAATTTTTATAGTAAAAGCTCTTTTGAAAATGAGTGCCCTAGCCCTGATAGAAGCGGCATCCTTTTATGGTGGGGTTCACCATAAAAGATACAGCGGATAGCAGGAAATAGCTTCTGAAAATTCTAATTAAAAAAAATCCCAATTCAAATCTATTACAATTTTGAATTTGGGATTTTTTAATTTGAAATTTATCTAATTAACTTTCTGTATTTCAAACGTTTTGGAGTTAAATCTCCACCTAAACGTTTCTTTTTGTTTTCTTCATATTCAGAGAAACCTCCTTCAAAATAATAAACTTCAGAATCTCCTTCGAAAGCCAGAATGTGCGTACAAATTCTGTCTAAGAACCATCTGTCGTGCGAAATAATTACGGCACAACCAGCAAAATTCTCCAAACCTTCTTCAAGTGCACGAAGTGTATTTACATCTAAATCATTCGTAGGCTCATCTAATAAAAGAACGTTTCCTTCTTCTTTCAAAGTCATTGCTAAGTGTAAACGGTTACGCTCTCCACCGGACAACATTGAAACTTTTTTATTTTGTTCTCCACCACCAAAGTTAAAACGTGATAAATATGCTCTTGAGTTTACTTGCTTCCCTCCCATCATAATCAATTCCTGACCATCGGCAAAGTTTTCCCAGATTGATTTATTCGGATCAATATTAGAGTGAGATTGATCTACGTAAGCTATTTTTACAGTTTCTCCAACTGAA
>Ga0247813_10001743_pt1 | contig 15920 bp, 14 predicted proteins | sample UWRJL169409C1_FD_180719 | JGI IMG/M metagenome (GOLD analysis project Ga0247813, IMG submission 180719) | Plant litter microbial communities from Arlington Agricultural Research Station in Wisconsin, United States - UWRJ-L169-409C-1 | ecosystem: Environmental > Terrestrial > Plant litter >... | reverse complement strand
GTGAGCATTGTGTGCTGTTCCTTCCGGTTGCGTTTCGAAGTCAGCTACGTTCGTCGCCTCGGCGGCGCGATGCAAACTGAGAGCGGCACTCGGAGGCCTTTCACATGTTGGCGGGGCGCGTGTCGGGCCACACCCACCGACCGGCCGGCTACTTCTTCAGAAAGGCCAGGATGTCCTGGTCGAGCTCGGCCTGGTAGTCGCCGTAGATGCCGTGCGGTGCGCCCGGGTAGACCTTGAGCGTGCCGTCTTTGACCAGTTTGATCGACTTCTCCGCGGCGGCCACGATCGGCACGATCTGGTCGTCGTCGCCCTGCGCGATGAAGATCGGCACGTCGAGCGCCTTCAGGTCTTCGGTGAAGTCGGTCTCGGAGAACGCGGCGATGCAGTCGTAGGCCGCGGCGAGGTTCACCAGCATGCCTTGGCGCCAGAAGTCGTCTTTCGCGCCCTGTGAGACAGACGAGCCTTCGCGGTTCGCTCCGAAGAACGACTCCGAGAGGTCTTTCCAGAACTGCGAGGAGTCCTTGAGCACACCCGCGCGGATGCCGTCGAAGACCTCGATCGGCAGGCCCTCGGGGTTGGTGTCGGTCTTGACCATCTGCGGTGGGACGGCGCCGGCCGTGATCACCTTGACGACGCGACCCTTGCCGTACTGGGCGGCGTAGCGCACGACTTCGCCGCCGCCGGTGGAGTGTCCGATGACGACGAGGTCCTTCAGGTCGAGCGCCTCGACGAGTTCGGACAGGTCTTTCGCGTAGGTGTCCATGTCGTTGCCGGCATAGGTCTTCGACGAGCGGCCGTGGCCGCGGCGGTCGTGGGCGATGGCGCGGTAGCCGTTGTCGGCGAGCAGTTTCACCTCGACCTGCCAGGCGTCGGACGACAGCGGCCAGCCGTGGCTGAGCAGAACGGGCTGGCCTTCGCCCTGGTCGGTGTAGTAGATCTCGGTTCCGTCGGTGGTGGTGATGAATGGCATGATGTGTGCTCCTCGCGGGTCGGTGTCCTCCGACGGTATCCAGCGTTCGCGACACCGCGCCCACACGGCTGTCGACACCTTTTGCGACGATTGTCTGATCGCCGCCGCGTGACGCGTCCATACGCTGCATCCATGAACTCCGCCGGTGATTCCTGGGACCGTGTTCCGATCGAACCGCAGAGCATCGACGCCCCGCTCTCGCGCTCGGCCGTCTTCCTGACGGTCGCTGTTCGCGACACGGCCGACGCGGCCGATCGCGTGCGCGCGGCACTCGGCGACATCGGCGGGCTCGTGCGGGCCGTGGGTTTCCGCGATCTCGCCGGGCGGCTGTCGTGCGTCGTGGGCATCGGCGCGGATGTCTGGGACGCCGTGACGAGACTTCCCAGACCGGCGCAGCTGCACCCGTTCGTCGAGGTCGTCGGGCCCGTGCACACCGCGGTCTCCACTCCCGGCGATCTGCTGTTCCACATCAGGGCCGAGCGCGACGACATGTGTTTCGAGTTCGAGCGGTTGCTTCTCGACGCCCTCGGCGACGCGGTCACCGTGGCCGACGAGACCGTCGGCTTCCGCTACTTCGAGTCGCGCGACCTGCTCGGTTTCGTCGACGGCACCGAGAATCCGACCGGCGCGGGTATGGCTCACTGGGCTCTTGTCGGGGGCGACGACCCGTCGAACGCCGGCGGCAGCTACATAGTGGTGCAGAAGTACCTGCACGACCTCGCCGGCTGGAACGGTCTGACCACCGACCTGCAGCAACACATCATCGGGCGCACCAAGGCCGACAACGTCGAGCTCGACGACGACCCCGCCGAGCGCAAGTCGCACAAGTCGCTCGCCACGATCGTCGACGCCGACGGTGTGGAACACGACATCCTGCGCGACAACATGCCGTTCGGCCGCCCGGGCCACGGCGAATTCGGTACCTATTTCATCGGCTACTCGCGCGACCTCTGGGTGCTCGAACAGATGCTGCGCCGCATGTTCGTCGGCGACCCGGTCGGCTCCTACGACCGCATGCTCGACTTCTCGGACGCGGTGACCGGCGCCACGTTCTTCGCCCCCGCGAACGACGTGCTCGACTCGTTCGCAGACTGACGGAGGGATGCCCCGAGTCCGAAGACGGCGGGTCCCGCCGCCTCCGCTGCCTTTCACTCCCGTCGGCCGCTGCCGGTCGAGAGACGGATCCCACAGACCCCGTCTGAACGGGCAGAATGACGACCGTACGTCGAATTGTTCTGGTCTAATGGAGGCACCATTCCAGAATCAACCGCCGGGCTTCGTTTCGGCCGTCCGAAGGACCCGCCATGATGCCGAACGTGCCGATCACGAGCCGCCGCCGCATCGGCATCCTGCTCTTCGACAAGGTCAAGATGCTCGACTTCGTCGGACCAGCCGAGGTCTTCGTCGAGGCCAACCAACGCGTCGACGGCTACGAGCTCGTACTGCTGTCGCACGACGGCGCCGACATCACGAGCTCGATGGGCGTGCGGGTCGGAGTGCACGCGGCCGCGGCCGACGGCGGCGAGTTCGACACGGTGATCGTGCCGGGCAGCGAGTTCGCGCCCCAGGTCTACGACGATCCCGCGGTGCGCGAAGCCATTGTGCTGCTCGCGTCGCGCACCCGCCGCGTCACCTCGATCTGCAGCGGTGCGTTCGCGCTCGCCGCGACCGGCCTGCTGCACGGCAAGTCGGCGACGACGCATTGGAAGTTCGCCGCGCACCTCGCCGAACTGTACCCGGGCGTCGACGTGCAACCCGACTCGATCTTCGTGCGCGACGGCCTCACCTACACCTCGGCCGGCGTCGCCGCGGGCATCGACCTCGCCCTCGCGCTCGTCGAGGAAGACCACGGCGCCGACGTCGCCCGGAGCGTGGCACAGCTGCTGCTCGTCTACATGCAGCGCTCGGGCGGCCAGTCGCAGTTCTCTGCGTCGCTGCGCGCCAACGCACCGCGCACCCCCGTCGCGAAGGCCGTGGCCGACTACGTCAACAGCGACCCCAGCCGGCCGTCGACGCTGCGCGACCTCGCCGCCCACGCCAACGTGAGCACGCGGCACCTCACCCGGGTGGTGCGCGACGAGCTGGGCATGTCGCCGCTCGAGTACGTCAACTCGATGCGGCTCGACCTCGCCACCGGGTATCTCGAGTCCGGTGCATCCGTCGCCCAATCGGCGACCCTCGTCGGGTACAGCAGCCCGGTCGCGTTCCGCCGGGCCTTCGTCGCCAAACTGGGCATCACACCGTCGCAGTACCAGCGCCGGTTCCAGACCACGGAACAGGCCGGGTAGGCACGACAGGGCCACGCCCCCGCGGGTGCGCTCTGCCTAGTCTGAAGTGGGCCGCAGCAGCGGCCTCGCGCGACTGGGAGCGGAGAATCCGATGAATCTACAGCAGGTGGCCAGCCAGTTATCCGACGAGCTCAGCAGGAGCGTCGTCGTCGTCGGACTCGACGACCGCCAGCTCGCGGCGAGCACCCCGACAGCGCTCGCCGACCGAAACCGGCTGGCCGTACCGATCCGCGGGGGAGCGGGCACGATCGCGTCGTTCTGGTTGGAAGCGGGCAAGCGCCCACCGCTCAGTTCGACCGACTACGCGCTCATCGACGCCGCCGCGGGCATGGCACGCGAACTGCTGAGCGACGGCGACGACGCCCGTCCGGGCAGCAGCCGCGACGTGACCATGGGCCGTCTGCTCGACGACGACCCCGCTGTGCGCCGCGCCGCCTTCGTCGACGCCGTCACCCACCGCTACCTCGACAGGGGTAAGCGCACCGTCGTGCGTGCGGTTCTCCTCGACGAGGCGATCGGCCCGCTGCAGCGCGTCGCGTTCGGCCGGTACGTCGCGGCGGCGACTCCGTCGCACACCACCTTCGTGCGCGACCACGAGTCGATCGTCTACCTCGTCACCCGCCAGACGAACGGCGCCGTCGACCTCGACGCGCGCATCAGCGACGAGTCCGCGCGGCTCGGAGTGCGCGTGATCGCGGTCGGGTCGGCCCACCACGACCCCGCCTCGGACGATCTCGGTGACACCGCCCGGCGCGCCAGGGTCGCCGCCGAACTCACCGCGGCGCTGCCCGACCTGCAGCCGTCGCAGGACATCGCCGCGCTCGGCGGTTGGGTGCTGTTGCACTCCGTCGCCTCGGGCTCGAAGGGGGTGGCCGACATCTCGCCGGCCGCCGAGCTGCTCTGCCGGGCGGGCGACCGTGTTCAGCGCGAGACCATCGAGACCTACCTCGACGCCGGCGGCCAGGCACGTGCGGCCTGCGAGCTGCTGCACATCCATCGCACGACGCTTTACTACCGCCTCGAGAACATGCCCCCGATCGTGCGCGAGGCGCTCGACGACGGTCTCAAGCGCAGCACCCTGCACCTCACGCTCAAGCTGATCCGGCTCTGGGAGGAGACGGGCGTTCTCTAGCGCGGTCCGGCCGCTCCGAGCAACGACGACATGCGGCTCGAGGTGGCCGCGATCGCCGACAGGCGCTGCTTCGGCACGCCGATGTGGCTGAGCGAGATGAGCCCCTGCGACACGAGCACGATGTGAGCGCCGAGCGCCTCGACCTCGGCCGGGCTGAGATCGATCTCGCCGCTCGCGACCGTCTCGGCTACGCGGTCGCCGAGTACCTTCTCCATCGCCGAGATCGTGCGCGTGCCGACGGTGACCACGTCGGGAAAGCGCGACCCGAGGTCGGCGAGGCTGTTCAGCATCAGGCAACCGCGGCGGTCGTCGTACGACGTGCAATCGGCGACGATCGCGTCGAGGTAGTTCGCCACCGTCGACTCGAAGTCGTCGGTCCGCCCGCGCACGATGCCGTCGACGAGTTCGACCCGGCCCTCGCAGTACCGGTTGAAGACGGCGAGAAACAGGCCGAGTTTGCTGCCGTACGCGGCGTAGATGCTGCCGTTGCCGACACCGGATGCCACGGAGATGTCTTCGATCGACGTGCGGTCGTACCCGCCGACCCAGAACGCCTCGAGGGCGCAGTCGAGCAGCGCTTGTTCGTCGAAACTGCGGGGGCGGGCCATGGGGTAACGCTACCTCGCGCGCGCGGCAATGCGCGCTCGAAACGGGCGGCGGCGCGGTATCGACATGAAGGTCACAGCGAGGGTGCCGTCGTCGCTTCTCCCGCGTCCACGGTCGCGGCGAGGTAGGCGATCGCCGCGGTGCCGGGCGTGCCCGGTTCGGCGAAGAACGTGGTGAGGCTGTAGCCGGCGTTGCCGGGAACCGCGAGGTTCTGGAAACACAGGTCGACGATGCCGACGCCCTCGATGTGGCTGCGGGCCCGGCCGTTCGTGAACGGCCTCACGTCGTAGCGCGCCCAGAGTTCGCGGAACTCGGCGAAGCGCCGCGACAGAGTGCCGACGATCTCCCGCAGGCGCGGATCGTCGGGATCCGCGTGAAACCGCAGCGCCGCGACGCAATCGGCGGCGAGCGTCTCCCACTCGGGTGTCAGATGGCGCAGGCTCGGCTCGAAAACGGTGAGGATCACGTTGCCCCCGACATCCATCGATCCGCCCCCGAGCGCGTTCGCCATCGGGTTCGAGATCACGATGTCCTGGTTGCGGTCGATGATATGCGCCGGTGTGTGCGACCACTGGGCGAGCAGGCCCACGATGCTCGCGTCGGCGGTGATGTCGCGTGTCGGATGCAGGGTGTGGGGAGATGCGGGGCGCGCGATGCGGCGGAGATAGTCGTGCGCGTCGTCGTCGAGCGAGAGCGCCCGACCGAGCGAACGCAGCACCTGGGCGGACGGCAGGTGGTCGTGGCCCTGTTCGAGCCGGAGGTAGTAGTCGGGGCTGATGCCCGCGAGCGCCGCCACCTCCTCGCGGCGGAGGCCGGTCACCCGTCGGTTCGGATCGCGCGCGAGACCGACGTCTTCCGGCTGCACCCTGGCACGTCTGGCGCGCAGGAAATCGCCGAGCGGCGACGATGCATTCGCCATGACCGTCCTTCCGACCGCTGTGCAACCCCATACTGGAATGCTCTCTCCAGAATAGGTCCCGGCCGGGCCGCGAGGGTGGCCCTGTCGAGGCCACGGTCGCGCGGACAGCCGACTGTACGGTGAAAGCATGAACACCGACGACGAATCGGCGCGACGGCGCGCAGAGATTCGCGAGTTCCTCGACTCGTGGCAGACCTTTCCGGCATTCCTCCGCGATCGCTACCTCAACGTCGTCGCCTCGAACGAACTGGCGCGTCTGCTCTCGCCGAGTTTCGAGGTCGGGGTCAACCTCGCGCTGTTCACCTTCCTCGACCCGGTGGTCGAGAACTGCAATCCGGGGTGGGTGGAGGTGGCCGAGGCGGTCGCCGCCGAACTGCGCGACTCGGTCGACCAGCACGATCTCGACGCGTCGTTCAGCGGCATCGTCGGAGAGCTGTCGGCCAAGAGCCGGCCGTTCGCTCGGGCGTGGGCCGACGAGACCCCCGCCAAGGTGGCGGGCTCGGCCTGGTTCGACAACGACCTCGCCGGCCCGATGACCCTCGCCTACCAGCAGCTGCGTGTACCCGAACAGTATGACGACGTGCTCGTGGTGTGGCGCCCGACCGACGCGGCGTCTCAGCTCGCGATGTCGCGGCTGATCGCCGCCGCAGGCGCTTCGAAAGCCTGAGCCGCCATCGGAGCCGGATCGGCCCGCACGGTCGCGGCCAGATAGGCGATCGCCGCCGCGGCCCGCGACCCCGGCGTGCCGAAGAACGTCGTCAGGAAAAGGCCGCGCTGACCGGGCACCTCGAGCGTCTGCCAGTTGAAATCCACCCAGCCGAGCTGCGCGACGTACGACGGCGTCACCCCCGACACCTGCGGTCGCGGATTGTGGTGCGCCCACATGCGCCGGAAGTCGCGATTACGCACCGAGAGAGTGCCGACGATCTCCTGCAGGCGCGGATCGGACGGGTCGCCGTGGAAACGCAGCGAGTCGACGAGCGAGCGGGCGGCGACGTCCCAGTCGCCGACCTTCTCGTCGGCCACGGTGTCGCCGAAGACGCCGAGCAGCAGGTTCGAGCCGACGTCGAGGTATCCGGGCGCCAGCGCGCGGGCGGAAGCGTTCGCCGCGAGAACATCGTGGTTGCGGTCGGAGACGTAGGCCGGAGTGTGCGACCACTGCGCGAGCAGCTGGAGCACGCTGGGCGAGATGCGGGGCGGTGGTTGCGGCACGGCACGCAGAGCGGGCGACTCCCGGGCGATCCGCTTCAGGTAGCTGAAGGCGTCGTCGTCGAGCAGCAACGCGCGGCCGAGCGCCGCGAGCACCTGGTCGGAGGGCTGGTGATCGCGGCCCTGCTCGAGGCGCACATAGTATTCGGCGCTGATGCCGGCGAGGTCGGCGACTTCCTCGCGGCGCAGGCCCGGTACGCGGCGATGAGGGTCGCGCGGCAGCCCCACGTCGTCGGGCTGGATCTGCTCGCGTCTGGCGCGGAGGAAGTCGGCGATCAGCGTGCGACCCGTCGTCATTTCGAACCTCCGTCAACCAGTGGACTTCAATGGTGCTTCATGGTGCACGCACCCGGCGCGATGGGGGGAGTGCGATTGCGGCCGAGAATGCGCCGATTCGGGACAGGTTCGGGCGCGCCGCGCTTTCGGGAAGGAATCGCCGCCGAAAGCGTTGCACTCGGTATGACTATCCCGCTCTCTCTCCTCGACCTCGCACCCATCGCCCCCGGCACCACCGCGAAGGAGAGCTTCGAGGGAAGCGTGGCACTGGCCCAGACCGCCGAGCGCACCGGGCACACCCGCGTCTGGTACGCCGAGCACCACAACATGCCGTCGATCGCGTCGTCGGCCACGAGCGTGCTGATCGGCCACGTCGCCGGCAGGACCTCGACCATCCGGCTCGGGTCGGGCGGCGTCATGCTGCCGAACCACGCCCCGCTCACCATCGCCGAGCAGTTCGGCACCCTCGCCACGCTCTACCCCGACCGCATCGACCTCGGCCTCGGCCGCGCCCCCGGCAGCGACCAGAACACCATGCGGGCGCTGCGCCGCGACCCGATGTCGGCCGAGTCGTTTCCGCAGGACATCGTCGAGCTGCAGGGCTACCTCAGCGGCGACTCCGTGATCCCCGGGGTGCAGGCGGTGCCCGGCGCCGGAACGAACGTGCCGCTGTACATCCTCGGGTCGTCGCTCTTCGGCGCGAAGCTCGCCGCGGCACTCGGCCTCCCGTACGCCTTCGCCTCGCACTTCGCCCCCGACGCGCTGATGGACGCGATCGCGATCTACCGCCGCGAGTTCCGCCCGTCGGCGCAGCTCGACGCGCCGCACCTCATCGTCGCCGCCAACGCGATCGCCGCCGAGGACTCGGCCGACGCGCACGAGCAGGCGACGATCGTGCGCCGCGCGCGCGTGCGTATGATGATCGCCCGCGGCCCCGGCACCCCGGAATACACCGACGCGCAGATCGACGACTTCCTCACCACGCCGCAGGGCGCGCAGCTCGCCAACATGATGAAGCACACCGCCGTCGGAACCCCCGCCGAAGTGCGCGACTACCTCACCGATTTCGCCACGGCGACCGGCGCCGACGAGTTGATCATCGCGCACGCGTCATCCGGTCTCGCCGACCGCCTGCGCTCCGTCGAACTGACGGCCGTCGCGATGGGCATCACCTCCGCCGTCGCGGCCTAAGCCTCCGCCTCGAGCGCCCGGGCCACGGCGGCGACCGAGCGCTCGACGTCGTCGGCTCCGGTCGTCCAGTTGCTGACCGAGATGCGCAGGATGTCGCGTCCGCGCCAGTGCGATCCCGACATCCACACCTCGCCGTCGGCCATGACCCGTTCGCTCACCCGCCGCGTGCGGTCGTCCGACCCGAAGCTCAGGCTGACCTGTGTGAACACGACGTCGTTGAGCACCTCGACCCCGGGCAGCCGGGAGAGGCCGTCGGCCAGGGCCCGCGCGTTCTCGGCCAGCCGGTCGACGAGCGCGACCGTTCCCGACCGGCCCAGCGAGGCCAGCGCCGCCCACACCGGCAGCTCGCGGGCCCGCCGCGACATCTCGGGCACCTTCTCGTACGGGTCGGCGGGCGCCTGGTCGTCGTGGATGATGTAGCTCGTGTGCAGGCCGAACACGCCGCGCACCGCCTCGGGGCGCGCGACGATCGCGACGCCGCAGTCGTAGGGCACGTTGAGCGTCTTGTGCGCGTCGGTCGCCCACGAGTCGGCGCCCTCGATGCCGCGCACGAGGTCGGCGAACCGGGGGCTCGCGGCCGCCCAGAGCCCGAACGCGCCGTCGACGTGCACCCAGGCGCCCTTCGCGTGGGCCGCGGCGATCGACTCGGCCATCGGGTCGAACGCCCCCGAGTGCAGGTTGCCCGCCTGCAGGCAGACGATGACCGGACCGTCGACGGTGTCGAGGGCCTCCTTCAGGGCGTCGGGGCGGATGCGCCCCTGGTCGTCGGCGGCCACCGTCACCGGCGCGCCGAGGCCGAGATACCGCAGCGCCAGATCGACCGAGGCGTGACGCTCGTCGCCCGCGAGCACGGTGATGCGGGGCGAGCCGCTGAGCCCGAGCGCGTCGAGATCCCAACCGACGGCGTCGAGCACGGCCTTGCGCCCCGCCGCGAGCCCGACGAAGTTCGCCGTCGTGCCGCCCGTCGTGAACCCTACCGCGCTGCCCTCCGGCAGCCCGAGCAGCTCGACGATCCAGCGGCCGGTCACCTGTTCGATCGCTGCCGTCGCCGGGGTGGCGAACCGCATCGCACCGTTCTGGTCCCATGCGCTCACCAGCCAGTCGGCGGCCAAGGCCGCGGGCAGTGTGCCGCCCATCACCCAGCCGAAGAAGCGCCCGGAGCCGATCGCCATCAGTCCCGGCTCGGCCAGGGCGGCCAGACGGTCGACGACAGCCGTGGCATCCGCCCCCTCGTCGGGCAGGGGAGCGTCGACGTCGACCGCGATCTCGTCGGCGGTGCGCGCGGGGGCCACGCGCCGTGTCGGCACGGAGTCGAGCCAGGCCAGGGCGTGCCGGTGCGCGCGGTCGAGCGGGGCGCGGTAGCCGCCGGACGGCTGGTCGTCGCGCCCGTCGATGCCGGCGAGCAGCGCCCGCTGCAGCTCGTCGTCGAGCGGCGACGGGTCGACGGGGATCGCGAGCGCCTGGATGGCCCGGCTCAGGTAGTTGCGGGCGGCGGCCGCGAGCGCGATCTGAACGATCTCGCGGTCGGCGAAGCCCGCGTCGCGCAACCGCTCACTGTCGGCGTCGGTCATCGTCGCGGCCGAGCGGCCCACCTTCTCGGCGAACCGCATCATCTCGACCTCGGCGGGGGAGAGCCCCGCCGTCTCGTAGTCGCGGGCGATGCGCACCAGCTGGTCGCGGCCGAAAAGGTCGAGCGACTTGCGCCCGTGCGCGAGGCGGCAGTGTCCCGACCCGACGCCGAGCGCGGCGGCGAGGGTCACGAGCTCGTAGCGACGGGTGTCCATCGACCCCGCTATCGCGTCGAACAGGGCCTCGCCCGCGGCATAGGCCTCGGGATCGAGCGCGAGCACCCTCGTGTGCCCGGCCACGAAGCCGAGATCGTCGATGTCGTGCGCGTAGAGCCGCGCGGTGAGTCCCGAAACGTCGGCCTGGGACGGGGCCGTGATGATCGCCATTCGCTTCCTCGCAGTGTCGTTCCCCACCGATCATGGTGGCACTGCGGTCTGGCGCGCGGAAGGGGTGCTCAGTCGGGCGTTCCCCAGCGGTGGCCCCACGCGGCGAGCGGCTGCAGCGACTCGAGCAGGTCGGCGCCGGCCTCGGTGAGCGCGTAGCGCACCTGAACGGGCGTCGACGCGATGACCTCGCGGCGCAGCAGCCCCGTGGCTTCGAGCTCTTTCAGGCGTTGTGCGAGCAGCCGGTCGGAGAGCCCGGGCACGATCGCGGTGATCTCGCTGAACCGGGTGGCGCCGCGGGCGATGGCCAGCAGCACACCCGAGCTCCAGCGTTTGCCGACGAGCTCGACCGACGAGAGGAAGCGCCGGCAGGCGGCGTCGTCGATGAGGTGCAGGTCGGTCACGGTCGCGTCAGTCACTTACACATAGTAAGCCGCTTACCCGAGGTTTGTCAGGCGTGCGTTCGCGGGTGCAGAGTTGCAGCATGCCCGATTATGGTTTGCCGCTGCGCTTCGGCACGTTCATCACCCCCACCAACCGCCGACCCGATGTGCCGGTCGCCCTGGCCACGCTCAGCGAGCGGCTCGGCTACGACCTCGTCACCTTCCAAGACCACCCGTACCAGCCGTCGTTCCTCGACACGTGGACGCTGATGACCTGGGTCGCCGCCCAGACGACGACGATCCACATCGCGCCCAACGTGCTCAACATCCCGTTGCGCCCGCCGGCCGTGACCGCGCGCGCCGCCGCGAGCCTCGACCTGCTCTCGGGCGGGCGGTTCGACCTCGGTCTCGGTGCCGGCGGATTCTGGGACGCCGTCGACGCCATGGGCGGCGCGCACCTCACCCCCGGCCAGGCGGTCGACGCGCTCGACGAGGCGATCGACGTGATCCGCGGCATCTGGGCGACCGGCGACCGCACGCCGCTGCGCCTCGAGGGCGAGTACTACCACCTGCGAGGCGCCAAGCGCGGACCGGCGCCGGCCCACGAGATCCCGCTCTGGATCGGAGCGCTCAAACCCCGGATGCTGCGGCTCACCGGCCGCAAGGGCGACGGGTGGTTGCCCTCCCTCGCCTACCTCGGCGCCGGCGGGTACGCCGCGGGCAACACGGTGATCGACGAGGCCGCGCTGAAGGCCGGCCGCGACCCGCGCGAGATCCGGCGGCTCACCAACATCAGCGGCCAGTTCGCGACGGCGAACGGCGGCTTCCTCGTGGGCCCCAGCGCGCAGTGGGTCGACGAGCTGCTGCCCTATGCGGTCGACGACGGCGTCTCGACGTTCATCCTCGCGAGCGACGACCCGGCGACCATGCAGCGGTTCGCCGAGGAGGTCGCTCCCGCGCTGCGGGAAGCCGTGCGGCGCGAGCGCGCATCCGCCGGCACCGACACCTCCGTCGTCAAGCGGGCCGCGGTCATCGCGTTGCGCCGCGAGGGAATCGACTACGCGGGCGTCCCCGAGGGGATCGCCGCGGTCGAGCCGGGCGACCTCGCGTTCGCCGACGTGCGCTCGACCTACATGCGCGGCGGTTCGCCCGGCCTGGTGCTGCGGCCCGCCGACACGGCCCAGGTCGTCGAGGCGCTCGCCTTCGCCAAGCGGCAGGCCGTGCCGTTCGGTGTGCGCAGCGGCGGACACGGCATCAGCGGACGCTCGACCAACGACGGCGGCATCGTCATCGATGTGGGCGGGCTGAACACGATCGAGGTTCTCGACGAGGCGGCCCGGCGCATCCGGGTCGGCCCCGGAGCGCGCTGGATGGATGTCGCGGCCGCCCTCGACCCGTACGGCTGGGCCCTCAGCTCGGGCGACTACGGCGGAGTCGGCGTCGGCGGCCTCGCCACGGCCGGCGGCATCGGCTACCTCGTGCGCGAACACGGCCTCACCATCGACCACCTGCTCTCGGTCGAGATGGTGCTCGCCGACGGCAGCGTCGTCACGGCCAGCGCCGACGAGAACGCCGAGCTGTTCTGGGCGGTGCGCGGCGCCGGCGCCAACTTCGGCATCGTCACGTCGTTCGAGTTCGAGGTCGACGAGGTGGGCCAGGTCGGCTTCGCCCAGCTCGCCTTCGATGCGACCGACACCGCCGGGTTCCTCGAGAGCTGGGGTGCGGCCGTCGAGCAGTCGCCCCGCGACCTGACGAGCTTCCTCATGATGGGTGCCCCGCGCGCCGGCCAGCCCGTGGTCGCGCAGCTGATGACGGTCGTCGACTCCGACGACCCCGACACGATCCTCGACCGCCTGCAGCCGCTCGCGAACCTCGCGCCGTTGCTGCAGCAGTCGGTGCAGCTGCTGCCCTACGCCGCCGTGATGGCGAACGCGACCGACGGCCCGCACCACGGCGAAGGCGAACCGCAGTCGCGGTCGGGACTCATCGAGCACCTCACCCCCGAGTTCGCCGCGGCCGCCGCCGAGCTGCTCGCCAGCGGAGACGTGCACTTCTTCTCGATCCGTTCGGTGGGAGGCGCGGTCGCCGATACAGATCCGGATGCCACGGCCTACGCCCACCGCAGCGCGAACTTCAGCGTGGTCGCCCTCGGTTCGAACACCGAGCGTCTCGACCGGGTGTGGACGGGGCTCTACGGCCACTTCACGGGGCTCTACCTGAGCTTCGACACCGACCAGCGCCCGGAACGCCTCACCGACGCCTTCCCACCCGCGACGCTCGCGCGACTGCGGGTGCTGAAGACCCGGCTCGACCCGCAGAACACGTTCCGCGACAACTTCAACGTGACGCCGCTGCCCGACGGCGCCGCGCCGCACGGCGATTGAGCCGCTTCCGGCCGGAAGAGCCGTCCGCGGACGGCTCATCGGGCCGGAACCGGCTCATCTAGCGCGTCGCGGCCCGGCGGAGGGGCTCAGCGCGACTGGCGGCGCTTGCCGGGCTTGCGCTCGCCCTTGACGGCGGGCGCGCGCCCCTTGCCCTTGTTCGCCTTGGCCTTGCCGCCGGGCGCCGCGACGTTCGCGCGCTGCGAGGCCGCCATCGCCTTCAGCTGACGCTGGGCGTCGACGAGAAACGCCTCGCCCTCGGGCGTGAGGGTCGTGCTCGTCGCGGCGGTATCGAAGAGGGGGTACCCCAGCTCCTCCTCGAGCACACGGATCGACAACAGCAGCGACGAGCGGGGCACGTCGAGACGTTTCGCGGCGTGCGCGAAGTGCAGCTCTTCGGCGGCGGCTTCGAAGTGCCGCAGGAGAGTGGAGTCCACGGGGAGTGCCTTTCGTCGTGTCCGCGTCGAAACACGCGATGGTGACAGGCTACGCGCATCCGAATCGAAAGGGATTTACAGTCGCTCGCCCCGGCGACTAGCGTCGATGTCTGGGCGAACGATCTTCGCTTACCGACGGGGCTGAGACGGGACGGGATCATGACCGAGTTGCCGATGTTCCCGCTGGGAACCGTGCTCTTTCCGCACATGCCGCTGGCGCTGCGCGTCTTCGAAGAGCGCTACATCGTGATGTTGTCGCACATTCTCGGCGTCGAACCGAGCGAGTTCGGCGTCGTGCTCATCGAACGCGGGCAGGAGGTCGGCGGCGGCGAGCACCGCTTCGGCTTCGCCACGGTGGCGCGCATCGTGCAGCTCGAGGCGGGCGAGGGGTACATCGGTCTCGTCGCGCAGGGCGGCCGGCGGGTCGAGGTGCTCGAATGGCAGGGCGACGCACCGTACCCGCGCGCGCTGATCCGCGAACTCGACGAGCTCGAATGGAGCGACGACCTGCTGCCGCTGCTCGCGCAGGCCGAACACGAGGTGCGGCGCACGCTCGCCCTGGCCAGCGAGTTCGCCGATCTGCCCTGGTCGCCCACCGTCGAGATCTCGGAGGACCCGGTCGAGGCGGCCTGGCAGCTCGCGGCGATCGCGCCCCTCGGCGAACTCGACCAGATCTCGCTGTTGCGCGCGACGTCGATGAAGCAGCTGTTGCTGCTGCTGTTCAAGCTCACGGTCGACGCGTCGGAGTCGCTCGGCGACCTGTGGCCCGACGACGATCCGGCCGACTGACAAAATGGGAGCATGACCGCCACCCTCGTCGCCAAGGATCTCGCCGGCGGCTACGCCCACCGCACCCTGTTCGAGTCGCTCGACCTGACCGTCGCCCCCGGTGACGTGGTCGGTGTGGTCGGGGTCAACGGTGCCGGCAAGTCGACGCTGCTGCGCATACTCGCCGGCGTGGTCGAACCGCAGGCCGGCAGCGTGAGCCTCGCCCCGGCCGACGCGTTCGTCGGCTGGCTTCCGCAGGAACACGAGCGCCTCGAGGGCGAGACGATCGCCGCCTATGTCGGTCGCCGAACCGGCTGCACCGAGACGACGCGGGAGATGGATGCGGCCGCGGCCGCGCTCGCCGAGCCAGCCCCCGTCGCCGGGCCCGACCCCGCCGACACCTACTCGACCGCACTCGACCGCTGGCTCGCGAGCGGCGCCGCCGACCTCGACGAACGCCTGCCCGTCGTGCTCGCCGACCTCGGACTCTCGCTCGACCCCGACGCGCAGATGACCTCGCTCTCGGGCGGGCAGGCGGCCCGCGTCGCGCTCGCCGCCTTGCTGCTCAGCCGCTTCGACATCGTGCTGCTCGACGAGCCGACGAACGACCTCGACCTCGACGGGCTCGAGCGGCTCGAGAACTTCGTCACCGGCCTGCGCGGCGGCGTCGTGCTGGTGAGCCACGACCGCGAGTTCCTCGCCCGCTGCGTGACCCGCGTGCTCGAACTCGACCTCGCGCAGGGTGCCAACCGCGTCTTCGGCGGCGGGTACGACTCCTACCTCGAAGAGCGGGAGACGGCGCGGCGGCACAAGCGCGAAGAGTACGACGAGTTCGCCGACAAGAAGGCAGACCTGGTCGGCCGGATGCGCGTGCAACGCGAATGGTCGAGCCAGGGTGTGCGCAATGCGATGAAGAAGGCCCCCGACAACGACAAGATCCGCCGCAAGGCGTCGATGGAGTCGAGCGAGAAGCAGGGCCAGAAGGTGCGTCAGATGGAGAGCCGCATCGCGCGGCTCGAAGAGGTCGACGAGCCACGCAAAGAGTGGCAGCTCGAGTTCACGATCGGCGCGGCTCCGCGGTCGAGCACGGTCGTCTCGACGTTGAGCGACGCGGTGTTCCGCCAGGGCGGCTTCACGCTCGGCCCGGTGTCGCTGCAGGTGAACGCGGGCGAGCGCATCGGCATCACCGGGCCGAACGGCGCGGGCAAGTCGACGCTGCTGCGCGCGCTGCTCGGCCGCCAGGCCGCAGACGAGGGAACGGCGAGCGTCGGCGCGAGCGTGAAGGTCGGCGAGATCGACCAGGCCCGCTCGCTGCTCGCCGGACCGACGCCGCTCGCCACCGCCTTCGAGGCACTCGTGCCCGACTGGCCGGTCGCCGAGGTGCGCACCCTGCTCGCCAAGTTCGGAC